>LFCJ01004044.1_pt1 | contig 10741 bp, 13 predicted proteins | sample 643141 | NCBI WGS metagenome assembly LFCJ01 (sample SAMN03766243, study PRJNA286221) | soda lake metagenome | biome: soda lake; feature: Kulunda steppe; material: water; isolation source: sample B1-Br-g2 brine of Lake Bitter-1 | place: Russia: Kulunda steppe | collected 2010-07 | reverse complement strand
CCTACTCGCGATACCGGCCTCGAGTCACTGGATTTCCGCACATGTTTATATCCCAGCACGAACGTACGCGTATGGAACTCACGCCATCGTTTCGACTCGACTACGATTCGCCAGTTATTCGCTATGGCTCCGGCGCTGTCAGTACCCTTGACAGCGAACTCGAGGAACTGGGCTGTAGTCGCGCGCTCGTCGTCTGTGGGCAGACCGTTGGCAACCGGCCGGACGTTATCGAGCCCGTAACGGACGGACTCGGTGACCGGCTGGCTGGCGTGTTCGCCGGAACAACGCCGAAAAAACGGCTGCAGACCGTCCTCGACTGCGCCGAGCAGGCCCGTGACTGTGAGGCAGATGTGCTCGTTGGCGTCGGTGGGGCAAGCAGCCTTGACCTAGCCCGAATTGCGAGTGCGGTCCTCGCTTCTGACCGATCGCCAGCGGAGCTCAGAGAAGAGTTGGCAGCGACCGCGACGCTTTCGGTTCCCGAGGAGCCGATACCGGTGGTGACGGTGCCGACGACGCTCGCTGGCGGGAGTTTATCGATGCTCGGGGGTGTCAGCGCTGAGGATGAGGAGACGGAACTTGTCGGCGGCGGCGTCGGTGCGCCACAGCTGATGCCTGCGCTTGCTGTGTACGATCCGGAACTGGTTATGACCACCCCACGGGAGATTCTCGCCGGATCGGCGTTCAACGGCTTCAACAAGGGCGTCGAGACGCTCTATGCGAGTAGCCGAACGCCGGTAACGGATGCGACCGCAAGCCGTGGGCTGGCGCTGCTCTCCCAGGGACTCCCGACGCTTGGGGCTGACACCGACCCCGACAGGTGGAATCTCGAGACCGTCTTACAGGGCGTTGTTCTTGCCCAATACGGCGCTTCCCGTCCGGAGGGAACGACCTTCTCCGTGCTGCATGCCCTTGGCCACTCGCTGCGCGTGCACACCGGCGTTCAGCTGGGTGTAGCCCACGCCACCATCACACCAGCAGCCCTCGAGTGGCTCTTTGGGGAAGTCGACGGCCGCCGGGACCTCCTTGCCGATGCCCTTGGCGTCGATGAGACTGAAACTGACCCAGCAAAAGGTGTGGTCGGTGCGATTCGAACACTCCGGACCGCACTCGGCCTCCCAACCCGACTCCGTGACGTCGATGGGGTCGACCAGTCCATGCTCGAGGAAATTGCCCAGACGGCTGCCGAAAACTTCCTCCTCTCAAACGACCCACCAAGCCCGTCGGTCTCACCAGCTGACGAACAGTCGATCACCGACGAATGGAGTGGAACACCACACGCCCCGCCCGAACTCGAGGTTTCGACGGCCGCAATGCAGAATATTCTCGAGTCGGCGTGGTAGGTGGCGACTGACTCGCGGGTGGTGTCTTGGACCCGCAAACACGAACCGTCACCCCGGCGCTTGTGACAGCTGTATTATGATTAAGCGGGTGGACTTCCAGTATGTTTTATTTTATGGGGCTCATAGGGACTACAATGGTAAAAATTTCCGACTCCCTCCAGTTGCTGTTTGAGGCGCCAGTCGAACAGGATGGCGACCGCTACATTGTCTCAATTCCCGATGAACTTGTCGATGATGGACGGCTGTCGATTGAGGACGCCTATCGCGTTGCGCTCTTAGAAACGACCGCTCCCGAGGCGGATTCACAGTCGAATTCGAAGGAAGCTTCGGCTTCGGCCTCGGATGCAGGCACGCCATCCGACGTGAAAACCCAGTCCTCGAGTGAGGCTTCAAACTCGAGTTCGAAGACAAACGCATCCTCGAGTTCGGGCTCAAACCGGTCACCCGGTCGCCTCCAGCGACCCCCTGTCGAAGAGGGGGAGGTTCGGTCGGTAACGATTGATACGCTTGGCGATCAAGGTGACGGGATTGCACGGGTCGGCCCCGGCTTTATTGTAATCGTTCCGGGGACCCAGCCGGGCGACCAACTCGATGTCCAAATTACGAACGTCACGGAAACGGTTGCGTTTGCCGATCCGGTTAGTGAGCCAACGGTTCGGTAATCGATACCGATCACTTCTCCGTCCCTTCCCCGCTCACGCACACACGCGTACTCCCCGCCAACAACGGTCTCCGCCGCCTACCCATTGGGCCTTCCCAACTCGAGGGTCTATCGAAGTCGATATGTGCGTTCACGAACGGTATATGGACAATGGTAGAGACGAGTGTTATTGGCTGTGGCAATATGGGTGGTGCCCTCATCAAGGGCCTCGCACGAACTGATGAGCACACGGTGACGGGATACGATATCGATCCGGACGTACTCGAGGAAATCGCCGAATTTTGTGCACGAACGACTGACGACCTCGGAGTTGTCGCTGAAGCCGACGTCGTCATCATCGCCGTCAAACCGGATATCGTCCCGCTCGTCCTCGAGGACCTCGAGTTGTCGCCCGACCAGACGCTGGTCTCCTTTGCAGCGGGTGTCTCGACTGACGTGCTCGAGGCCAAAACTGAGGCTGCGGTTGCGCGTGTGATGCCCAATTTAGCGGCGTCGACGGGGAACATGGCCGCAGCGGTGACCGGCGAAGGCGTCACCGACGAGGTGCGGGCGATTCTGGCAACGGCTGGCGAGTTCGTCGAAGTCGAGGAAGCCCAGATGGATATCGCCACTGCGGTCAACGGTAGCGGCCCGGCGTTTGTCTTTTATTTTATTGAGGCGATGGCCCAGGCTGGTGTCGAAGGCGGCCTCACTCCCGAACAGGCCCGAACACTGGCTGCCCAGACGTTCAAAGGGGCCGCAGAGACGGTGTTACGCTCTGAAGAGAGCCTCGAGGACCTCATCAATGCGGTCTGTTCGCCAAACGGGACGACGATCGAAGGCATGGAGCTACTGTGGGACCGTGATGTCGCCACCGATATCGAAGCCGCAGTCGGGGCGGCCGAACGCCGGTCGGCTGAGCTTGCGAGGGATGCAATCGATGAGTGACGGTGAGTCGTCAACGGTCACCGCAGACGAACTTACAGAGACCAGAGCGTTAGCCGCCGGCGCAGAGCGCGTCGTCGTCAAAGCGGGAACGAACTCTCTGACCGACGAAACCTCGACGCTCGATGATGCGAAATTAGATAAACTCGTCGACGACATTGCGGACCTGCGTGCCCGCGGCAAGGACGTGCTGCTCGTCTCTTCGGGCGCTGTTGGCGCTGGAACCGGCCGTGTTGGGCGCCCAACGGAGACGACCGAACAGGCCCAAGCGCTCTCAACGGTCGGCCAGAGTCACCTCATGCGCCGATACAACGAAAGTTTCGAGCGCTACGATACCAAAGTCGCCCAACTGCTGCTTACCCAACACGACCTCGAGAATCCCGAACGGTTTACGAACTTTCGTAACACTGTCGAGACGCTTCTCGAGTGGGGAATCGTCCCAATTATCAACGAAAACGATGCGGTGACGACAGCGGAGATTCGCATCGGTGACAACGATATGATCTCCTCGTCGGTCGCAATCGGTGTTGAGGCCGACCTGTTAGTGACGCTCACTGACGTCGGTGGCGTCTACACGGGCAATCCAAAAGACGACGACGAGGCCGAACTGATCGAAGCCGTCGGCCGAAACTACGATCAGGTCTCACGGCTTGTCGAGGAGAGTTCGACCGGCGGCTTCGGTGGGATCCGGACGAAAGTCGAAGGCGCACGCGGTGTCAACGAACACGGCATCCCCGCCGTTATTGCGAAATCGACCGAGCCGAATGTGCTCAAGAAAATCGCCGAAACCAAGCCGGTGGGGACGGTATTTATTCCTATTAACGGTGTGATCGATGACTGATACTGAGACTGAGACCCAGACAGCCGAACAGAAAGTAACGGACGCACAGACCGCCTCGCTGACGCTCGCCCAGACCGACGATGCGGAGCGCACCCACGCCCTCGAGGCGATCGCCGACGCTATCGACAGCCGTCACGAGAAAATCCTCGAGGCAAACGCGAAGGATGTCGAAGCCGGCGAGGAGCTACTCGAGGAAGGAGAGTACAGCCAAGCGCTCGTCGACCGCCTGAAGCTCTCGCCGTCGAAACTTGAGACGATCTCGGAGATGGTTCGAAGCGTCGCCGATCAGGACGACCCGCTCGGGAAAACCTTGTCAGCACGTCGGCTCGACGACGGACTCGAGTTGTACAAACTGAGCGTCCCAATTGGCGTTGTTGGAACGGTCTTTGAGTCCCGGCCGGATGCGTTGGTCCAGATTGCGGCGCTCGGACTCAAATCCGGCAACGCAGTCATCCTGAAAGGCGGGAGCGAAGCAAGTCACTCGAATCGGCTTCTCTATGAGATCATCCGAGAGGCGACTACCGAGACGGCTATCCCCGACGGCTGGGCGCAGTTGATCGAAGCCCGCGAGGACGTAACGACGATGCTCGGCATGGATGAGGAAATCGATCTCCTGATGCCACGGGGAAGCTCCGCGTTCGTGAAATATGTCCAAGACAACACGAGCATTCCCGTCCTCGGTCACACTGAGGGGATCTGTCACGTCTACGTCGACGATGAGGCCGATCTCTCGATGGCGACCGAGGTTGCCTACGACGCGAAGGTGCAGTATCCCGCGGTCTGTAACGCCGTCGAGACCCTGTTGGTCAACGAGGCAGTCGCCGACGCGTTCCTGCCGAAAATTGCCGAGCGCTACGCTGACGCAGGTGTCGAGATGCGTGGGGACGACCGCGTTCTCGACGTACTCGAAAACGACTTCGAGATCGAAGCGGCAACTGACGACGACTGGGAAACCGAATACGGCGACCTGATTCTCTCGATCAAAGTCGTCGACTCGTTGGCCGATGCTGTCGAACACATCACGACCTACAGCTCGAAACACACCGACTCGATCGTGACCGAAGATAACGCCGCCGCAAGCACGTTCATGCGCGGTCTGGACTCTGCAAGCGTCTTCCACAACGCTTCGACACGCTTTGCCGATGGCTACCGATACGGCCTTGGCGCGGAAGTCGGCATCTCGACCGGCAAAATCCACGCCCGCGGCCCCGTCGGCCTCGAGGGACTGACCACCTACAAGTATCACCTCGAGGGTGACGGCCACGTCGTCGGCACCTACGCCGGCGAGGACGGAAAACCGTATCTTCACGAGGACTTTGACGGCGAGTGGACGCCGAAGTAGGACCTCGAGACTAACTGGCGCTTTGGTTTTCTGCCGCATAACGGATACACGTCCCACTCGAGACGACCAACAGGGCTATTTTCGATGACTCGGTATCGTCCATATGGTCTACGAAGGGCTTTGGCTCGTCCTCGCTGCCGGCGTTTTTACTGCGGTCGTCTGTGGACTCGGGACCCTTCCGTTCTTTTTTCTCGATGAGATCAGCGATCGGGTGACCGTCATCCTTTGGGGGCTGGCTGGCGGCATCATGCTATTTGCGTCGGTCTTTGGCTTCATTGTCGAAGGCCTCGCAGAGGGGACGCTCACACAGGTTGGCAGCGGTCTTGCCGTCGGTGTCGGCCTCGTGATTCTCGCCGATCGACTGATCACCAACCACGAGTTTCAACCACGGGAGTTGCCGGCTGCGGATCTGAAAAAGCTCGTCCTGATTGTCGGCGTCCTCACTGTTCACAGCTTTCCGGAGGGGGTAGCCCTCGGTGTCGCCTTTGCAGACCTCGGACTCGAGGGAGACCTCGTCATCGCGGGACTTGCGGTTCCGGCACTGGCCGTGTTCATCACGGTCGCCATTTCGATTCAAAACATCCCTGAAGGGCTTGCTGTCGCGATTCCGCTTCACACCTATGGCATCTCGAACGCCAAAATATTCGGCTGGGCCGTCTTCTCGAGTCTTCCGCAACCGATCGGGGCCGGCATTGCGTACGTCTTTGTCACCGTCGCCCGGGAGTTTCTACCATTTGGGTTCGGATTTGCGGCGGGGGCGATGATCTATCTGGTGCTCCATGACATCTTTCCGGACGCCCTTGATTACGGCTCGGGGCTCCCTGGCCGCGGTCGCCGTGAGTTGGCCGTCGGAATCTGTCTCGGCGTCGCGATTATGCTACCGGTGATGATTTTGACGGAGGTCTGAACACGCAGCGCTTCGGTGACCGGTGTACTCAAGAGCGTGACTCTCAAACCGGACCCCATGTCCGGCCACGTCCGAGCCATCTATCTCGCCCCCGAAACGGGGCAGCCTGTCGAACCGGTCGACCGTGTCCGAGCCGTCGCCAAGCAGGGACTCGAGGGGGACCGCTATTTTGAGGCCGAGCCGAAAGCCGAGCGTGGGGGTTGTGACCTCACCTGTATCGAGCACGAGGTCGTTACCGCCCTCGAGGCCGAACACGGCATCAGCCTCGAGCCGGGTGCCCATCGGCGGAACGTCGTGACCGAAGACGTCGAGTTGAACGACCTCGTCAGCGAGTCGTTTCAAATTGGGTCGGTCCGGTGTGTCGGTCTCGAGCGCTGTGAACCGTGTGCGTATCTCGAGGATTTGCTTGCCGAAGCTGGTCTCTGTCGGGCGTTGGCCGGTCGTGGCGGACTTCGGGCACGGATTGTCGAAAGCGGAGTAATCGGGACTGGCGATGCCGTTTCGATCCCGTAGCTCGTGGTCTGCTGGTTCGGCGTGAGGTAAACTCGGCTACGAGACCATACAGCGTCATGGCCATCGCTGACGACGCTCCGGAAGCGAGTATATCGGATTTGTACAACACACGCACAACTCTTATGATGGCCCCGTTCGTATCTATCACAACAATGGCTACCTCGATGGCGGAACAACTCCAGCAGGATATGCAGTGTGAAGGGTTGCTCGAGTGCATTCACGGACTCAAGCAACTGGACAAAGACTGTTATCGCGTGATGGTTGAGAGTCCGGAACCACTGACGATCGATGCGGTGGCAGAGCGAGTCGACCGGGAACGGTCGACAGCCTATCGATCGATTCAGCGGCTGCTCCAAAGCGGGTTTATTCAGAAAGAGCAGGTCAATTACGACCAGGGTGGCTACTATCACGTCTACTATCCAACTGACCCGACCCAGATTGCAAGCGATATGCAGCGGATGCTCAACGACTGGTATGCGAAAATGGGCCAGCTCATCCAGGAGTTCGAAGACAAATACGACCAAGTTGAGGGCGAAGCGGTGGCTGCCGACTCGTAATTTTTCTGTTCCGCTCGCCTTGACGTCACCACGGCTGTTTGACACTCTTGTGCATAACTCACACCATTATCCGTGGTCTATCTTCTAGCTGCTACACTCAATCTAAACAGAACCTTCTCTGAAGGGCCTAATTGTGGTTACCGAAGCGTTCCAGAGCAGTTTAGCACTTTTCGAACAATGTCAGCAGCCAGTTTTGACCGAGTAGCAGCCGTATGGTATTGTATAGTATTGCACCGACTATGCAAACCCTTAAGTTGATTCGGTGGATACATCAATATACAATGGGAGAAACAGTCTCGAACGCATCTACCGCACAGTCACATGGCCCACAGCAATACGTGAACAAACTGCTTGGCACCTTTCTTGCCGTCTCAGTGATCGGCTGGGGTGCAAGCATCTTCCTGACGGCCGTCCACTTCTGGGCACTGCCGTTACCTTCGGGGATCGAACCCGCCGGAAGCATGGCCGTCATTACCAGTTCGTGGGCATACATTGGGCCGATTCCACTGGCCTTACTCGGCGCTGGCTACTACGTGACGATGATCGTCCTCGGTGGCCTCTGGCTCGAGACCAAACACGATCTGCTAGAGCGTGCTATCTTCCTGATTACCATCGGTGGTCTCGGGGCCTCAGCGTACTTCGTCTACCTGCAACTGGGCGTCATCGGTGAAATCTGTCCGTTCTGTATGATTTCGGCGGCTGCAACGACGACGCTGTTCAGCCTCGAGGTTGTCGTGAAATACCTGGGCGGCGGGAGCGTCGCCCCGCGGGTTGACAGTACGCGTATCTGGCCACCACTGCTCGTCGGACTGGTTGGAATCACGCTGGCAGCTATGTACGGCATCACGCTCGCACCGATTCCCGGTGTCTGAATAGTGGTTGGGTACAGCCGTGTGAATAACGCACACATCTTCGGCATCTAGACCAACGACGCTTTACTTTTGATTCCCCTAGTACCACATATGAACCGTCGACGGTATCTTGGTGCAGTCGCTACGACCGGACTTCTCGCTGGCTGTCTCGATAGTATTGGGGACTCTGGTGACGAGAACGCCGTGCTCGGCCCGCCAGAACAAGATTTGAGCGCGGCCTCACATCCAAGCTACGGCGACCAATTTCCCACGCTCACCCTCGAGGACCCGCTGGCCGAGCGGGAGATTTCGACCGACGATTTCGCCGGTGAGCGGGCGTTTCTGTTGACGTTCATCTATTCGAACTGCCACGACGACTCCTGTCCGTTGTTGCTCTCCCGACTTGCCCATGCCCAGCAAGCGGCCCAGGAAGAGGGAATAAGTGATGAGGTTGCGTTTCTGGCAAAGACGTTCGACCCAGAGCGCGACACCGCCGACGTCCTCCAGAGAGAAGGTGACCAACAGGGCGTAGACTACGACCTGGACAACTGGCACTTCCTTCGGCCGGAGGATTTCGAAGAGGCGAGTTCGATCCTCTCTGAACAGTTTGGGCTCGAACTTGCACGTGATGATCTCGAGGCGCACGATCACCAAGACCACGGTAACGACGATGACGAAAGCGAAGACGAAGAATACGATATCGCACACTACAATTTGATACTGCTGGTGAACAAAGACGGCTATGTGGAGCGGGCCTATCCGAACGCAACCTCAATCGAATGGGACGTGATCACCGATGACCTGCTTACCGTCGCAGCCGATACGACATGAACCTAAACCGCCGTGAACTGCTCGCTGGGCTCGCTGGCGTTTCCGTCCTCGGGACTGGCGCTGTCGTTGCCCGTCGTGGAGTTCCATCGCTGGCCGAGGAGGACTCCGACGAAGTCGAACCCGTCTCAATCGAGACGGTTGCGGCACCAGGGAGCACCGAGGGAACGGTCAGCGTTCCCGACGAGGACGACGTCATGGTGCTCGATTTTTTCGCCACCACCTGCGAATCCTGCAAGCGCCAGATGGGGACGTTGGGCGAAGTAGCCGACGCCGCTGAGGCGACCGTGCTCTCGATTACGTTAGAGAAGGACCGCGAGGCGATCCGCTCGTTTTGGGAGACCTACGATGGAAACTGGCTTGTCGGAATCGATGACGCCATCGCGCTTCACCCACAGTTTGAGGTGACCGCAACGCCGACGACCGTCATCATTGACCGTACTGGGACGACCCACTGGTACAATCAGGGCGAGAAAGACCGAACAGAGATGCTCGAGGCAATCGAGGCCGCCACCCAGTCGGTTTGAGAATGGCTACAAGCACGCTGCTTCCGGCGCTTGCCCTTGCCTTCGGTGCTGGTATTGGAACGTTCTTTTCGCCGTGTGCGTATCCGTTGTTGCCGGGCTACGTCGCCTTCTATACGAGCCAACGTGAGGCCGAAACGGTCACACTCGGTTCGACGCTCGTCCATGGACTGGTTGCCGGAGCCGGGACCGTCCTTGGCGTCGGCCTTATCGCTGGCGTTGTCTTCTTTATTGGCGACCGAACGCTCTCGAGTCTGGCCGTCCTCGAGCCGTTGGTTGGCGTTGCCCTGATCGTGTTTGGCCTCCTCCTCGTTACCGGCCATGATCCCTCACTTAGCTTCCGTCTCCCGAAACGCCGCGCCGGAGCGCCGGGACTGTTTCTGTTCGGCGGTGGGTATGCCGTCGCCGCAATCGGCTGTGTCGCACCGGTCTTTTTTACGGTCATCGCAACGGCGCTGGCGGTATCGACCGCCGGTGGCCTCCTGGTCGTTGGAACCTACGCTGCAGTCGTCGCTGGCCTGATGCTTTCAGTCACTGTCGCAACCGGCATGGGGCTGCTTGCCGGCGGCCGACGGTTTAGCGCCCACACCGGCCGGATTAAGCAGGTCGCTGGCATCGTCATTGTTCTCGCCGGAATCGGCCAACTCTACGTCGTACTAGCCTACTCGGCGACAGGAATTTCCTGACTAGTCACACGCTGACGACAAAAAAGCCGAATCAGTTCTGGGTGTATTTTTCGATGAGCGACCGCAGTTTATCTGCTGGGAGCGCTCCGACATGCTGGTCGACTTGCTCGCCGTCAGCGAACAACGCAATCGTCGGCACGCCACGGACGTTGTACGACGCCGCAAGCGGCTGGTGTTCGTCGACATCTACCTTGGCGATGACCGCATCCGTTTCCCCAGCCAGCCCAGCGAGCACCGGTTCGAGCATCTGGCACGGTCCACACCACGTCGCAAAGAAATCGACGAGGACGACATCGTACTCGGCGATGATCTCCTCGAGGTGACTTTCGCTTTCGATATGAATCGGTTCGCTGGGTATACTGTCGTATGTCTCTGTTCCCATGGTATGGGGTAGGAGCTGGATACTGTTAAAGGTTTTGTGCGAATTGTACAATACAGTCTCTCGGTGGCACCCGTTGTACACTCTCTCCGTTCGGGGACAATCGATCTCTGTGGGAGCACGCAGTTACAATCCGGAACGAACGCTCGACTCCCATAGGCGTCCCTGCTGCTCGCCCACAGCGCTTTCACAAACGGGTCTGCGTAGCCCGAGCGCTAAATGGAGAATAGAATTGGGACAACCAAACAATATTATACCGGCGGCCCCTACGGTGTGTATGCGAGCGTTGCTAGCAACGGATCTCTCTGCGGCGAGTGAAGCCGCAATCGAGACCCAAACATCACTTGGCTGTCTCGAGTGTATCGGCGTTGAGGAGATTCATCTGGTG
>LFCJ01004043.1_pt1 | contig 10742 bp, 11 predicted proteins | sample 643141 | NCBI WGS metagenome assembly LFCJ01 (sample SAMN03766243, study PRJNA286221) | soda lake metagenome | biome: soda lake; feature: Kulunda steppe; material: water; isolation source: sample B1-Br-g2 brine of Lake Bitter-1 | place: Russia: Kulunda steppe | collected 2010-07 | reverse complement strand
TTCCTCCTGCTCGAGCGGGTGGGGGCGAGCGAAGCGAGCCTGGTCAACTACGCCGTTCCGGTCGTCGCGGCGGTCGTCGGCTGGGCCGCCCTCGGTGAGACGATCACGCTCGCCACGATCGCCGGCTTCGCGCTGATCGTCGCCGGGTTCGCCCTGTGCAAGATCGACGCCCTGTGGCGGCAGGTCGGTCCGCTGGTCGGCTACGGGCCGCGGCGACGACCCCCGGCAGACCGTGGCGTCGTCGTCGACGGGAACCGATATCTGCCCGACGACGCCTACGACGAGTACGAGACCGGGGAGTCGAGCCGGATCACCCACGGGACGGGCGCCGACTGACCGTCCACTACGAATCGTTCGGGGATCGTCCCCTCGTTTCTGGAGGCATCAAAAGTACCATAGCAGTTCGCCGCCCAGTGGACGCTATCAGGTGGTTTCCGTGACCCAAAAACGAGAGTATACTGACGATTATCCCGACAAGAAGCTGTACATCCCCGGCCCGACGGAAGTACGCGGGGACGTGATCGAGGCGATGTGCGAGCCGATGTTCGGCCACCGGATGGACCGGATGACCGACCTCTATACGACCATCGTCGAGGACACCAAGACGTTCCTCGGCACCGACAACGACGTCATCATCCTCACGGGCTCCGGGACGGAGTTCTGGGAGGCCTCGACGCTCAACCTCGTCGACGAGAACATTCTCGTCCCGACCTGTGGCAGCTTCAGCGAGCGCCACGCCAACGTCGCCGAGCGACTCGGCAAGGACGTCGACCGCCTCGAGTACGAGTGGGGCCGGGCGATCAAACCCGAGGACATCCGCGCGGAACTCGAGGACAGCGACACCGACTACGACGTCGTCGCGACCGTGATGAACGAGAGCTCCACGGGCGTCCGCAACCCCATCGAGGAGATCGGTGACGTCGTCGCCGAGTACCCGGACACCTACTTCGTCGTCGACGCCGTCTCCGCGCTCGGCGGCGACTACGTCGACATCGACGAACACAACGTCGACGTCATCTTCACGTCGACCCAGAAGGCGTTCGCGATGCCGCCGGGACTGGCCGTCTGCGTCGTCAGCGACGAGGCCTACGAGCGCGAACTCGAGAACGACTCCGCCTCGTGGTACGGCGGCTTCCAGCGCTGTCTCGATTACTACGACCGGAAGGGCCAGACCCACTCGACGCCCGCTATCCCGATCATGCTCGCCTACCGCAAGCAGATGAAACACATGCTCGAGGAAGGCCACGACGCCCGCGACGCTCGCCACCGCGAGATGGCCGAGTACACCCGCGAGTGGGCCCGCGAGCACTTCGACATGTTCCCCGAGGAGGGCTACGAATCCCAGACGGTCAGCTGTATCGAGAACACCCAGGGGATCGACGTCGCCGAGACGATCGAGGCCGTCAGCGAGGAGTACGACTTCGTCTTCTCGAACGGTTACGGCTCGCAACTCGGTGAGAAAACGTTCCGCATCGGCCACATGGGCGAACACGACCTCGAGTCGATCAAAGCGTTGACCGACGCCATCGAAGACGCCGCCGGACTCTAGGCCGTCGAGACCGCTCGAGCGTCCCATTCCGGACACCGGCGATGGCGGCGGTCCATCTCGATGTGGGTCCCGGTACGGATCGGTTCTCGACCGACGACACAGCGTGGAACGACGGCGATGGCCGACATCTATAATCCGATCGACGACCAGTTTTCGAGCACGTCTGATCTCGATCGAATGAGTGATTCGGAAGAGTCGGTTCGCGTTCTCCACGTGAGCGGGGAGCCGAATCAGCGGCAGGCGGTGGCCACAGCCCTCGGACGCCGGCCCGAGTCCGTCGAATCGGTCCCGGCTACCAGCGGGAGCGAGGCACTCGACCGACTCGACGACAACGCGGTCGACTGCGTCGTCAGCGCGTACGATCTGCCGGGGATGGACGGTATCGCGCTTCTCGAGGCGATCCGTGAAATCGACGACCGGCTTCCGTTCGCGCTACTGACGACCGACGGCAACGAACGGATCGCGAGCGAGGCCGTTTCGGCCGGCGTCACGGAGTACCTGCGGCTGAGTTCGGAGTCCGTCAACTACGATCTCGTCGCTCGAACCGTCCTCGAGCTCGGCACCGAGCACCGAGAAGCGACCGCGGTGACCCGAACGACCGCTCGGCTGCAGGAGATCGCCGACCACGTGACCGACGTCCTGTGGGTGTTCACCCACGACTGGAGCGAGGTCCGCTACGTCAACTCGGCCTACGAGGACCTCTTCGGTCGGCCGATCGAGGACCTCTACGACGACTCCCGGGACTTTCTCGAGAGCGTCCATCCGGCGGACCGGGAAGCGGCTACCCGGGAGATGGAACGCGTCTCGAACGGCGCGTCTGGGGAGATGGAACTTCGCGTCAACGCGGCCGAGGAGTTCAGGCGGTGGGCGTGGGTGCGGGCCGAACCGATCGTCGACGACGGCGAGGTCGTCCAGATCGTCGGGTTCTCCCGCGACGTCACCGAGCGCAAGCGGACGGAGAACCGATTCAAGGCGCTCACCGAACAGACACCGGCGCTAACGGCCGTGCTCGGGCCGGACGGGACGTTCACGTACGCCAGTCCGTCACACGAGGAGTTTCTGGGGTACGATCCGGACGAACTGCTCGGTGCGATCGCCTTTGAGCACATCCATCCGGACGATCGATCGGAACTGATAGAATCCTTCTCCGCGCTGGTCGAACGACCGGACGCCGTGCAGACCGCCGAGTTTCGGTTCGCAAACGCCGACGGCGACTGGCGATGGCTCGACGCTCGCGGTCGGAACCGAATCGACGACGCGGGAGTCGAAGGAATCGTCATCAGCTCCCGGGACGTCACCAGACGCAAGCGACAACAACGGGAACTCGAACGCCAGCGGGACAGGCTCGACCGGTTCGCGAGTCTCGTCACCCACGACCTTCGAAACCCGCTTGCCGTCGCGAGTGGACACCTCGAGCTCGTCAGGGAGACGGGTGCGGAAGACTCCCTGGACCGGATCGGGGAATCGCTCGATCGCATGGAACGGATCATCGACGACGTCCTCGAGCTGGCCAGACAGGGGGAACCGATCGGCGATACGGCGGCCGTTTCCGTCGAGTCGGTCGCCCGCTCGGCCTGGAGTACCGTCGCTACCGACGACGCGGTCCTCGTCGTCGACGCCGATACGACCCTCCAGGCCGATCCTGACCGCCTGCGCACCTGCTTCGAGAACTGCTTTCGAAACAGTATGGAGCACGGTTCCACGGGACGGACCGACGGCGGTCCGCTCACCGTCACCGTCGGCCGCACCGACGACGGCTTCTTCGTCGCCGACGACGGCACCGGTATCCCCGACGACGAGCGTGAGGCCATCCTCGAGTGGGGAACGACGACCAGCGAGGCTGGGACCGGTCTCGGGCTGAGCATCATCCAGCAGATCGCCGACGCGCACGGCTGGACCCTTTCGGTTACCGAGAGCGACGCTGGCGGTGCCCGGTTCGAGTTCGGCGACGTCCGCCGGCCCTAGCCGTGCCGATTCCGTCGAAGTCACCACCGAAATCCCGCGATTTCCGACTTGTTCACCGAGACCGATCCGTTCGCCGTTCGGGCCAACTCACTCGTCGTCGAGCCGTTCGTCCGGAACCTGCTCCTCGAGGAGATAAAGACAGTCGTCAGCGGTGATTCGAGCCGGTCGACGGCGGCGACTTACTGAATGTGTCCTTCCCGTCGCAGCTGGTCGGCGTCGGCCTTCTCGTAGCGCCAGGTGATGTCCGCCTTCTCGTCCTGCCAGTCCCACGGCGAGACGAGGACGACGTCGTCCTCTCGGATCCAGACCCGCTTTTGCATCTTCCCGGGAATGCGTGCGGTGCGTTCCTGGCCGTCGGCACAGCGTACTTTCACCCGATTCGCCCCGAGCATGTCCGTGACGGTCGCGAAGACCTCGTCGTCTTCGGGCATCCGGAGGTTCTTGCGACCGCCTTCGCCGTCGTTGCCCATGGCCGGGCGTTCGATTCCGATCGGTTTAATCCTTTATCGATCGGCTCGAGCCGGTCGCAAGCCCCTGTTGCCGTCGGTGCCGACTCCGATCGGTGCTGAACCACGTCGTTTATTTCGCTCGCCTCGCGACCCCTGGGTATGTTACGAAATCTCGGTCCGCTGGGGATCGTCGGCGTCCTCATGTTGCTCGCCGGCATCGGCCTGATCGCCTACGAAAACCTCGTGATCGCGGCGGGGCTGGCACTCGCCATCGCCGGGCTCGGCCTCGCCGTCCGCTCGCTCGTCTCGGGGATGCTCAGCCAGTGGGGCCTGTTCTGATCGAGCGTCACCAGCCGAGACGGCTGTTTTCGGTCCCACACAACCGTTTTGCCGTCGGCCCCCCAAGACGTTCGTATGGGGTATACGGTTCACTACTACGACCTCGTGCTGGTCTGTATCGCCGCGAGCCTCGCGGTCGGTGCACTCGTCGGCTACGCGACGCCGATCGCCATCGAGGTATCGATCGTTGCCCTCGGACTCGTCGCCATCGGATTTATTCTCCACGCGCTGTTCGTCAACGGGCCGGTCGACGAACTCGAGGACCTGACCGAAGAGGTGCCGGTCGAAGAGGTGCCGCAGGTGCTCTCGCCGCTGGACGCAACCGAGTGAGCTACACTTCGTTGTCGCCGGCGCGGTGTTCGCTGATGAGTTGATCGACCATCGCGGCTTTGCGGTCCAGTTCTCGTTTCTTCGCCCGCTCGCGCCAGTCGTCGATAACGGCCTCGACGTCGTCCTCGCGGGCCACCGCGAGCTCGTCGACCTCCTGCATCGCCACGTCGCCAGCCGGGCCAACCGGAATCTCGTTCTCGAAGAGGAGTTCGTCGGCGACCTCCGAGAGCCCGCCGTCTTTGAGGACGACGCGGGGGTCGAAACTCGCGAGTAACTCGGCCGTCGATCGACCGGCGCCGCTCGCATCGCGGAGGTAGACGACGTCGCCGGTGGCGATCCCGTACTGCTCGTCGGCCTCTCGGATCGCCCCCTTCGTGAACTTCTCGACGACCTTGACGGGGACGAGCCCCTCTTTTTTCGCCGAGACGTCGCTGAAGTTCGAGTGGTCGAGCTTCCACAGGGCCTTCATCCGCTCGACTTTCTCCTCGAGCGCCTCGACCGTCTCGCGGGCCTCGTCCCGTTCGTACTCGAGGCGCTCGGCCTTTCGGCGGTAGCGGGTCACCTCGCGATTTCGGCGGACCTCCTTGCGTTCGTTCCGGCGGGTCGCCTCGAGTTCGCCCTCGAGTTCGGCGATCCGGTCGTCGCGGTCCTCGAGTCGGCCTTCGAGGGTCGAGACGTGTGACTGGAGACGCTCGACCTGTCGCTCGAGGTCCCGGATCCGCCGCTCCTCGGCGGTGAGTTCGCGGGGCTCCGGCTGGGTGGATTCGGCCTCGGATTCGTCGTCGTCCTCGAGGTCCCTGAGGACGGCTTCGACGCTCTCCTCGCCGGCGACGACGCGGGCGATGACCTCGCCGCGGTCGATCCCCGGCGGGAGTTTGGCGTCGATCCGACCGAACTGGTCCTCGTGGGCGTCGAAGGCGTACAGTGCGGCGGCCATCGCGTCGCGCTGGTGGTCGTCGTCGTAGGGATGGTCGCGGGTGCGGTGTTGTTTCTCGTCGATCGGGAGGTCCCGCTCGGGCGTCCAGCCCGCGGCGTCGAAGCTTCGGCGGAACTTCTCGACCGTCTCGGGCATCGGCGTCACGTCGGCCGCGACGACGATCGGACGACCCCGTTCGACGATCCACTCGATCACCCCGGCCGTATCCGTCGTGCGCGAACTCCAGACGTCCAACACCTCGCCCTCGAGGCTGACGATGGATACGGCGGTCGTCGTCCCCGGATCGATGCCGACGACGACGTGATCGTGGCGTTTCGCGAGCGGGCGGAACTCGATCCCGTCGCGGCGTTCCCGTTCGATCTCGACGCGGACGTCGCCCGACCGGTTTCGCGAGACCGGGATGTCCTGTGGGCGCGCTTCGACCGTGAAGACGGCGTTGGCGTAGCCGCCGTAGGCCTCGCGGATCTCGACGTCGTACTCGAGGTTCACCCGCTCGAGTTCCGACTCGACCTCGCGGGCGCGCTTTTTGACCGAGCCGTGGATCCGGCGGGTGAACCGATCCTCGCTCCAGCCGCCGCTGCCGGTCGACCGGCCCCTCGAGACCTTGACGGTGGTCGTGTCGGTGAACGCCGACACCTCGTAGCCGACGTTGTGGGCGGCCAGTCGGGCCGCGGCCTCGGCCTCTCTCATCGGCTCTTTGCCGTAGGGGATGCCGTGTCGTTTCGCGACGCGTGAGAGCGGCTCGGGCTGTTCGTCGCCAGTCACCTGGACGAGCATCGTCTCGGTGGGCAACGATCCCAGGAAGTGGACGAGCTGGTCCTTGTCGGCGGCCAGCTCGTACATGTTGTCCGTCGCGACGATCGCCGGCTCCTCGTCGTCGATCAGTCGCCTGAGTTTCCGGTGGGAGACGACGTCCCGGCTGACGTCCTCGCCCTCGAGGACGACGAGCGCGTATGAGGGCGCATCGCCGCGCACGTCACCGCTCTGGACGTCGACCCCGAAAACGACTGCATCGAGCGCACTCGTTCGCGTGCTCACGACCGGCCCTAGGGCCGAGTCAGGTATAAATCCGACGCGGATTCGAGTCGTTCACACGAGGGCTAGGTCCTTGCCGTCGCATCTGGCGGTGATTCGATCGACGTCGAGTGCGTACCAGACGGTTTCGAACGCGTCGTTCCGGCGGGTGTCCGGGAGCGCCGAGACCGCCTGGTTGAAGAAAACGGCGGCCCCACCGTCGGCGACTTCGGCGTCCGAGAGCTCCCGGAGCGATCCCTCCGCGATGACGCTCTCCCACGTTCCGTCGTCACGAAAGACGTAGGTGGTCAGCGTGGTGGTCCCGCTCGCCCGAAGCAGCTTTTCTTTCCGACTGTCATCGTCGACGACCAGGTGCATGACACAGCGGCGATGCTCCGGGTCGTAGCCGTACGAGATCGGAATGCCGTAGCTGTCGTCGCCGCTAGCCAACGAGAGTACGCCGTGGCCTCGTCGTTCGAGCAGCCGCTGGGCCATCTCCCCGGAAATTTGCTCGCCCACGTCCCCCATAATCGGCCGGTTCGAACGCGTCCGGAATAAAGTTTTAGGGAATGGTATCACGATCGTCTGTCGCACCGTCGATGGGGTCAGGTCTACGGGTACGCTACCTCGAGTTCGTGGCCGTCGTCGGGGACGAACACCCGGCCGTCGAAGACCTCGCGGGCCTGGGAGACGTGGTCGTCCGTGTTGCCGGCGTACCGCGAGGAGAGGTGGACCAGCGCGAGCCGTTTCGCGCCCGCGCGGGCGGCGATCTCGGCGGCCCCGCGAGCGGTCGAGTGAGCCGTCTCCGCCGCGCGGTCGGCTCCGTCGTCGGCGAAGGTGGCGTCGTGGATCAGCAGGTCGGGTTCGTCGGCGACCTCGATCGTCCTGCCCGTGGGTCGGGTGTCGCCCGTGTAGACGATCGTCCGGCCGGGCCGGGGCTCGCCGACGACCTGTTCGGGGTCGACGACGGTGCCGTCCTCGAGTTCGACGGACTCGCCCTCGTGGAGTCTCGAGAACGTCGGGCCGACCGGGACGCCCAGTTCCTCGGCGCGCTCGCGGTCGAATCGCCCCTTGCGGTCGTCCTCGACGAGCGCGTAGCCGACCGAGCGGGTGTCGTGGTCGGTCTCGAACGCCCGGACCTCGTACTCGTCGGCGCGGTAGGGGACGTCGCCGTCGCCGACCTCGGTGACGTGGACGGGAAACGAGGGGCTGGTGTCGAGTGCGGTGACGAGTTCCCGGATCTGCCGGCGCGTGCCGGACGGCGTGTGGATCGACAGCGGCTCCTCGCGGTCGTTGAACGCCATCGTCTGCAAGAGCCCCGGAATCCCGAGGACGTGGTCGCCGTGGAGGTGCGTGACGAACAGCTGAGAGATCGAAAACCCGGTTCCGAACCGCATCATCTGACGCTGGGTCCCTTCGCCGGCGTCGAACAGCAGCTGGTCGCCCTCCCTGGCGACGAAGAGTCCGCTCGGGTTCCGCTCGGTCGTCGGAACCGCACCGGCCGTCCCCAGAAACGTCACGCGCAGTGGCATCGGTTCGTTGTTCGACGACGCGTGACTAAACCCGCTTCGATCGCTCGAGGTCGATCGGCTCGAGCGACGGTACCGTCCGGTCGTCGGCGAACCGGTCGGGTTGACCGACCGTGCGAACAGACGACGCGTTTAGAACCCTCGGTGTCGTAGGGACTCTATCGGATCCGACCCCCAATGAGCTCGAGATCGACCCTGGGGACGATCAAGCGGATCGCCGCAATCTTGCTGGCGATCGCGATCGTCCTCTCCGCGGGCGTTATCATCGGACAGGCACCAGCCATCTTCGGCGTGGAAGAAGCTCCCGAGGCGTCGATCACGTTCGAGGACCAGGAGGGTAACGGAACGGTCGCGACCATCGACGAGGTGAGCCTCTCGGACGGCGGCTTCGTCGTCCTGACCGACGACGACGGCGAGGAGCTCGCGGTCTCGGCGTACCTCGAGGCGGGGAGCCACGAGAACGTCGCCGTCGAACGGGAGGAAGAGGGCCCCGAACTGCTCGGCAGCCTCACCGCGACGGTCCACCAGGACACCACCGACGACGAGACGTTCGCCTATCACGAGACGGACGGCGAGGAGGACCGCCCGTACCTCGCGGACGGCTTCCCCGTCAGTGACAGCGCGACCGTCACCAGCGACGAAGACGACGACGCGTTGCTCGACTCCTTCGCCGTCGACTCCGTTACGGTGCCCGCGACGGCCACGACGAACGAGACCATCACGGTCGTCGCCGAGATCGAGAACCCGACCGACCTCCTGATCCAGCAACCCGTCGAGTTCCGGATCGACGGCCAGCTCCTCGAGCAACAGACCCTCGAGTTAGAGTCCGGCGAGTCCCAGGAGGTCAGCGCGCAGATCGACACCAGCTCGTTCGAACCCGGCGAGCGAACGGTGGGCGTCTACACCGCCGGCGACGGCGCACTCGAGACGATCGACCTCGAGTTCCACACCGACCCATCCATCGACGTCGTCGACGCGGACGACGAGTCGGCCACCGTCGACGTCGCGATCCCCGCGGAGGGGTTCGTCGCCGTCTTCGACAACGAGACCGACGACCGACTCGGCACGAGCGAGGGGCTCGAGGCCGGCGAACACGAGGACGTGACCGTGGAGTTCGACGAGAACGTCACCGTCGAGGACGACGACGAACTGCTGGCCGCCCTCTACGAGGGCGATCCAACCGACCCCGACGCCGCAACCGCGATCGAGGACGACGACGGCGACCCCGTGGAGACGACGTTCACGCTCGAGGAGATCGCCGACGAACTCGAGGCGAACGACGAGGACGATACTGAGGACGAAGATGACGATGACGGAGACGACGATGGCGAAGATAACGGTGACGACGATGGCGGGGACGGATAGCGACGATGGCGAAGACAACGGTGACGACGATGGCGGGGACGGATAGCGACGATGGTGACGACGATGACGGCGATGACGAGGGCTAGCGACGGCGGCGTTCGCGAGCGAACGTCCGGGGCGACTCGCTCGTCGTCGTGGGCGGACCAATCGACCGATTCTTACCCGGGCCATCCGTAGGGGCGGGCGATGGACGCGCCGCTGTGGACCGACACGCACGCCCCGAAGCTGGCCGAGTTGCCACAGGACGACGCCCGCGAGTACTTACAGCGGGCCGTCGAGGAGCCGATCAACCTCCTCCTGCAGGGCCCGCCGGGAAGCGGCAAGACCGCGGCGGCGCGCGCGCTGGCCCACGAGGCACACGCCGACCCCGACAACGACCTGATCGAGATCAACGTCGCTGATTTCTTCTCACGAACCAAGACGGAGATCAAGAACGACCCGCGGTTCGAGCAGTTCCTCGTCGGCCGTTCGCGGCTGTCCAAACGCGACATGATCAACCGCGTGCTCAAAGAGTCCGCGAGCTACGCGTCGGTTTCGGGCGAGTACAAGACGATCCTGCTCGACAACGCCGAGGACGTCCGTGAGGACTTCCAGCAGGCGCTGCGCCGGATCATGGAACAACACCACCGGACGACCCAGTTCGTGATCGCCACGCGCCAGCCCTCCAAACTCATCCCGCCGATCCGGTCGCGGTGTTTCCCCGTCCCGTTCCGGTCGCCGACGACAGAGGAGACCGCGGCCGTCTTAGAGCGAATCGTCGCGGCCGAGGACGCAGACTACGACGCCGACGGCCTCGAGTTCGTCGCGGGCTACGCCAACGGCAACCTCCGCCAGGCGATCCTCGCCGCCCAGACCACCGTCGAGGCGGAAGGCGAACTCACGATGAGCGCGGCCTACGAAACCATCGGCGAGGTCGGCCTCGACGAGGAAGTCGAGTCGATGCTCGAGGATGCCGAAGCAGGTGAGTTCACTGACGCGCGCAAGACCCTCGACGACCTGCTCGTCGACGAAGGCCTAGACGGCGGGGAGGTACTCGAGGAGGTCCTCGCCGTCGCCCGCAAACGATACCAGGGCGAGAAACTCGCCCGCGTCCACCAGCTCGCCGCCGACGTCGAGTTCGAGATGCACGAGGGCTCGAGCGACCGAATCCACGTCTCACACCTGCTCGCCGAACTCGGACGAAACGCCTGAGAACGACCCATGAGCGCACCGACGGCCGATTCTGACGGGACCGACCGCGACGGGGAGTCGTTCGGCTCGAGCCG
>LFCJ01004041.1_pt1 | contig 10743 bp, 17 predicted proteins | sample 643141 | NCBI WGS metagenome assembly LFCJ01 (sample SAMN03766243, study PRJNA286221) | soda lake metagenome | biome: soda lake; feature: Kulunda steppe; material: water; isolation source: sample B1-Br-g2 brine of Lake Bitter-1 | place: Russia: Kulunda steppe | collected 2010-07 | reverse complement strand
TGAACATCCTGGTCTCAGAAGGACCTTGTGAACATCCTGGTCTCAGAAGGACCTTGTGAACATCCTGGTCTCAGAAGGACCTTGTGAACATCCTGGTCTCAGAAGGACCTTGTGAACATCCTGGTCTCAGAAGGACCTTGTGAACACGTGCGAACATGCAGGTTGCTCCCGTGCCTGAACAAAACACACATGCATACCGTACAAAGAGTAACATGCAGGTTGCTCCCCTGCCTGAACAAAACACACATGCATACCGTACAAAGAGTAACATGCAGGGTGTTCCCTTGCCTGAGCAAAACACACATGCATACCGTACATAGAATAACATGCAGGGTGTTGCCCTGCCTGAACAAAACACACATACAAACAGCATGCAGGGACTGAGGAAGCCTCGGCTCCTGGGGAGATATCTGCCAAATGGAACTGTGCACACATGGGCCAGTGTGTGTGTGATTGAACATACAAGCGGTGTGAGGGATGGCTATGGCTGTAGCTGCCGGGCGTACTCCAATGTTGTCTGGTAGGCGCAAGATGACGCGTGCTGCAGGGCAGCAACATGCGTGAAGACGGCAAGTGCTCGATCAAAGAGCCAGCCGTCATTCGGGTGTGACCCACACGCGCATGGGTGTGCAAGAACAGGTATGCTGCAGTCACTGCATTAGAGTGTTGCATCTTGCTTGTTGCATTACTACCCTGCCAGAATCGCAAGACGAGTCAGTGAGGCGAAGACAAGCAGAAAAAAGTGCATGTGCACGAGCGCTTTTTTGAGCGCCGACCCAAAAAAGGGGTTGTATGCACTGTGGAACCGATCCAATGTGGTGTCAGGCATGCCCAGTAATCCAATGCATAAGTTAGACCACAGAAATGTCAAGCAGAGAGGTAGGCTCCAGTATGAGGTGCCTTCTGAACCCAACACTGGCCGTCCGGGACTTGAGGAATTTCACCAATAATGGGCCTATCCCATCAACCCCAGCCAACTCATGTCCCACCTCTTGGCAAGGTTCAAACACACTGACGCAGTGCGGCACGTCATCATCGGCCGCCTCCTGCTACAAGCCTACTAAGTAAGGGTTGACCGCCGGCCTGATCGTCGGCTCACTGCTACCCATTTCTGCCCCTGCCACTTGCACCGTTACAAAAGCACGTGCACAAACCTCTTGCACCGTTACAAAAGCACGTGCACAAACCAGCAAAGCAAGAGCACAAGAGCTTCCCCTTTTCATGGACACCTCGTGCCGTTGCCATGCTTGCTACCTGCAACTGCAAGCGGGGGCCCCTGGGCCCGTCTCACCTGCAACGAGGGTGGCAGCGCGTAAGACGTGGGATCCAGCTCAAAGGACACGCCGTCGTCGCAACCGTGGAGGTCACCACATGCTAGGAAAGGGACAGCCAAGGGGTGTGCCTCTGGTGGACTGCCGCAGCTGTGCCGCGGGTCGTCCTGTTGCAGCCCAGGCAAGCCGCCAAGGCCTTGGTGTGCTGGTGCCGGCTGCGGTGCGCTATCACAGCCTGTGCCTTGGTCCGAGGCTGGGTGCTGCGCAAGCAGACTCCTTAGGGAGGAGGGGTTGAAGAGGGGGGGGGGAGCAAAGCCTCTGCACAGCACAGTGAGGGCAAGCGACAGGGGTTGCGCGTGTTGCAGAAGTTGGGACACATAGAGGGAGGTACTTGCTGGGTGGTGGATAGGCTTGGCCCTAGAGGTTTGTGTACATGGCCACCGTCAGCGACTCGTGACATGGAATAGAACATACAAGTAAAGGATGACATGGAATGGAGCACACAAGTAAAGGATGACATGGAATGGAACACACAAGTTAAGGATGACATGGAATGGAACACACAAGTTAAGGACAACATGGCACGCAGCGTCAGAGCGACTAGGCAAGCAAACGCCACTTCTGAAATGCACCTGCAGACGACAAAGCTCTCTATGCTGCTGTTCCTGGACGACTTGGGCTTTGCAAAGAAAACTTCAGGGAACAGGAGCTTGAGCTGCACCAAGCAAACGCACGGTGTAAAGTTGTTAAGGTTCAAATACAATGTTTGGAGGTTTGATTGCAGCATACATAATGAAAAAGGTCCACAAGTGTAGATAATGGGCTGGCTAGGGCCACACTAAAATCCATATTAGGCTGCTTGGGTCTTTGTGTGTTTGCAGGAGCTTGTGCAATTATGTTCAAATTTGCGCGCGCGTGTGTACCTGTGTGTGTACGTGTGTGTGTGTACGTGTGTGTGTATGTGTGTGTGTGTGTGCGCGTGCGCGTGCATGTCCTTTGCCAGGCAATCAGCGGCAATGCGCTGGCGGCTACCGTACGATGGCCCTGACACCCACTGAGCTGAGTTGCTGAGTCGCTGAGTGCTGAGCTGGCGCCGTATGCTAGCGTGCGGCACCAGGAAATACCGGGCAAGCGCCGACGGGGCGGGGGCAATTAAGTTTCGCATTTATACCATTTTTGCGGCATTGCTGAGTTCCTGGCGATGCGAACGAGCCGTGGGTGGTGGGGTCTCGGTGTGGAGGGGGCGAAGGGAAGGGTGGGGGGTCGCAGGTATGCAAGCACGCAACGCGGCCATTGCGCTGGCGTCATTACAGGTGGCAGGAGCCTTTTCTTGCCCAACGGTTGCAGACTTAGATAAGCCAGCCCCTGAGCCCTGCACATACTCTCTTGCACCTGCGAGTACAGCAGGCTCATGTCCTTGCCCTTGAAAATCTTGGCAACGAACGAGCCCCCGGGCCGCAGCACGTGCGTCGTGATGGTCAGCGCCGCAAGCAACAGCTGGGCTTGGCCGTACCTGTGGGGTGCAATGCGTGCGTCAGGGGCTGGCTGTAGTTGTGCAGCAGTGGTTGGCAGTGGTTGTGCAGCAGAGCTTGGCAGCAATTAAGCAGCTGACGTAGGCCACGTATGAGCATCAGGGGTTGGCAGTGTTTGTGCGGCAGAGGCTGGCAGTGTGTGTGTGTGTGTGTGCGTGCGTGTGTGTGTGTGCGCTGCCCAGGTGTGCGGCAAAAGCAGTGCTTTTGCCAGGGCCAGCAGGCCTCGCAGCGGCTTGGGCATGCACTGCCAGCCTGCCCAGCAGGGGCGCATGCAGCCAGACCAGCAGCACTTGTGCGCTTGCCTATAACAACAGCTGCATCATGTGGGCTGCCGTGCAGCCTTGACTCCATGCATACGCTGACAGCACAGTGTCAAGCGGGAGAGGCGTGCGTGCAAGTTGGGCTCAATGGTCCTCGGGTCTTGAGCAAAGAGCGGAGCAGCAACGCAGCAAGCACAGGGAGCACAGGAGAAACAGAGCACAGGAGAAAAAGAGCGAAGGAGCACCCGTCAAGTAGGTGCGGTGAGTGCAGGGTTGTTGGCTCATGTTTCCATCCTGCATGGGTCTACCATATACCATATACCATATACCAGGCCTCCGCTCACAGGTCTACCCATCACTTGGCCGCCAACCACGGGGCCCCTACTTACTGGTCCAGGTCATGCAAGCCTGTCACATCAGGTGCGCCATCGCACACGACCAGGTCCGCTTTCTCGCCATGGAAGTGTGAAATCACCTGTGCAGGTGAGAGCAAGTACCCAGAACCTGGGATGCATGCACGGCTGGGCGTGCGTGTATGTTTGTGCGTGTATTTGTGTTGACATGTGCACGTGAGAGTGCGTGCACGTGGGTGTGTTTGTGTGACAGGGAGGGAGAAAAGAGGGGAGGAATAGGTGGAAAGCAACAGCTTATTGCCCACAGCAGAGCCCAGCGGTGCTTTTGCGTGGCTCCACTCGATGATGTCGCCAAATGCTGGTGGCGCTCCTTTGCTGCTGCATCCCTGCATGCAACAGAGGTCCGGTTGCGCTGCTACACACCACCCTCTGCGCAGCCTGGCCCATTACTCAAAAGCTGCGCAGCGCTGCTCAGGATCCCAGTCTCCCTGGCCCGCCTGCACAGCCTTCCCATTTGTGCACAGCTTAGGCAGCACAGCAAACACATTGGCCACCAGGCTCCATAGCTAACACCTGCGCAGCCTTCCCATCTGAGCACAAGTCTGGCAGCACAGCACACACGCAGGCCTCTTGCCCTCACAGCTGACAACTGCGCAGCCTTCTGACCATTGCATAACTTAGGCGGTACAGCAGACATTAAGGCCACCGGGCTCTACAGCCCACCTGCGCAGCTGTTGCCTCACTGGTAATATCCCCCTGCAGCTGTGTCACGCCCTCAATGGGCGCCATAGGCTGCAGATCCACGGACACAATGCGCGGCGGGTCAGCCGACCCACTGCGTACAGCTGGCAGGTACAGGCGGCGACTAAGCACCTGCAAGGGGCGCGCCATTTTTCAGAGGCGTTGGCGAACTGCTGTTGGTGTTTGCACGACTCTGAAAGCAGCAGTTGCAGAGGGTGGTTGGTTGGTCTGGATGATGTTGGCTGCACACGCTGCACAGGCTGTGGGAAGGCAGGCAAGCCATGCTCATGAGTGCCTTAATTTCAGAAGCTGGTGTCTGGTGGATCCCAGGACAAGGAGGATGAAATTCCAGGGCTGGCAGCTCACACCACGGAAAATTTGGGTCAGCCATTGCATGCGTGAGGGACTTGGCGTGACGCAGCACTGTCACTTCAGGAGCTCATATGTAAGGCACTGCATGCGAACCCTCTAAAGACTCTGGAGAACGTGTAAGGGCGCTCACTTTCAAGGACGCTCTCTCATGGACGATAGCAAATCAAAACAAAAATACAAGCATGCGCATGCGCATGTGTGCCTGCGTGCTCTTTTGCATTTTATAGTGTTTATGCATGTGCACACTTATGCACATGCATACATATGCTGCCGAAAATTGCTTTGGCGACTTTTTAAACTGATGTGGCACTGTACTGCCCGTCTACCTCATCCCCGCAAGACAGTTAGGCTACTGACCTGGCTCCAACTCCCAGGTGCAGCACACAAGTCCACTGCATGGTGCACGCCTGCATGCAAAGTACGACACTGATTCCCAGCATGAAACGTGCCCATTTGCATGCCCCCCCTTGTGTGTGGTGGTATTCGGACTTCCTGCATGAGTTCTCCAGCTGCGTGCGCATTGACGCTTTTTGATGTGATACACAAGCTTTATGCCTCAGCATCTGACACCAAGCAACTTCAACAAGATGAAGGTTGGAGTGATAAGCATTGTGGCTGTCTGAGGGCAATCCGCCGCGGCAATCTGAGGGCCAATGACATGGCGCCTTCACCTGCAGCCGCCAGAGTCCTCCCTCTGACAACACGCCAGCAAGTGCTCTTGCGCAATTCTTACATCTTATAGAACAAGATGATGTGCATGTCATGTGATCTGATCAGGCCACTGACCATTGAATATTTGGAATGCTTCGTCAACTTGCAGCAGTTTAAATGCGCTCCGGGCACGCCAACCCTCCTCCTTTGCTCTCCTACATATCAGAGAAGATGCATTAACTTTATGTTTGGTGTTCCTAGGCTCATGAGCAGGAGCGGCTGAGCGGCCTAGCGGTCAGCAAGGCACGCCAAGATAGGGGGATCACAACCCCCTCCCCTACCTGTAATAAATGTCCCTTTGATCTTTAGTGGTTCCCGTCATGCGCTCTCCCTCCAGGCTTCAACTCCTGCTTGCTTTATTGGAATCTACTGACCGAGAGGGAACGTGTTCGGCACCACTAATGCTTAGTTGTTTAAAAACTAAAAATAGACAATGTTAAGCCAAAACGCGTTGAACAGCTCGAGAAGCCTCTCATCATGGGCGGGGCGCACTACCATGGTGCGTAACCCTCAGGTGCCTGCCAGGGCCCCACGCCGTGCAACTAGGATGAGGGCTACAGGAGATGATGGTGGAGAGGCGAAGCCAGTCCTTAAGGGTGCGTGCTTGGGTTCTGTTTGAGGGTGCCTGGCTGATGGTGCGCGTCCCAAAGATGTTTGGCGCCAAGATCTGTGTGCGCAATGCGCCACAGAGCCCAATCTATATTCTACAGGTCACCCCTTCAAGGTCCCTGAGGACCTGCAAGGAGCACCCCAGCCCGACTTCCAGCCACAGCCTCGCCCTGGGGCGCCTCCCTCCCCCCCGCCCCAACTCCTGCCCTCCGAAGAGGCCCAGACATCTCCAACATCACTGCAGTCCCGCACTGAGGAGGCCTTGAATTCTATGGCTGTGACCATGGGCAAGTCGTTGCCAAAGGAGGAGAAGACTGCAGTGCAGCGCTTCCTGTTCCCAGATGAGGAGGAGCTGCCTGACAATTTGGAGCTGCCCATCTGGGACCATTTGGAGGTATGGCAGTTCTGAAATTAGGGTGAAAGGCAAGTTTATCCAGCAAGTGTATCCAAAAGTTTGGATGAACTAGTCAACTCTCCGGGGTTGCCTAAGTATTGCCAATTGCCATGGTCTTGTCGATCAAGCCGGAGAGGTACCGTGGTGCAGCTCTGCTCCTTGACGCCAAGCAGCCATGATTGCCTTGACTTAATGAGCTGTATGTTTTGGTGGCTTATGCCAAAACATTCACTCGCATACTTCGACTCACATACATTCAAACACGTGCGCATGGTAGCGCGTGCACACGTACACAGGCGCGTGCGCGCGCACGCGCGCACGTACGCACACATATGCACGCATGCACACACACATGCGTGAGCGCGGACACATGCTTGCATGCTCGCTCGCACACACACAGATGCGAGGGCAAACCTGCCCACACCCTACCACCCCTGCTTTGCAGCCACTGACCATCACCGTTGATATTTTCATGCTCTGAGCACAGGAGCTGCGTGAGCGCGTGTTGGTGGCCCTGCTGGCGTGCGGCGCATCCATAGCTACCTGTTTCATTTTTTCAAAAGACCTCGTCGTTTTCCTGGAGGTGCGTGTCAGCGTGTGCATTTATGGAAACGCATGCGCGCATGTACATTGTGATTCCTATGATGGCTATGACATATTGCATTCTGGGCTCTCCCCAGTATGGGGTGTCCGTGCACAGCATCCGCTGATCCCAACAGTCCCACCTCCCTGCCTGCCCTTGTTTGGGGCACGCTCCTCTCATCCAAGACCCTCACTTTCTGCTCCTACTCTCCCCTCATGGTGCACAGGCGCCGGTGGCAGACGCAGGCGTGCGCTTCCTGCAGCTCTCCCCCGGAGAGTTCTTCTTCACCACACTCAAGGTGGGCAGCAGCCCCAGCCACCCGAGCTGGGGCAAGCGATGCACGGCATGTACGGCATTGGGGTTGGGAAGGGGGCCCCCTGCTGGGTCTTCTTCCACAAGCGTGCAGGCCTATGCGCATGGTCGGCAGGCATGAGATCCCTCTCGTGCCATCTGAGCCGTGCAGGGCGCAAAGGATGGGCCTCTGGGCTTCATGGGCTGCGCGCTGTTCTCTTTTCAAGAATTGGCATGTGGCACAAGCCCCTTGTACCAGCGCAACCGTGGTCCGTGCAGGCTGCCCGCAAGCAGGCCGTGCAAAGGGCTGGCCTCCCGTTCATCTCCCACGCCCAGCTGTGCAACAGAGGCGCACATGGGGCGTGTGTCCCTGTGTGCCCCTGCCACAGTGCATGCTGCGCATAGACGGATGGCTGCGGACAGCTGCCCCCAGTAAGCCTGTTGGCCCTTATGGGGATTCCCTGCTGCAGCCACGCATCGCACCAGGCCGCCAGTTCGCGAGCGCGCCAATCCTCTTCGCGCTTGCACACACACAGACCGCTGGCTACTCGGGGCTGCTGATCGCCGCCCCCACTGTGCTGTACGAGATTGCCGCGTACATTGTCCCGGGCCTGACCAAGAGCGAACGCCAATTCCTTGCGCCCGTCGTCGCGGGGTCGTCTGTTCTGTTCTACCTGGGGTGCGTCAGTGAAGCAGCCCCCACACTCATGCTGCATCAGCCGGCGGCTTGTGTGCAGCACTTGAATGTGCCCAGGGGCAGAAGCTGCGCCTTACAGACCACCGCATCTTGGCTTCAAGGTTGTCAACCCTCCTGCAGACCTGCATCCTTTCAGCCAGTGTGCGCTGTTGGGTGGCCGGGCATCAGGAGGAAGTTACTTTGCAGCTGTGGGCATGCTCAGGGCTGATCGCAAGCCATGTGCCGGGCATGGCGAGCGCTGCTGGTGGCGGTTTGCTGCAGTAGTGTGCAGTCGCTGGCGGCAAGATACTGCACTTGTGTGCTGGCTGCTCGCAAGCCACGAGCCAGGCATGGCAAGTGCTGCAAGTGGCAGCTCGCTGCGATTGCGTGTAAGCAGCTGAGGTTCATGAGGGTCTGCCTTGGTCTAGCTATGGACTGGTCGCTTCTGCCTGAAAGGTCGCCCCCTTCGTTTTGCTTGGGTCTTCGACTTCAGTTTGTGCAAGCCTTTATGGTGGCTGCTGGCATTGTAAAACCTGTGCACCCACACAACATTCCCTTCTTGACCCACTCAGCTACCTGTGCTCATCATGCCTTGTGTGTTTTTGTGCCTGCCCATACCTCACGCGCATGTCTGCAGGCTGCTGTTCTCCTATGAGATCCTCACCCCTGCCGCGCTCAACTTCTTCGTGGACTATGCCAATGGCGCGGTCGAGTCACTGTGGTCCATTGACCAGTACTTCGAATTTGTGCTTGTACTCATGCTGTCCACCGGTCTATCATTCCAGGTGGGTGGGCACTGCCATGACAGATCATGTGCGTGTGGGTGGGCACTACCATGACAGATCATATGCGTGATCATATGCGTGTGGGTGGGCACTGCCATGACAGATCATATGCGTGATCATATGCGTGTGGGTGGGCACTGCAAGACAGATCATATCATGCGTGCGCTGCTCAGAGTCCATCCGTGCGTGGCTCTCCAGGACCTCCCCTCCTTTGATAATCTTGGGAGTCCAGCTATCAAATGACCTGCCGCCTGAGCCTGCAGTGCCCATTGTGTGTATTTGTGTGTGTGTGTGTGTGTGTGTGTGTGTGCAGCAGGGATCCCCAATGTAATAGGAAATTGAACATTTACTTGGAGCACACATCAACAGAGCTTTGCATGCATGTGACACAGGTTCCTGTTATTCAGGTCATGCTTGGCCAGCTAGGTCTGGTGACCTCTGAGACCATGCTCTCACAATGGCGGTACGTGGTGGTTGGCTCCACGGTGGTGGCGGCAGTGCTCACTCCCTCAACAGATCCCTTCACACAGGTGTGTGTGTTGTGACTGCAAATGCTTGACTGCAGATCTAATGTTTCTTATGTAGGATTACTCTTTTATAGTTTGCTATGCATGGCGGCCTCACAATGTTGACCACAAGATTCACTCCTGCCTAATGCCTGCAGTCTCTGCTGGCCATCCCCTTGGTCGGCCTGTACATGGGTGGAGCACTGGCAGTAAAAGCCATCGAGCAGGGGCGCAAGACAAGCCTGGCCAACTAGCTTATTTCTGATCTCTGTACTATGAACGTTAAAGAGACTTTTGTTATTTGCCCATTTGTCTGCGTTAGTTAGTTTCTAGAGGTTCCTGACCTGGCAGGTTACTAGGAGGAATCCGCTGAACGAGGGCAGCTTGTCACGCCAGATGTGTTTGGTGCAAGCATCTGCGATGGTAAGTCGATTATCCATCCTCATACCTGTGGGTTCGGGGTTCAAACCTCACTAGAGGCCCACAACCAGCTAAGCTGCCCTCGTTCGGTGGATACAGCCTTGAAAACCTTAAAACCTTGGAACCTTGTCACGCCAGATAAGTGCAGCGCCAGATTTAGGCTGCACTGTGACCCAGAAGTTGATTGAGTCAGTTGGTGGAGTATTTGATCCCATTGTCTCGTATAGCTGTATTTGAGCACGGCAAAGACGAACTCGCAGTAATGCCTTGTTTGCTCTCAGCAACTTTGTAAGGTTGGGTTAGGTTACAAAGCTGTACCTGCCGAACTAGAGCAGCTTAGCTGAGATTTTTATTGCAGCCTTTTCTTTTTTTTCAGCTTACAAGTTTAAGTCTGACCTTCAGCCAGGTAGTTTGACTGATCAGGTTGCTGGTGAACACCAGCCATCAAAAATACATCCATAAGCTCTGAAATAAAATGATGGGAATCATTAGTTTGTTTCTGGAAGAAATTGAAGACATCTTCAGAACAAGCTTGAGAGAAATAAAAAGCTCCAGCCTGATTGACAGTAATTTTGTGAGCCATAGGTAAATCATGAAACAAGTCTGCAAATTGAAGCCTCAACGAACACATTTGCGCGCAACAACACAAGAAAAGAGCGTGTTTTTCATCCGATGAGAGTCTTGAATTGCCTGCAAGCCACACTTATCACAGGCACAATTATGATGTTCCCAGCTTCTTGTCTCGACTCTCAGCGCATGGGAATGTAACCTGAAAAGTGCCACACTACGCTGTGTTTGCGTGCCTAAATCCAGATGCAGGTACCTAGGTAGGATAAAAGGCGGTCCATCAACAGTCACCGTCCTTAGAGGCAAAGCAACCCAATTATGATATTTTGCAGTCTTGTCCATCTGATCTTCATCACCTATCTGGTCTGGTTTTCAGCTTAGCTCAAGCTAAACAGGCCTGCAAATAAAACCAGCGAAAGGCAAGCAAGGTGGTGTTCTGATATCCACAAACAGCATTCCAGGCACTTGTGCACGAACAAGACCAGGCCGTTAAGGCCTGCTTGGCTATTAAAGTCTCTTAGCCTGCGACTATGTAGTTTGTTAGTTTGTTAGTTTGTTAGTTTGTTACAAGACGCGAGCGGACACAGCAATGTCCTTAAGGCAGGCAAGGCAGAAGAGCTGAAAAACGCTAGGAAAAGGAGAACTGCCAGAAAAGCCAACTAGCTAAGATGA
>LFCJ01004039.1_pt1 | contig 10746 bp, 7 predicted proteins | sample 643141 | NCBI WGS metagenome assembly LFCJ01 (sample SAMN03766243, study PRJNA286221) | soda lake metagenome | biome: soda lake; feature: Kulunda steppe; material: water; isolation source: sample B1-Br-g2 brine of Lake Bitter-1 | place: Russia: Kulunda steppe | collected 2010-07 | reverse complement strand
CTGGTCGAACTGTCGACCCACCAGGGCTATGGCTCGGCCGACGAGACGGACTTTCTCAAACCCAACCAGCAGTTTCCCTCCGTCGACGGTAAACGCTCCGTACAGGTGTATCTCGCGCGGATGCGGGAAGCCTTAGAGGATTATGAAAGCGTCGCGGGTGATGTCCACTCCGAGGATTTCGCCTTCGCACCGTTCCACACGCCGTTCCCGGGGATGGTCCGCAAGGCGGCCTTGCTCGCCTATCGCCACGTCACCCGCGATACGGCGATCGAAGACGAACTCGCAGAGGAGATCGGCCGCCAGCCTCGAGCCGAGGCGTTCGACGACGAGCAGTCCTATCACGACGCCGTCCGCGAGTATATGGACGCATTGAAAGACACAGACCAGTATAGGGAGTGGTACGCCGAGACGATCGACCCCACGCTGAAAATCTCTCGAGAGGTCGGGAACTGGTACACTGGCTCGGTACACATTGCCCGCGCGAGCGCGCTCAAACACGCCTTAGAGGATGGTCGCGATATGGCTGGGGAGACGCTTTTGGTCGGCTCTTATGGCAGCGGCGCACAGGCCGAAATTCACGCCGAGACGGTCTGTGAGGGCTGGGAAGCCGAAATAGAGGCGCTAAACGTCGACGAACAGCTCGAGGCCCGCTACGATCTGAGCTGGACGGAGTACGAGACGGTTCATGACGTCCACAACCACGAGATGGACGTCGATTTAGAGGAGTTCACTGCCCCAACCGAAGAGTTCGTCTTCGACGGCTGGGGACGGATGGGCGAACGGAAGTACCGATACGTCGAGTAACCACTACCCCGAGAGGCGAAACCGATTAGCTCCTCGAGTAACTAGCTCGCGTATGGGAATTCGAGAACCGAACCCGAACACAAAATTAGTCGATTACGTACATTGAGATAGCAATGGATCCGCTCACGCTGTTCGGTGTCGACGTCGTGTTGTTCTTTCTTATTGGGCTGTTAGCCGGGGCACACTGTATTGGGATGTGTGGGCCGCTCGTGACGATTTACTCGAACCGGATGGAGCCCGATGATGGCGTCGGCACCGACGGCGGAGTCGTGACGAACTCCGGTCGGGGGCATTTGACACCCTACGCGGTTCGCCAGCACACGCTGTTCAATCTGGGTCGGACGGCAAGTTACACCCTGATCGGGGCGGCGTTCGGTGCCCTCGGTGGGGTGGTGTTCGTGACGACAGAGCAGTTGACGCCGCTGGTCGACGTTCTGCGTGGGGCGCTTGGATTACTCGTCGGCGGGTTCGTCATCGTCACTGGCGTGTACTATGTATTCGGGCGGACGACCGGCGGGTTCTCGGTCCCCGGCGCGAGTCGGGTGACGGGCTTGCTCACCGGCTACGTCGACCGACTCGCGAAGGGACCAGGAATCGTCGGCCTCGGCGCGTTACATGGGTTGTTACCCTGTCCGGTCCTCTATCCGGCGTTTCTCTATGCCTTCGTGATCGGTTCACCAACCGGCGGGGCGCTGGCGCTTTTGGCGCTTGGGCTGGGGACGATTCCTGCCGTTTTCGCCTACGGGACGCTTCTCGAGAGCGTCAACGTCACACAACAACGTCGGGTTCACCGTCTACTCGGGGTCGCGTTCATCGTTCTGGGGTATGCCCTGTTTGCCCACGGGCTGTTGGAACTGGGCATCGACCTCCCGCATCCGCATCTGCCGTTTTACGATGGGATCGATGTCCCAGGAGTTGACACCGGCCACGACCACTAATACTTCGTCAAGCGTCGACTGATGAGTGAAACCGAGTACGGTTGAGGTGGTTTACGCATCAATCGACGCACGGAAGCTACTATACAGTGGCTACGATAGCTCGCCGACACCATCACGCTAATGCCGACGCGTCCCCTCGATTGGGTAACGAGACGCAACGCAGCGTCGACACCACTGAACACTTCCCGATGACCGACGGCGAATCCGACACTGGCTGTACGCTGTGTGAGCTTCCGGTCGAAAACAGCGGCGTCTCCGCCGATGGCAACGATTTTTGCTGTGTCGGCTGTCGCGACGTCTATGACGTCCTCGGCGACATAGAGGATATCGACGCCGAAGACGTTAGAGCGACTCGAGCCGACGACACCGATGAGTACGAACGGCCGGCCGGCTACGAGACGACGTATCTCGAGGTCGACGGGATGTACTGTACGACCTGCGAGGCGTTTATCGAATCCGTCGCGACGGCCGAGGATGGCGTCAGCCGGGTTGACTCGAGTTACGTCACGGAGACGGTTCGGATCGATCACGACGCTGATGCAGTCTCCATCGAGGAGATAAAAGAGACGATTAGCGGGCTGGGCTACAGCGCCTACGATAGAGACGACGCCTTCAGCCGCCGGCAGGCAGACAACTGGGAGATGGCTCGGGTTGCCGTCGGCGTGATGATGGGGATGATGGTGATGCTCCAGTACGTCGTCATCATCTATCCGACCTACTTCGGGGCGTGGTTTTACGACGAGCGGACGATGGAGTTTTTCGAGGCGACGCTTGCGAGCGATCTGGCGACGCCGTTTTATCTCGGTATCGGTGCGCTGACGACGATCATCCTTGCGGTGACGGGCAAACCCATCTTGCAAGGGGCCTACGTCGGGATCAAAACCCGGTCGCCGAATATGGATTTACTCGTAGCGATCGCCGCGGTCAGCGCCTGGGCCTACAGCACGCTCTCGATTGCCGTTTCCGGCCCGCATATTTACTATGACGTCACCGTTGCGATCATCGTTATCGTCACCATCGGCGGCTACTACGAGTCGACGCTGAAAGACGAAGCCCTAGAGCGGTTGTCCGATCTGACGAACGTCCAGGTCAATTCGGCCCGCCGACTCGTCGACGGCGACCACGAGGACGTCCAGATCGACGAGTTAGCGCCTGGCGACCGAGTCGTCGTCCGCGCGGGTGAACGGGTCCCAATCGACGGCAAGGTGGTCGACGGCGAAGCAGCAGTCGACGAGGCAGTCGTCACTGGCGAATCCCTACCTGTCACCAAGGCTGCAGGCAACAGGGTCATCGGCGGCTCGATGGTCGAAGACGGCGCGGTCACGATCCGTGTCGGCGAGGATGCCACGAGTACGCTCGACCGAATTACGGAACTCGTCTGGGACTTACAGAGTTCGAGCCACGGCATCCAGAAACTCGCGGACAAACTGGCGACGATTTTCGTCCCGCTCGTGCTCGTCCTCGCAGTGGTCGTCACTGTCGTCTACCTCGCCTCTGGCGCGGGGATCGCTGCCGCCTTGCTCGTTGGCCTCACCGTCTTGATCGTCTCCTGTCCCTGTGCGCTCGGGCTGGCGACACCGCTTGCAGTCGCGGCCGGGATTCGTGACGCCCTCGAGCAATCGATCGTGGTCTTCGACGACAGCGTCTTCGAACGTCTGCGGGATGCCGATACCGTCGTCTTCGATAAGACCGGAACCCTGACCACCGGCGAGATGACCGTCGTCGAGACCGACTGCGAGCCAGACCTGATAGAACAGGCTGCCGTCCTCGAGGCACACTCCGCCCATCCGATCGGGACGGCGATTGCAGAACTGGCCTCAAGTGACGCAGAACCCGACGGACAGACGGGAGTCGTCGCGGACGGTGGGACACTCGAGGCGACTGCCGACATCGAGGCTGAATCGAAGACCGGGAAAGATAATACCGACGTGGCCGATGCCGATTCCCGTCTCGAGGCCTTCGAGAGCTACCGAAACGGCGTCTACGGTGTCGTCGACGGCGATGAAGTACTCGTGGGCCACCCGGATCTGTTCGCCGATTATGGCTGGGCGGTTCCCGACGGGCTCGAGGCCGACGTTCGCAAGCGGCGTGAGACCGGTCGAGTGCCCGTCGCAGTCGGGCGAAACGGGATGGCATCCGGCGTGATCGTCGTCGGCGACGAACTTCGCGAGGGCTGGGAAGAGACGATTTCTGCGATCGACGACGCTGGTGCGGATGTCGTCGTGCTCACCGGTGACGACGAACGCGCGACCGACCGACTGTCCGAGCAGGATGCAATCGGTCAGGTCTTTGCGGGCGTCCCGCCGGAGGGGAAAGCCGAAACGATCGATCGGCTCTCCAGCCAGGGCCTGACCGTGATGGTCGGTGACGGAACGAACGACGCGCCCGCACTCGCGGCGGCCGACCTCGGCATCGCCCTCGGTGGTGGCACGGCGATGGCAGCCGACGCTGCTGACGTTGCACTCGTCGACGACAACCTCGAGTCGGTCGAGACGGTCTTCGACCTCGCCCGGGCGACCGACCGACGAGTCAAGGGCAACATCGGCTGGGCGTTCTGTTACAACGGCATTGCGATCCCGCTTGCAATCACTGGCCTGCTCAACCCGCTGTTTGCCGCACTGGCGATGGCCGCAAGCAGTACCCTCGTCGTCACGAACTCTTCGCGGTCGCTGCTTGAAGGCTGACCAACCAGTTCGGATGTCTTCGGTTGTGTAAAAATGGTTGGATACCGCACAGGTCGAGGAGAGTCAACGGAGTAATACCTCCGAATGGCGTAGCAACCTCATGGCCGATCGACTCGAGGGCTCGTCGTGGGAGTCAGAGCGAAGTGCGCTGACCGCTCTCGCGGTCGTCGCCGGCGTGCTCGCTTTCTTTGTCGCCGTTCCGTACCTCCAGTATGTCTTGCTCGGTGTGGTGTTAGCGTACATCCTCGCGCCGGCACAGCGTCGACTCGAGGCCCACGTCGGTTCGATGGTGGCTGCGCTCGTGCTCGTCATCGTCGCCATTCTGGCCATCTTGTTGCCGCTCGCGTACGTGCTTGCAATTGCGCTCCGAGAAGCACTCGAGGTCGCAAACGCGGTCCAGGAAGGAAATCTCGGGATCGAGGCGATCGAATCCTGGATCGCAGAAACCGGCTATGCGGTCGATCTCGTCGACCTCTATGGGGCCTACGAGGAGCCAATCGGAACCGGGATCCAGGGGCTTGCGACATCGGCGATGGAGTTCGTCAGCGGCGTTCCTGCAATCCTGATTGGGCTGACGGTCACGTTGTTCGTTCTCTTTGCGTTGCTTCGAGATGGGGACCGACTGATCGCGTGGTCGTACACTGTCGTCCCGTTCGAGGACCGTGTCCAGCGAGAACTGTACGAAAATCTCGATCAGTTGATGTGGGCATCCGTCGTCGGGAACGTCGTCGTTGCCGGCATTCAGGCCGTGCTGTTAGGTGCCGGCCTCGCAGTGTTGGGGGTTCCCGCGGTGGTCTTTCTGACTGTGGCGACGTTCGTCCTCGCGTTGCTTCCCCTCGTCGGAGCGTTTGGCGTCTGGATTCCCGTTGCGCTCTATTTGCTCGTGGTCGGCGAACCGATCACCGCGGCGATTCTCGTCGCCTACGGTTCGCTGGTCAGCGCCTCCGACACCTATCTCCGACCGGCGCTGATCGGTCGAACTAGCGCGTTCAATTCCGCCATCGTCGTCGTGGGCATCTTTGGTGGCCTCGTCGTCTTCGGCGCTGTTGGCCTCTTTATCGGCCCGGTCGTCCTCGGCGGCGCAAAACTTACGCTCGATGTGGTTGCACGCGAACGGAATCGGTCGGATCCGAGCGCCGAACTCGAGCGCGCGGCGGATCCGGCGGTCGACACCGATCCGGACACAGGCGTCCGCGAGGAGGGCCCAGTCGAGGCGCTCGAGGCGGAATCCGAGGGCGACCAGTCTGTAGACTCTGAGACCGAGGCTGACTCAGGTAACGAGACCGTGACCGACCACGATGATCCGGAATCAGTCCCCGATGATTCGACGATCTCAGACGGATCGCCGGAGCCTGAATCGACACGACAGGATGGAGCCGGCGTCAGCGATTCCGACTCGCCCGCCGGCGGATAGATCTCGAGTTCGGAAATGCCAGCCGAAACCGGGTGAAACTGACTCGAACAAGTGCGTTAATTAGCTTCCAGTAACAAGATGTGATATCATGATGCGAATAGATTGCCAGTCGTCAGAAAAGCTAGCTATAGAGCCGTCGCCGGTCGGCGACGGGTACTGACCATGTCCGGGTCCCAGCCAGGAGGAAGCCCGTATGCACCGCATACGATAGAACAACGGGCTACGATGCTCGAGGCAGTTGGTGTCGACGCTGTCGAGGACCTCTTCGATATTCCCTCCGATATTCGGTTTGATGATACTTTTGGCATCGACGCCCGTACTGAACGAGAGACGAGACGGCTGGTTCGATCGATTCTCGAGCGAAACGACGACCTGACCGAACTGCTCGGCCGTGGCCACTACGGCTACTACGTGCCATCGCTGGTTGATCACCTCGCCGACCGGGCGGAGTTTCTCACCTCCTATACGCAGTATCAACCCGAGATTTCACAGGGATTCCTGCAAGCCTTATTCGAGTACCAGTCGCTTTTGGTCGAGCTTACTGGGTTAGAAATCGCTAACTGCTCGATGTACGACGCGGCGACCGCCCTCGGGGAGGCGGCGACGCTCGCCGAACGGGTTCGTGAGACGAGTGGCCACCGTGTGCTCGTCCCCGACCTCATTCGGGAGGGGCGAGACGGGACACTCGCAAACTACGTCGCTGGCACCGATCTGGTCGTCGAAACTTACCCCACCGACGACGCGAACGTCGACCGTGAGGCCATAACCGAACTGGTCGACGACGACGTCGTCATGCTCTACGTCGAAAACCCCACTGTCCGCGGAACGATTGAAGAGGGCCTCGAGTGGCTTGGTGAGCTTACGGCCGAAAACGACGCGCTTTTCGTTCTCGGTTCGGATCCGATCGCACTCTCGCTGCTTCAGCGTCCCGCGGACGTCGGTGCAGATGTCGTCGTCGGCGATGCGAGCGTGCTGGGGCTGCCGACGAGTTACGGGATGGGACTTGGCCTCTTTGCGACCCGCGAGCGATTCCTCCGCCAGGTTCCCGGCCGACTGGTCGGGGCAAGCGAAGACGATACCGGTCGCCGTGCCTACACCCTCACCCTCCAGACGCGCGAACAGCACATCCGTCGTGAGCGGGCAACGAGTAACATCTGTACGAACCAGGCCTGGGTCGCGCTGCGAACGGCGATCCACGCCGCGGTCCTCGGTCCGACCGGCATGGTCGAACTCGCACGTCGTGATGTCACTCGCGCCGAGAACCTCGCTGGGCGAGTCGACGACCTCGTCGGCACCAAAGCGCCCGTCCACGACCGCCACCATCTCCGAGAGTTCGTCGCCCACGTCGACCAGCCCGCAGCGGCCGTTGCAGACGACCTCGAAGAACGCGGCTTTGCAGTCCACGTCGTCGGCGACCACGAGATACAGGTCTGTGTCGCCGGCGCGACCGACGGCGAACTCGATGCCTTCGTCGACACACTCGAGGTGGTGGTTCGATGAGCAACGAACCCCTCGGGTTGGCTCCCGACGACGACGAGCCAACCGCCGACACGGCGGCTGGCTACGACCAGGCCCGTTACGTCGACAACGGCCAGTACGAGCCACTTCTCGCCGAAAAGGATCTCACCCGTGTCCGCATCGGTGAGACCGTCTCTTCGACCGACGGAACGAATGCGGAAGGCGACACCACCCACGTCGACTCGCCGTTGCCCGAGGAGTTGACGCGGGACGCCCTCGAGTTGCCGGAACTTTCCGAACCCGAACTGGCACGTCATTACACCCGACTCTCGCAGATGATCTACGGGATCGACAGCGGTCCGTACCCACTGGGGTCGTGTACGATGAAGTACAACCCCAAATTCACAGAAGACGTCGCTGCACTCCCGACAGCCGCCGTCCATCCCGACCGATCGGAGCGTTCGCTGCAGGGGACCCTCGAGTTGCTCTACCGGCTTCAAGAGTACCTCGGTCGGATCGGTGGCATGGACGCCGTGACGCTCCAGCCCCCGGCGGGTGCAGCCGGCGAGTTCGTCGGTATCCGCGTGGCTGCAGCCTACCACGAACACAACGACGAGGGCCACCGGGATGAAGTCATCATCCCAGAAAGTGCCCACGGGACGAACTTCGCAACCGCTGCGCTCGGGGGGTACGAGGTGGTCTCGTTGCCAAGCGATGACGGCGGCCGCGTCGACCTCGAGGCACTCGAGGCTGCCCTCTCAGAACGGACGGCAGCGCTCATGCTGACAAACCCCAATACGCTTGGGTTGTTCGAACGCGATATTACCGAAATCGCCGAGATGGTCCACGACGCCGGCGGGTTGCTCTACTACGATGGGGCGAACTTAAACGCCTTACTCGGCCGGGCCCGCCCCGGCGACATGGGCTTTGACGTGATGCATTACAACGTCCACAAGACGTTTGCAACCCCACACGGTGGCGGCGGTCCCGGCGCTGGGCCGGTCGGCGTCGTCTCCGAACTCGCCCCCTTCTTGCCGTCGCCTCGAGTCCGTGAGGCCGACGACGCAGATTCGAACTGCGGGGAGTCCACCTACGAACTGTTCGAGCCCAACCACACCATCGGAAACGTCCACGGCTATCAGGGTAACTGGCTCGTCCTGATCAAGGCCTTTGCCTACATTGCCCGTCTCGGCGACGTCGGATTGGCGGATGCAAGCGCGATGGCCGTCCTCAACGCCAACTACCTCGCCAGCCAACTCGAGTACGACATCCCCTACGGGCCGTTCCATCACGAGTTCGTCGCCAGCGCCGGCGAGCAAGACGCAGCCGACGTCGCCAAACGGATGCTCGATTACGGCGTCCACCCACCGACGACGAAGTGGCCAGAAATCGTCCCCGAAGCGCTGATGACCGAACCGACCGAACTCGAGACCAAGGCGACTCTCGATCAGCTTGCTGAGGCCTTTAACGCCGTCGCGGACGAAACCGACGAGACTCTCGAGGCTGCACCGACTCGAACGACAGCTCGCCGAATCGATCAGACGAGTGCCGCACGAAACCCACGGCTGTCCTGGCAGTCACTCGAGTGACCGCTTGGCTGGTTGAGTGGCAGTGCTCACCCAGAACCGACGTTACTCCGTCGGTCGGATTCGTCTGCGTCTGCTGGGATGTCGGCTTCCTCGATCACGTCGAACGCAGTCGACCCGCACGCACAGGGGCCACGACCGATGAGTTTGACCGTTCCATCGGGCCACTCTCGGGCGGCATACACTGACTTGCAGGCTCTACAGGTTGCCAGTACCCGTCGTGTATCATCTCGGTGGGCCATACCCGCTTTCGAACGATCCACAGCCGCGAGTATGAAGCTATCATTCACAGGGGCTATGTGGGTGACCGACACACTAGCACGCGATGGGCAACGGGACGCAGTCAGATGCTCGAGGCTACGGCGAGGGCTGGGAGGAGCTTCGTCGGGCGACGCTTCGACGGGATGGCTATGCGTGTACGCGCTGTGGGGCCGACGACCGAACGCTCCAGGCACACCACGTTATCCCGCGGGCGGCCGGCGGCCCCGACGACCTCGAGAATCTTTTGACGCTCTGTCGGCCCTGTCACGGCGTAATCCACCAGCGAAACAGCTCCTTCGATGACGTGCGAGATGAGGCACCGCTGTTTCCCGACCCCGACGCCCCAGAGTCGGTCAGACGGATGCGCGAACCCGACGATCAGTGCTGTAGTCGCTGTGGGGTCGAACGGTCGGATCCGACCGAACTGGTAGCGTGGATCGATCCACCTGTGGATGACACGGGGCCAAACTACGGGCATCTGACGCTTTGTAAACCCTGTGGCGGGCTGGTTGCCGAACGCGTCACCGACGATGGGTACGAACCGATGACCACTGCAGGTCGACTCCAGGTTCACGAACTCTCGACGCGCAGGCTCGATGCGCCGGTCCGTCCCAGCATATTCGCGCCCCCACAGGTCGCGATCCGTCGCGAACCACGGAGCCCTCGAGAGCGGTTGATCGACGACACGCCGATCCGATTTCTCCTGAATCACAGCAGTATCCGAATCGGTCTGCTTGCTATCGTCAGTTACGTGGTGTTACTGCTCGTTCTCGGTGTCCATTGATCGAAACAGTCCACTAGTGCTTTGGCAAGCCTGAACTGATAGGTCGAACCAGTCGGCGGGTGTCGGTTCGACACATCAGTCGACGCTTGGCGGAGTACTAGTGCTTTGACAAGCCTGAACTGATGGGTCAAACCAGTCGGTTCGACACATCAGTCGACGCTTGGCGGAGTACTAGGTGCCAGAGGTATTCGAAACCCGAACCAATGTGGCTTTGTTCGTCGAACCAAAGCAGTATACATGGAGCGGCGAGCCTATCTGAAAGCGGCGGGTGTAGCGGGCCTTGGGAGTCTTGCCGGCTGTCTCGATACGCTATCTGATGACACTGCTGAGGGGGCAATCCTCGGGCCGCCAGAACAGGATCTAAGCGCGGCCTCACATCCCAGTTACGGGGACGACCTGCCGTCGTTTGCCGTTACCGATCCGTTCGCCGACGAAGAGATCACCGACGAACACTACCAGGGCGAGCGCGCACTGATGATAACGTTCTTTTATACCTCGTGTCCTGATTACTGTCCGGCCCTCGTTCAGATTAACCAGGCCGGACATGAGGACGCACGGGCAAACGGGTACAGCGACGACGCCGCGTTTCTCGCGATCACGTTCGATCCGGAGTACGACACCCCCGAGGTTCTCGAGGAGGACGCCGAACGGATGGGGATTGACTACGAAGCCAACGAGTGGCACTATCTCCGCCCCGAGGACAACGACGACGCCGAGGAACTCGTCGGCAACCGGTTCGGCACCCCGGTCGAAATCGAAAGCCACGACGACCACGACGACCACGACCACGACCACGACGACCACGATCACGGCCACG
>LFCJ01004038.1_pt1 | contig 10750 bp, 18 predicted proteins | sample 643141 | NCBI WGS metagenome assembly LFCJ01 (sample SAMN03766243, study PRJNA286221) | soda lake metagenome | biome: soda lake; feature: Kulunda steppe; material: water; isolation source: sample B1-Br-g2 brine of Lake Bitter-1 | place: Russia: Kulunda steppe | collected 2010-07 | reverse complement strand
GTGGCAAGCAGCATGCGGTGGCGGTGGCATGCGGTGGCGGTGGCAAGCAGCATGCGGTGGCGGTGGCAAGCAGCATGCGGTGGCGAGGCATGCGGTGGCGGTGGCAAGCATGCGGTGGCGGTGGCAAGCATGCGGTGGCGGTGGCAAGCAGCATGCGGTGGCAGCGACACTGCAGAGGTGTGGCATAGATACTCCACACATGCAAGTATGGGCCTGAAACGCCATCTGTGCACACCCGCGCACACACACTCACACACACACACACACGCACACGCCCATGCACATACATACACACGCGCGCACATACACACACACACAGCACACATCCCATTGAGCGCGTCCACAGCATGTAGGGCTGGCACAGCAGGATCAGTGCACACGCCCTGCCTGGCATCCAGCCATGCACGAATGCCTGTTAGGTCCACACGCGCAATCACAACCTCCTATGCCCGTGCCAGCCAGACCCGGTGCCAGCCAGCCGGAGCAGCTGATCATGCGGCTGGCTCATCATGGCGCAGGCGCTGGCTGATCGCGCCGGCTGTCAGTGGGGGGCAGAGCGGGCTGATTGTGCGGGGGGGGGCGCATCATGGCGCAGGCGTGCACGCCACATGTGGATGCTGGCGCACGCAATGTGTGCTGGCACAGACTGTGGGTGCGCAGGCAAAAGCTGAACAGTGCGTGGGCATGCAATGGGCACGCTGGCGTGCAGACCTTTCTTCGCGTGCCTCACCTCGGTGCTGGCGAACACAAGGAGGGAGATGGCCATCAGGCTGTCTTGCGCGATCTGCGACAGGCACACACACAGAGCGACACAGATCTGCGACAGGCACACACACACAACGACAGAGGTTCCAGCACAGACCCCAGCATAGATGCAAGGGGCACTGCTCAGAGATCCAGTCCACCCACCGTCAGACGGACCATGCTTGACCCACCGTCAGACGGACCATGCATGACCCACCGTCAGACAGACCATGCATGACCCACCGTCCCTGGAACTTAGTTCCAGCACTGCACAGCAGCTGACAGGCCTTGCTGGCCAGTCGACAGTTGAACAAGGCAAGCAGCTTTGACATAGCCTGGCCCGCTGACCTCAACATAGCCCCCACCCACTGACCTTGACATAGCCCGGCCCAAGGTGCTCGCCGAGCAGGCGCTCCCATTCGGCCACGGCGCAGCTCTCCTGGGTCCCAAACACAAACCTGTGCAAAGCACAGTGCGGCCAGCCTTGCTGTGTGACGGAGGGTGCGAATGCAAACAAAGGCACATTGAGGCCCAGGCCAGCCAGCACACCCTCAGGCACTGCTCGAGCTGAGGCGGGAATCGAATGACAACATGCACACACAAGTAGGGCAAAACAGGATGACAACATGCACGCACAATGAGGGCAATGACAAAAGGCAGCGTGTGCTGCCTGTGTAGCCTCACGGGCTGGGAAGGGGGGAGGCCGGCAGGGGGTGGCACAACAGCGGAGTGTCGTAACAGCGCTGGGCACATGGGTGCAGCTGCTCACGGCGTGAACTTCACACCGTCACACCAGCCACCTGGTCTGGTTGCCAGGTGCAGAAACGATGAGCTGGCGGGATTTGACACAGGCTTAGCACAGCCCGTTTGTGTGAATGCGGTGGGGCTTGGGTGCACACAGGCCATGCCCAGGCCCGCACCCAGATCGCAGAGCATGCCAGGCGCGGAGCAGGAGCACGCACACGGCCGGCAGGGAGGCCTCTCAGCCCCATCACATATCACCCAACTCACATGTCAGGCCTGTGGTGTCCTGGAGTCCACTCAAACAAGGCGCTCGGCAGCTGCGCGTCAGGGACTGTGCCCGCCATGTTGAAGGTCACCACGTGCACACGCACACACATCCTGGCGCCTGGCATGCCAGGCCGCGCCGGGGCAGCTGCCGAGATGCTGCTGCATTGCATTTGCTTTACCGAGGCAACGTCGGCTGTGGAGGGCTGCAGGGGCCTGCTCTGCAGCCGGTCCTGGGCTGTGAAGGGGGGCAGCTGGCGCTTGCTGTCTTCCTGGTTGGAGGCCTTGCTCCCGTGCTTTGCGGCGGGCAAGGGGGGCAGGAACGATTTTCGTAGCTCCACATTGTGATCGGAAGGGGTGGGGTTGGATTCTGACAGCGGGCCAGGCGTACCCATTGGCAAGCACGCAGGTGTGTGCGTCCTTGTTCACAGCTCAAACATTTGAAGGGGCCTTGGGTGGATATAATGATTGCAGCTCAGAATCCATACTCCTGCTGGATATGCTGTAGCACTCCTCGAAGGCATCCAAGCAGCTTGACCAAGGTCACGCGTAACCCAAATGTTTACACGGTATCGCAAACCATACTGCATTTGCTATCCTTATATTTAGAATGTTTAAACACCGCAGATTCATCACGCAAGTACTGGACTTTGAACTGCTAGGAACTTGATGGAAAGGACATGATGTCGATACAAAGGGTATGAATTTAAATTGTTACGTCGAACAATGTCCACAGGGTATGAATGGTGCATGTGCTTACTCATTTCAAACAGGTGGGTCAAAGAAGGTACCTTGACAAAGTAGAGGCACAGTTGTCATCTGATGTGAGGGTTTGTCCTTCTTTGGTGTTGTACATGCACCAAAGTGCTGGCCTCTCAGAATTAAATTGCGCCAATTTGTCTATCAGCCTGCTGCAAGCTAACAGATCCATGACGGACTTTATAATGGCGCAAACCGCAATGTGCAAGTCATGGACGCGTGAATTAACAACACAGCGCTTATCATATGTTCAGCTGACCCCTATCACCCTGCCGCAGGGGCCTCTAAGCCCAGAAGGCTGCAGGAATGGCTGACTTCCCTGCCATGGCGCCTGCATCCCTGACCCAAGACCCAGCCAGCCCTGACCTGGACTTGGCTTCTAAAGACAGATCGCTGTTGAGCACCAGAGCATCCACTTCACGACACATTGCCTTCGGTGACTCAACGGTATGTGCGTTTTGCACAACTGTGCCACACTGTGGACGCACTGTGCCGCACTGTGGACGCACACGCATGCTTTTAAGGGGCCATGGGTGAGACGCAGATGCACCTTAGACATGTTAGACATGTCTGCCAGGTGGGCGACACTGCTACGCCACATACTACACAAGCTGGCTCCCCTAGGGTGCCTGCCTATTTCACTATGATTTTGCGGCTGAGCTTCAGAAGCGCTCTCGAGGCTTGTCAGTGCTGCTGATCCATTGTATCAAACACTCTGCACCTCATGCTCGCGCAATCGCTGCAAGGGGAGCATTCTTCTCTCCTCCTTACGGCTTGGGCCTTCTGAAGCGTACCGAAACCCCTGCAGCTCTATAGCATGCTTGGCTGGCAGACTCTGTGCTGCGGAAATGTAGGCACTACTGATACTGGGTAGGACAGGAGCGATGCTGTGTGGGGCAGGAGTGATGTTGAGCGATATATGAAAGCAGGGGGGGGGCAGCGCATGGGGGCGGTCGCTCCACCCGCGCCTCCGCTCCTGCCATCCTCTCCCTGACACAGCCGGGGGGCACGTGCTCCTTATATGCCACGCGTGCTACCGCATCCTCAGTGCTGGAGCATGCCACTTTATATGCATATCCTCAGTGCTGAAGCATGCCACCTTATATGCGTATCCTCAGTGCTGAAGCATGCCACCTTATATGCATATCCTCAATGCTGGAGCATGCCACCTTATATGCATATCCTCAGTGCTGGAGCATGCCACCTTATATGCCATGCGCGGCTGCCGCATCCTCAGCCGCATCCTCAGGTGCTGGAGGCAGCACAGCAGCTCGCACAACCCCCCCGGAGGCCCTTGCCTCGTTTGAGGCGGCTGTGGCAGCCCAGGGCCTACACGCACACGCGTAGAGAGCGTGCATGGGCGCCAGGGCAAGGGATGGGCGTCACAGCCCTTGCGCCTCATCGTCCACACACCCCAGTGCTCGAGGGTGATTAAGGGAAAAAATTAAGGTGCTCAGGGGTGATTGAAGGTTAAAGAAGGTTTGGCAGAAAGGGCTTTGAACAGGCCCCCCTCCACCCCCTGCCCTAAAAGGGCCTTGTGGACACGAGTTCGACTGATTTGCTTTACACGATACCTGACCCTGTTTTACGACCAACTTACTAAATGTCCGTGCCATGTGCAGCAGTCTGTGGGGAGCCCCCACCAGCGCTTCCCTGAAAGGTGGAACAGGTTCATCCCCGACAATTTGGAGGCCAATAGCAGGGCATGCAGCAGACATAGCAGCAGGCCAGGTGCGCGCATGAATGTGTGGGTGGGTGTAAGTGTGCGTGCCTGTGTGTCTGAGTGCTTGCGTGCTTATCTGTGTGTGTGTGTGTGTGTGAGTGTGAGCCAATGAAGCTTGATCCTCAAGCTTGGCGGGGCTACCACCGCGCCACAATCTCAAGGCTGCGGATCTGCCGATCTAGAAAGTCTGCACCCAGCAGGGCTTGAACTGGAGACTAGTTAAGTTTGCACCCAGCAGGGCTTGAACTAGGGACCTCTGCTTCGATACCAAATGGAATTGAGATCTGCGGGTGGGTGTGGGTAGGTGTGGGTGCGTATTTGCATGCATGTGTTTGTATGCGTGCACATGTTTGTGTACACATTCGTGTGTGTTTGCATGTGTGTGTATGTGTGCATGTGTGTGTGTGTTTGTGTGTGAGCAGTTAGGAAGTGTGTAGCTAGCCTGAGTTGCTCACCGTGTCAGGCGCACATACCGGGCTTGATGGCAAGGCCTGCAGCTAGGGGTGCCCATAAACCATCAAGGGGATGGCCATATACCTCATGGGCGCACACATGCCTGAAACTGCTCCCACTCCCCATCGATTTGCCTATGGTGTGCCTGCATGTAGTGCCTAAGATCAAATGTACACAGGATGCAAAAGACGGCCCAGGATGCAGCGCACCCAGCAGGAAGAGCAGCTGCTCCTGTTGCGCCCTGGCGCATTTCACACCCCGTGCAAGTGCTGCATGGCCGCAGTCACTGCGCGGAGGTGGCCCAAGATGCGGTCAGACGCGCAGCGGCGGCGTGAGGGCAACTTTTGCTCCGAGGGCCTCAGCAGCGACGGCCTGGACAGAAGCGAGGTCAGTGGGACAGAGGCAGCTGGTGCCGTGGCAAACTGCTGCTGGCGAGCCCGGGAGCAAGCAGCTGTGTGTTCGTTTTTTGTGTGAATGAGTGCATGCATGTATGTGAGCGTGCGCGTCCGTCTGTGCATGTGAGTTTGTGCAAGCACCATTATGCGACTGTGTTGGTGCGTGTGTGTGTGACTGTGTGACTGTGTTTGTCCTTGTGTGTACGTGCGCATACGTTTATTTGTCTCCGCATGTGAGCGGATGTGTACACATGTATGCTTGCGATGGTTGAGGCTCGTGCTCTGGGCTTGCGACTGGGTGCAGGCACATGTTTGTGCATGTGGGCTTGGGCGTGCACACCTTTATCGCAGCTCCACGGCACCGGAGGCCGAGCTGCACGCGCACATCCCCACAGCGACTAAGCACATCCCCTCAATGACTGGGCGCACATCCCCACAGTGACTGGGCGCACATCCCCACAGTGACTGGGCGCACATCCCCTCAGTGACTAGGCGCACATCCCCACAGTGACTGGGCGCACATCCCCACACTGACTGGGCGCACATTCCCACAGTGACTGGGCACATCCCCACAGTGACTGGGCGCATATTCCCACAGTGACTGGGCGCACATTCCCACAGTGACTGGGCACATCCCCACAGTGACTGGGCGCATATTCCCACAGTGACTGGGCACATCCCCACAGTGACGCACAGTGGCGTGTAGTGACGCTGCACGCGTACATCCCCACAGCGACTGGGCAAATGGCTCAGGCATGAGTGCTCGCTTGACTTGATGTGCAGGTGGCCCTCCACTTTGCCTGGTTGGTGGAGTGGATCAATGACATCAGGCAGGCGCGCAAGACGAGCTGGCCTCGAGAGCCTTTGCTAGAGGTGCGTGCGCACACAAAAGCCCGTGTGGGTGCCTACATCCACTCAAAGCGCACACGCGCACGCATCTGCACAAGCACGCATGTGCACACATCCGCAGCAGCAGCCTCAAAAGCCCTTGATGAATGTGCACACACAGTGGTGTCTTGTAAGTTATGTGCCTATGTGCTGTGTAGAGCACCAGAGATTGTGTCTTGCATGCTTGCTGGGTGGCTGTTTGTTGCATGATTGCATTGAAGTGTGATTGCACATAAGTGTGCCACGCAATGTGTGCTCGTGAAGCTGCTTTCCATCTAGGCTGTGCTTGCACGCAGCATCTAATCGGGGAGCCTCTTGTTAGGCAACCCCATCTGCAGGGCCATGCATTAGAGGCACTATCGTGGGACATCATGCGAACTAGGCACTGTTGCGTGGGACATCATGCGAACTAGGCACTGTAGCGTGGGACATCATGCGAACTAGGCACTGTAGCGTGGGACATCATGTGAACTAGGCACTATAGCGTGGGACATCATGTGAAGCATGTGTACACATCCATAGCTGCTGCTGCTGCTGCTGCTGCTGCTGCTCTAGTCGTCGTCTTTGTTGTTGTTGCTGGTGCTGCTGGTCGTTGTTGTTGCTGCTGCTGCTAGCTATTGTTGTTGTTGTTGCTGCTGCTGCTGCTGCTGCTGCTGCTGCTGCTGCTGCTGCTGCTGTTAGTGCTGCTGCTGTTGTTGCTGCTGCTGCTGCTGCCGCTGCTGCTGTTGTTGTTGTTGCTGTTCTTGCTGCTGTTCTTGCCGCTAGCTCAAGGGTGTTGGTAGCACCGGGAGCGGTGCAGCCCACCTCAGATTTGCGCCCCTGCTAGAAGGCAGCCCTCCAAAGCTGCCGAGCTGGAGCGGTTCCTTGAAGTCAATTATTACGGAAGCCATGCAAAGCTGTGCTAGCATGCATGCAGGAGCTGCTGGAAGAGATTGGCAACCCTTTGGATATGACAGAGCTCCAGCTGCAGGTTAGGCACGCGCTGCTACAGGTCCTTTTTGAATACATGCCTGCAATCCTAATTGGGTGCATTGACGTGCATGCGTTTGTGGGGTGTACCCGCTGCTCCAGCTCTTTAACGTGTGCATCCTGTGGCGTGCACCACCCTCTGTGGGGGTGTGTGGTGCCGCTTCAGGATTGAGGTTTGCTGCCTCTGGGCTCTGGGCTGTGGGCTATGGCTGCGGGTTCCACAGGCGTGCCAGGAGGGCACAGCTGCCTCTTCTTTGCAAATGGGATTGTAATTATTTGTGTGTCCCTAGCACATGTGTCTTTTTGTGTTCCTTATGTACTGAGCTTGTGTGCCCCTTGCACGCATGTCCTTCAGTGTTCCTTATGTGCTGAGCTTGTGTGCCCCTGGCACGCATGTCCATTAGTGCTCCTTATAGTGTCCCTAGTGTCCCTCGCTCGTATGTCCCTTAGTGTTCCTTATGAGCTGAGCTCGGTTGCCCCTTGCACGCATGTCCCTCAGTGTCTGTAGCCTGTGTGACCCTGGCACGCCATGTTGGAGCATTCTATTAGAGGCCCCTTAGCCTCGCCCTCCGCTCTTGTCATGCACCAGGCATGGATGCGTACGCGCATGAGCATGCATGCATGCAAGACCATCCTTTAGGAAACGCTCACTTGCATGCTGTTGCACATGCATGCAAGCAGACACACACAATTACAAGCACAAACGCATGTGCACACCCATCCTCATGGGCCCAGGCTTCCTGTGTGCTTGGCTAATGAGTCCTTGTTGCATATGTGCACATCCCTTCCAAAATGCGCGCACAGCTGCACACACTCCGTGCTGCATTGATTTCAGCGCACATCAGGCATGCCTCCTGCTTGCGTATCCCCTGCTCTTTGCCCTCACCACTCACACACCTTGCTGTCCCACAGCCTGCTTGCGTATCCCCTGCTCTCTGCATATCCCCTGCTCTTTGCCCTCACCACTCACACACCTTGCTGTCCTCTTTGCCCTCACCACTCTCACCTCAAATTTGTGTCTGTGTGTTTGCCCTCACCACTCACACATCTTGCTGTCCCACAGCCTGCTTGCACATTTCCTGCTCTTTGCATGTCCCCTGCTCTTTACCCTCACCACTCACGCCTTGCTGTCCTCTTTGCCCTCACCACTCACCCACCTGGCTGTCCCACAACCCGGTTGTTGAAACGAACCGCAGGACTTCCTCAGTCTTGAGTCTGTTCGCAACGCGCTGCGCTTCCGAGCCATGGAGAACACCACCGCCAAAGTGAATGACAGGCGCACAAAGGTGCTAGACGACGACATCACGCATGTGATGGTGGACAATGTGCATGAGGTGAGCACTGCCTGGTTGTGACACACGCTCATCCAGGTGCAGGTCCAACCTTGTCTCAAACAAGCCAGCAAATTCAAGGCAGGCGCAGCAGGCAGCGAGCGCGCTCACGCATGCATACTGACTTGCATGCTGCCCAACATCAGCCATTCGGATTGCGTGCATTGTGTGTGAACGTTTGTGTGTGTGCGTGTCTGTGCGTGCGTGCACGCGCGCGCATGTGTGTGGTTGTGTGTGTGCGTGTGTGTGTGCAAGCAGGTGGTACGTGCGCTGCGGCTGTGATCGCTGCTGTCAGCACTGTGCAGCGCAGCCCAGGATAAGTGCATGCAGTCGGATTACTACTATTCAATTTGCGGCTTTGCCTGCTGCTGTGTGTAGGGGCCGTGGCGGCCCAGGATAAGAGCACGGGGTACGAGGATGCACATTGTTACCTTATTATCGCTGTGAGCGCAGCGCATTGTGGCCCCTGAGGCAAAGAGCGTGGGGCAAGTGGCGGCAACTTACTATTTTTTGGCATCCTTGCTTCCGTGAGCGCAGCGCGTTGTGGCCCAGAATGAGGGCACTTGGAGGCCTTTGAAGAGTGCGAAGAGCTCAAAGAGCGTGAGGATCTCGTCGCAGCCGGTGCGTGTGGCCGGCAGAATGAGAGGGCACCTGCGGTGATATGTTGTGAGGGGCTTGGATCACAAGGGCCTGGTGAGCACTCCAGCTTGCGGGGCGCTGGCACAGGGCTTGCGCATGTGCAACGCCGCAGCGCTCCGCCCGCTCTGTGCTCATGCACACAATTTGGGTGCCTCTAAAGACACACTCTCTAAAATGGGTGCTTCTTAAGACACACTCTCCCATTTGGGTGCCTCTAAAAACACACTATGCGCACGATTTGGGTGCCTCTAAAGAAACACTCTCCCATTTGGGTGCCTCTTCAGACACATCCTCCCATTTGGGTGCCTCTTAAGACACACTATGCGCACGATTTGGGTGCCTCTAAAGAAACACTCTCCTATTTGGGTGCCTCTTCAGGCACATCCTCCCATTTGGGTGCCTCTGAGGGCACACTATGCGCACGATTTGGGTGCCTCTAAAGACACACTCTCCCACCCTGCTGCTCTGGGCTTGCCAGGGAAACGCCGCAGCACACTCCCCCTCTCAGCACAATGTTTGGTACTGCCAAGACGCTCTCCCCCTCTCTGCTGCTATGGACAGGTGGAGTACCAGGAGCCTCCCAAGTTTGCTTTCCTGCTTGGGCAAATGGACAAGCAGGTGCGGCATGGCGGGTGTGTGATTTTGATGGAGTCTGGAAGCGGTGCCGCCTTGCTAGCAAGATGCAGCAGGGAGTGCAGCGGCCCTTGGAACTCTTTCAAAGCAGCTGGACTAGTGTTTATGGATGCAAGGCCAGGTGCTCGCGTGCCTGCACCTGACGGCAAGAAGCAACATACCTGCTTGCGCTTGTCGCGCCTTCAAAGACCACGGGTGACCCTATGGCAAGCAGCCAGGGCAGGGCCGAGAGCTGTGTGGCCTCACCTGGCGTTGCAACCATCAGGCGGGGGCGGCAACACATGTGGTTGGGTTTTGGCTGCTCTCAGTGAACATGCCTTATTCTAATGGGAGGAGCGTTCACTGCTGCTGATAAGCTGGCTTTGTGCAGATGCTGGTGGCAGGTGCGCTCACTGCCGCTGACGAGCAGGCTTTGTGTAGGTGGCAAGCACGCTCTGGACTCTGGCAGCTTAGTGCAAAGTGTGTATGCAGGACCGTGGCCAAGGCAATATGTACAATAGGTTGTATCTATGGATAGGTAAATAGGGTCTGATCAAAATGCCAAAGTGGCTCTGCAGAGGCTCAAATAGGCTCTATAGAGGCTTTACAGAGCCTCTATGAGGGCCTGCCAAATGGGCGGCATCATCGTGGTTGCACAGTGTGGCACAAACCAGCTGGTACCTCGAGGCCCATGCACGCCTCTAGCAAGTTTTCAAGGCGGGGTCCTTGTCATGGGGTTGATTGATTTGCAGCTGGTCATTGCCAGCCAAGAACAGGTGGTCTAGGTATCAGGGATGAAAAAGAGGAAACAGCAAAGTTTGTTATGCTGCCGGGAAAGGGAATCGTAGGCGTGATCAGGCAAGACATGCAGGGTTATCAGGCGAGGCATGCAGGGTGATCAGGCAAGCAAGGCTCAATCAGGCAAGGCATGCAGGGTAATCAGGCAAGCAAGGCTTGATCAGGCAAGGCATGCAAGGTGATCGGGCGAGGCATCCAGGCGCCTGCCATCCAAAGGTAGGGGCTGATGGCCCCCGCGATTGGCACGATAGGATGCCCAGCCTCTGCCCATAGGTAGCAGGCGCCTGCATGGGTCTGAGTGCGGCCATGGATCTGTCCCTCCATCTGGCTGGCCAGCGTGCGCCACAACAGATTCCTGCAAAGCATCACAGGACGTGGGCACAGGCGCAAGGACTATGCTACTTGTGTGTGTGAGTGTGGGTGTTGGGGGG
>LFCJ01004037.1_pt1 | contig 10750 bp, 11 predicted proteins | sample 643141 | NCBI WGS metagenome assembly LFCJ01 (sample SAMN03766243, study PRJNA286221) | soda lake metagenome | biome: soda lake; feature: Kulunda steppe; material: water; isolation source: sample B1-Br-g2 brine of Lake Bitter-1 | place: Russia: Kulunda steppe | collected 2010-07 | reverse complement strand
GTTGGCCAGCTTGAGGTAGGTGGAGAGCGGCGTGTCGAGATCGGCCAGCACCTCGCGGGTGACCGGAATACGGTTGTAGCCGGCGTCGGCCAGCTCACGGAAGCGTTCGGGGGTCATCATGCCCGCAGTCCTCGGGATAGAAGGGTGACGATGGGTGGCGCAGGGCGCCGCCACGGCTAGGCGCTGCTCGGTGGGCGAGTCAGCGCTGCAGGGTGAGCGTCACCATCGCCAGCCGCCGCGCAGGAGGAAGCTCGGCGGGCAGGGGGCGGCGCAGGCGTCACCGCGGGTCGCAAGAGTGTCCGGCTGGGTGCGGCTGGTCATCGAGTCGTTTCCGCTTCTTATAGCAATAACATATTGATTGGGCCGCGCTTATAGCATTAGCCGAAATCACGTTAAACGAGTTCCGCCAGCGATTCAACCACGCCATCCGGCGCGCTTGCCTGCACCGGCTCGCCGTGATTGTAGCCGTAGGGCACCGCCAGGGTACGAAAGCCGGCGGCCTTGCCGGCAGCGATATCGTGGCGGGAGTCCCCCACCATCAGGCAGCGCGACGGGGCCAGCGCGAAGTGGCTGGCCAGATGCAGCAGCGGCGCCGGGTGGGGCTTCTTCTCGGGCAGGCTGTCGCCGCCCAGGCAGAGGGCGAAGTGCTCGGCAAGGCCCAGGCCCTCCAGCAGCGGGGCGATAAAGGCGAAGGGCTTGTTGGTGACCAGGGCCAGCGGCAGGCCGCGCTCGCGCAGGGCGTCCAGGCACTCGCGCACGCCGGGGTAGAGCCGGGTATGGGCGCCTGGGTCGCGGCCGTAGTGCGCCAGAAATGCCGAATGCGCGCGCTCCAGCAAGGCGCCGTCAATATCTGACGAGGCGCCAACAGGCGAGGCGCCATCGGGCGAGGCGCCGGGGACAGCTCGAAGAGGGGGTCCTATGCCAGGGATGGCATCGGTAGCGCCCAGGGAGGGGTTCACAGCGCCCCCTCGCAGGGCTGTCGCCGGATCAGCCTCGCCGGCACCGGCGACTGATCTATGAGGAGGTGCGTTTTTTAGCGCGCGCTCCATCAAGACCAGCGAGCCGTTGCCCACCCAGTCGCGCACCCTCGCCTCGCCGGCGGCGGGCAGGTCGAGGTCGGCCAGGGCCGCGTCCACGGCCAGCGCCAGGTCGGGCACCGAGTCGATCAGGGTGCCGTCCAGGTCGAAGGCCACCAGGTCGATGCCGTCGAGAATGGGGTGCATGCTTGCTCCTCCGGGTTGCTCATCGTCCTGCACCGCCCGACGTGCCGCCAGCCAGGCGCGCTTGCGGACCGCCGAGAGCCGCTTGATCTCGGCCTCCAGGCGCAGCGCCTCGCCTTGGCTGCCCACCGGCTCGTGATGGCGCAGGGTCAGGGGGCCGCGGCCGCGCAGGGCCTTGGCGCCGCGGCCGGCGGCGTGTTCGGCCAGGCGCCGCTCCACGTCGGTGGTGATGCCGGTATAGAGGGCGCCGGCGGCGGTCTCCAGCAGGTAGAGGTGCCAGACCGGCGCCTCCCCGGCGGGGGCCTGCTCGCTCACGGCCTCAGCGAGCCCCGGCCAGCTGCTCGCGGAAGTCGCGCAGCACGCTGTCGTAGCGGTGCGGATCGGCGTCGTTTCCGGCCTTGAACACCGCGGAGCCGGCCACGAAGGTGTCGGCGCCGGCCCGGGCGATCTCGGCGATGTTGTCCACCTTCACCCCGCCATCCACCTCCAGGCGGATATCGCGGCCGGAGACGTCGATGCGGCGGCGCGCCTCGCGCAGCTTGTCCAGGGTCGCGGGCAGGAAGGACTGGCCGCCGAAGCCGGGGTTGACGCTCATCAGCAGCACCATGTCGACCTTGTCCATCACGTAGTCGAGGTAGGAGAGCGGCGTGGCCGGATTGAACACCAGGCCGGCCTGGCAGCCGCCGTCACGGATCAGCTGCAGGGAGCGGTCGATATGGTCCGAGGCCTCGGGGTGGAAGGTGATGATGCTGGCGCCGGCGTCGATGAAGTCGCCGATCAGGCGGTCCACCGGGCGCACCATCAGATGCACGTCGATGGGCGCGGTCACGCCGTGCTGGCGCAGCGCCTCGCAGACCATGGGGCCGATGGTCAGGTTGGGCACATAGTGGTTGTCCATCACGTCGAAGTGAACGATATCGGCCCCCGAGGCCAGCACGTCGTCCACCTCCTCGCCCAGGCGGGCAAAGTTGGCGGAGAGAATCGAGGGGGCGATCAGGAAGTCGCGGTTCGCATCGGTCATGGCGGATATCCGGGGTCGCTGGCGAAAGCGCGCATTCTAGCAGAGCACGCCCGCCCGGGCAGCGCCGGGAATGGCGGAGGCGCAGACTTATATTCAAAAATAGAATAAAAAATATCTTTGTAATTACCATTAGGCAGTCTTAACCTTGGTGGCAATCTCAACGTCTATCTCAACGCCTATCGGAGTAACACCATGACCCTGCGCCCGCTTTTCCAGCGCTCCCTGCTCGCCGTCGCCCTGGGCGCGGGACTCGTCGGCCCCGCCGCTGCCGCCGAGCGCGAGCTGCTCAACTCCTCCTACGACATCGCCCGTGAGCTCTTCTCCGCCATCAACCCCGACTTCGTGGCCCACTGGCAGGAGACCCAGGGCGAGGAAGTCGCCGTCAGCCAGTCACACGGCGGCTCTTCCGCCCAGGCCCGCGCCATCCTGCAGGGCCTGCGCGCCGACGTGGTGACCTACAACCAGGTCACCGACGTTCAGGCGCTGGCCGACGGCGGCCTGGTCGACGAAGCGTGGCAGGAGGCGCTGCCCAACAACGCCTCCCCCTACTACTCCACCACCGCCTTTCTGGTGCGCAAGGACAACCCCAAGGGCATCGAGAGCTGGGATGACCTGGTGCGCGACGACGTGAGCATGGTCTTCCCCAACCCCAAGACCTCCGGCAACGGCCGCTACACCTACCTGGCCGCCTGGGGCTTCGCCGATGCGGCGTTCGAGGGGGATGAAGAGCAGATCCACGACTTCATGCGCACCTTCCTGCGCAACGTGGCGGTGTTCGACACCGGCGGCCGCGGCGCCACCACCAGCTTTATCGAACGCGGCCGCGGCGACGTGCTGATCAGCTTCGAGTCCGAGGTCAACAATATCCGCAGCGAGTACGGCAGCGACGACTACAAGGTGATCGTGCCCCCGGTCAGCATCCTGGCCGAGTTCCCGGTCGCCGTGGTGGGCCCCAACGCCGAGCGTAACGACAATACCGATCTGGCCCAGGCCTACGTGGAGTACCTCTACAGCGAAGAGGCCCAGCGCACTCTGGCCGGCTTCAACTACCGCGTGCATCACGAAGCGGTGGTCGAGGAGTTCGCCGATCAGTTCCCGGAGACCGAGCTTTTGCGCGTCGAAGAGGTGTTCGGCAGCTGGGACGAGGCCATGGAGACCCACTTCGCCAGCGGCGGCCTGCTCGACCAGCTGCAGCGCCGCTGATTTAACGCCCCGGACGGAGACGCTTCGCGCCCATGAGCACCCGCGCCCTTCCCTTCGCCATCGGCCGCACCCCCAAGCGGGTGCTGCCCGGCTTCGGCCTGTCGCTGGGCATCAGCCTGACGTTCGTGTCGCTGGTGCTGTTGCTGCCGATGACCGGACTCTTCGGCCAGCTGGCCGGGCTGAGTCTCGCCGAGTACTGGGCGATCATCAGCGACGGCCGGGTGGTCGCCAGCTACACGGTGACCATCGGTGCCGCCGCCGTGGCGGCGCTGGTCAACGCGGCCTTCGGCCTGCTGCTGGCCTGGGTGCTGGTGCGCTACGACTTTCCCGGCAAGCGCCTGCTCGATGCGCTGATGGACCTGCCCTTCGCGCTGCCCACGGCGGTGGCCGGCATCACCCTGGCCACCCTCTACGCCAGCAGCGGCTGGATGGGTCGGCTGCTCGAGCCGCTGGGCCTGGAGGTGGCCTATACCTGGGTGGGCATCGCGCTGGCCATGGCCTTCACCAGCATCCCCTTCGTGGTGCGCACCGTGCAGCCGGTGCTCGAGGACCTGCCCGCCGAGGTGGACGAGGCGGCGCTGACCCTGGGCGCCAGCGATGCCACGGCCTTTCGCCGGGTGATCCTGCCCCACCTCTGGCCGGCGCTGGTCACCGGTACCGGGCTGGCCTTCGTGCGCTCGCTGGGCGAGTTCGGCGCCATCATCTTCATCGCCGGCAACATGCCCTACGAGACCGAAATCACCGCGCTGATGATCTTCGTGCGCCTGCAGGAGTACGACTACGCCGGCGCCTCGGCCATCGCCTCGGTGGTGCTCTTCGTCTCGCTGGCGCTGCTGCTGGCCATCAACATCTGGCAGGGGCGCTTTATCAAGCGTCTGCATGGAGGGCGCGGCTGATGCAACGTATCGGTGATGCTCCCGGGGTGCGCCGCACCCTGATCCTGGCTGCGGTGGCGCTGGCCGCGCTCTTTCTGCTGCTGCCCCTGGTGGCGATCTTCGCCCAGGCCTTCGCCCAGGGCGCAGGCGTCTTCTGGAGCAACGTCAGCGACCGCTACACGGTGGCGGCCATCGGCCTGACGCTGTTCATCACGCTGCTGACCATCCCGGTCTGTCTGGTGTTCGGCGTGGCCCTGGCCTGGCTGGTGACCCGCTTCGCCTTTCCCGGCCGCCGCCTGCTGCAGACCCTGATCGACATTCCCTTTGCGGTCTCGCCGGTGGTGGCGGGCCTGGTCTACCTGCTGCTCTACGGGCGCAACGGCTGGCTGGGCGGCTGGCTCGACGGCCACGACATCCAGCTGATGTTCGCCTGGCCGGGCATCCTGCTGGTCACCATCTTCGTCACCTGCCCCTTCGTGGCCCGGGAGCTGATCCCGCTGATGCAGGCCCAGGGCTCCCGGGAGGAGGAGGCCGCCGTGACCCTGGGCGCGCCGGGCTGGACCATCTTCCGCCGGGTCACCCTGCCCAATATCCGCTGGGCGCTGCTCTACGGGGTGATCCTCACCAACGCCCGGGCGGTGGGCGAGTTCGGCGCCGTCTCGGTGGTCTCCGGGGCCATCCGCGGCCAGACCAACACCCTGCCGCTGCACCTGGAGCAGCTCTATCAGGACTACAACACCGTGGGGGCCTTCGCCAGCGCATCGCTGCTGGCGCTGATCGCCCTGCTCACCCTGGCCGCCAAGGCCACGCTGGAATGGCGCGCCGCGCGCCAGGAGGCCCATTCATGAGCATTCGTCTGCACAATATCGGCAAGCACTTCGGCGGCGGGCGCCATCGCACCCAGGCGCTGGAGCCGGTGAACCTCGACATCCAGGACGGCGAGCTGGTCGGCCTGCTGGGCCCCTCGGGGTCGGGCAAGACCACCCTGCTGCGCATCATCGCCGGCCTCGAGCACGCCGACCCGGACAGCGGCGCGCGCATCCTCTTCGGCGAGCGCGACGTCACCAACGTGCACGTGCGCGACCGGCGCATCGGCTTCGTCTTCCAGCACTATGCGCTGTTTCGCCACATGACGGTGTTCGACAACGTCGCCTTCGGCCTTACCGTGCTGCCGCGCAGGAACCGCCCCACCAGCGGCGAGATCCGCGCCCGGGTTCACCGCCTGCTGGAGATGGTGCAGCTCGAGCAGCTGGCCCACCGCTATCCGGCCCAGCTCTCCGGTGGCCAGCAGCAGCGGGTCTCCCTGGCCCGGGCGCTGGCCCTGCGCCCCGACGTGCTGCTGCTCGACGAGCCCTTCGGGGCGCTGGACGCCAAGGTGCGCCAGGAGCTGCGCCGCTGGCTGCGCCACCTCCACGACGAGCTGGGCTTCACCAGCCTCTTCGTGACCCACGACCAGGAGGAGGCCCTCGAGCTCTCCGACCGGGTGGCGGTGATGAGCAACGGGCGCATCGAGCAGATCGACACCCCGGACGCGGTCTACCGGGCGCCGGCCAACCGCTTCGTGTTCGAGTTCCTGGGGGATGTGAACCATCTGGAGGGGGAAGTGCGCGGCGGCACCCTCACCTGCGGCGAGGCGCGCCTCTCGGTGGCGCTGCCCGACGGCCCGGAAGAGCTGCTGCTGCGCCCCCACGAGGTGCGCCTGGCCACCGCCCCCACGCCCGAGGCCCATCTGCCGATGACGGTGACCGCCACCTCCCCGGTGGGGGCCGAGGTGCGCGTGGAGCTGGCCGCGGACTGGCTGGGCGAGCCCTGGCTGGCCACCGTTCGCCACGCCGACTACGAGCGCCTGGGCCTTGCCCGGGGGCAGCGGCTCTACGCCATTCCCAGGCGCTGGCACCGCTTTCCCGACGCCTCGCGCCGCGAGGCGCTGACGCCCCTGGCCAGCGCCGCCTGAGGCTCAGCGCGACCAGACCATCAGGGTCTCCGCCTCGCCGGTGAGCGGCTCGGTGCGCTCTCCGGCAATCTGAAACCCCAGGCGGCGATAGAAGGAGACCGCCCGCACGTTGCGGGAGTAGACGCAGAGCGTCAGGCGCTGGTGGCGGGCCATGGCCTCGGCCATCAGCCGCGAACCGTGGCCGTAGCTCTGCACCTCGGGGTCGATGAACAGCGCCTCGAGCGTCTCCCCGTTGAGAGCGGCAAAGCCGATCAGGCGCCCCTCCACCTCCAGCACCAGCAGCTCGTCGGCCGCGGGCAGATGCTCATGGAGCATGGCGTCGTGGTGTGACTCCCAGAACGCCGCGGGAAGAAAATCGTGAGCCCGACAGGAGGCGCGCAGCCAGATATCGGCCAGCAGCGGAATCTCTTGCGGGACGGCGGGACGAATCATCGCGTCTCTCCAGCGGGCGTTTACCCGGAAAGCATGCCTGAAGTGTACCGTTGAGGCACGGCCCCTGCCCGGGGAATTCCGGGACCCGGTAAAGGGGGATATACTGCGCGAGCCAACGCCTTCACATCCGTCGCCCGAGGGAGATCCCCCATGCAGCGCCGCCGTCACCTTGGTTCCCTCTTCGCTCGCCTCGCGGCCGGCCTGCTCGCCGCCGGCCTGCTCACCGCCTGCGCCAGCCCCCACTACCTGCAGCTCAGCCCCCAGCGCAGCGCCGAGGTGCCGGTCACCGGCAGCGGCCAGGCGGTCACGGTGATCGCCGTGGACGGCCGCGACAGCGAGGTGATCGGCACCCGCACCGGCAGCGCCATGTCGACCTCCACCATCACGGCCGAGGCCCATGAGCTGGTGCCGCACCTCCAGCGCGAGGCCGAACGCGCGGTACGCGACATGGGCTTCTCGCCCACCACCGAGGACGCGGCGGACCGCCCCAGCCTGACCCTTACCCTGGACCACCTGGGTTACGAGCGCGGCCAGAGCCGCGCCGTGATCGACGAGGCCCGCCTGGAGGCGGTGTTTATCGCCGAGGCGCGCAATGGCGGCAACACCTACACCGGCACCTACACCTCGCGCCGCACCCAGAGCTATGCCGTGCGTCCCGATCGCGACACCAACACTCGCATGCTCAACGACCTGCTCTCCGACGGCCTGAACCGCGCCTTCCGGGACCCGGACCTGGGGCAGCTGCTGGCGCGCTGAGACTGCCGGCCGGAAACGCCCGCGCTACTCCAGCGGTCCGCGACGCACCAGCGCCCAGGCGCTCTCTCGAAAGCCGCTGGCGGCCTCCGGCTCTCCCTGGGCCAGCAGGGTGGTTCGGAAGTTGGGAGTGAACAGCCGGCGAATCTCGTCGGGCAGCACGCTGAACGGCGGCCCGCCTTCATCACCCGGCTCGCGCTCGAGGCTGATCAGCAGACCACGGCTGCCCGGCGGCACCAGCTGGGCCAGATGAAAGGCGTAGCGCTGGCGGGTGGCCGGCGGCAGGGCGATCAGCGAGGCGCGGTCGTAGAAGGCGCCGATCTCCGCCGCCTGCTCGATATGGAAGTGGAAGAAGTCGCCCTGCCAAAGCTCCACATTGCCCTGGCGACAGATCTGGAACCCCGCCTGGTGGTAACGGGTGGCGACGCCCTGCCCCTCGGCCATGAACTGCTCGATAGCCTCCCCGGCCAGCTCGATGCCCAGCACCGGGTGGGCGCGGCCGGCCAGCCAGCGCATGTCCAGGCTCTTGCCGCACAGCGGCACCAGCACCTTGGTACCGGGCCTGACCTCGAGCCCCGGCCAGTGGTCCACCAGCATCGGATGGGGATGGTCGCGGTGAAAGCCGATGCGCCCCTGGCGCCAGCGCTCGAGCCACTCGTTGGCCATCGCCTCCTCCTCAGAACCAGCGGTCGCGCTTGCGCTTGCGGCGTGGCAGATGGGGAACGATCAGCCCCACAAGCAGGCCGGCCCCGGCCACTCCTCCGCCGTACATGAAGTAGCGTATCAGCAGGTCCTCTTCCTGGGTGTCCAGGCGAGCCTCCAGCTGGCGAATGGTCTGGCGCGACTGCTCGGACTCGGCGTCCAGCGCCTGGTTGTGCTCCTCGAGTTCGGCGATACGCGCCTCGCGCGCCTCCAGAGACTCGCTCTGTTCCGCGGTGCGGTTCTCCCACTCCTCGTTGATACCCTCGAGCTCAGCGGTGAGCTCGGCCACCTGCTGCTCCAGTTCCGGCACGCGCACCTGGGCGCCGGGATCGTCCTGCAGCTCGCTGGTGAGAATCCAGACGGTGTTGCCGTCGGCATTCTGCACCCGGCTGTAGTTGCCGCTGGTCTCGAGCCGTTCCACCGGTTCACCGGCGGTGAGGGTACCGACGATGCGGTGGCCGTCGGTGGGCCCGCTGCGCACATAGGTGGTCAGGGAGTCGCTGACCCAGTGGGTCGCATCGTTCTGCTGGGCCTGCAGGGGCAAGGCGAGGAGCCCCAGGGCAAGGCCCAGGCTGAGTCGTCTGATGTCGTGTCGTGTCATGCCATCGTCCTGGCTATAAGCTGGCGGATTTCCACTCTGGCGCGACCTGTGTCCGACGCCGGCTTCCTGCCGACGCCGCCGCGATGAGACGTCCGGCCCCTGAGGGGCATCTGTTCGAGGCGCGCTTGCACAACGCCTGACCGGCGCCCTGCCCGGCGCCCTTGCTGATCACGTCGTGACGGCTCAGCGTTCCGGGGGAGACGGCGGCGAAAAGGGCCGCGGAAACTCGGCCACCCGGCCATCGCTCGTCACCGCCCGGGGCGAGCCCTCCCGCTCCACCTCATCGATCCGCACGATGGCGTTGAGAGGCAGGTAGCTGCGAATGACGCCCTCGAAGGTGCGCCGCAGCTTGTCGGCGGAGGGGTCCACCACCAGCCGGGAGGCATCCGCGAAGACGAACTCCTCGACCTCGATGAAGCCCCACAGGTCGCTCTGGAAGATCTCGCGAGCATAAAGCTCCCAGACCTCCCCCTGCTGGTGGAAAACCACCCGATAGATAGGCTTCGCCGCCATGATGCTGAGTGTCCCTCAAACCGGTATTTCGACAAGAGGCGCAAGGGTAGCACAATACCGCAGCCGACGGCCCATGCTGGCCCCGTTGCCGAGCGACGCGTATAATGGTCGGCTATATTCCAGGCCCGCCGCGGCCGCGAGTTCACGACACCTCTCCCCTTTCATCCACTGGTGACAGACGTCGGGCGCCTGGCGCCACGACCCAATTCTTATGGCGAAGAAACTCTTCATCAAGACGCACGGCTGCCAGATGAACGAGTATGACTCCGCACGCATGGCGGATCTGCTCGGCGAATCCCACCGGCTCGAGCTCACCGACGACGAGCGCGAGGCCGACGTCGTTCTGCTCAACACCTGCTCGATCCGCGAAAAGGCCCAGGAGAAGGTATTCCACCAGCTCGGCCGCTGGAAGAAGCTCAAGGAGGCCAATCCCGACCTGGTGATCGGCGTCGGCGGCTGCGTGGCGAGCCAGGAGGGCGAGACCCTGCGCAAGCGGGCGCCCCACGTGGACATGGTGTTCGGTCCCCAGACCCTCCACCGCGTCCCCTCGATGCTCGACGCCCGCCAGCAGGACCAGATCTCGGTGGTCGACGTCACCTTCCCGGAGATAGAGAAGTTCGACCACCTGCCCAAGCCCAGCTCCGACGGCGCCACCGCCTTCGTTTCGGTGATGGAGGGCTGCTCCAAGTACTGCACCTTCTGCGTGGTGCCCTACACCCGCGGCGAGGAGGTCTCGCGCCCCTTCGAGGCGGTGATGGACGAGGTGATTCACCTGGCTGACCAGGGCGTACGCGAGATCAACCTGCTGGGCCAGAACGTCAACGCCTACCGCGGGCTCAACCAGCTGGGCGACGAGATCGACCTGGCCGAGCTGATCAGCTGCGTGGCGGCGGTGGAGGGAATCGACCGCATTCGCTTCACCACTTCCCACCCGGTGGAGTTCAGCGACAGCCTGATCGAGGCCTTCGGCGAGATCCCCGAGCTGGTCAGCCATCTGCACCTGCCGGTGCAGGCCGGCTCCGACCGGATCCTGGCCGCCATGAAGCGCGGCCACACCGCGGAAGAGTACATCGAGAAAATGGAGCGCATCCGCGCGCTGCGCCCGGACATCAGCTTCTCCTCTGACTTCATCATCGGCTTCCCGGGCGAGACCGACGAGGACTTCCAGGCCACCATGGAGCTGATCCATCGCATCGGCTTCGACCACTCCTTCAGCTTCATCTACTCGGCGCGTCCCGGCACCCCGGCCGCGAGCCTCGAGGATGACACCTCGGAGGCGATCAAGAAGCAGCGCCTGGCGATCCTCCAGGAGCGCATCAACCAGCAGGCGATGCAGATCAGCCGGCGCATGGTGGGCACCACCCAGCGCATCCTGATCACCGGCTTCTCCCCTCGCGACCCGGGCCAGCTCTCCGGGCGCACCGAGAACAACCGGGTGGTCAACTTCCGCGCCGCCAACCCCACCGAGCTGATCGG
>LFCJ01004035.1_pt1 | contig 10751 bp, 13 predicted proteins | sample 643141 | NCBI WGS metagenome assembly LFCJ01 (sample SAMN03766243, study PRJNA286221) | soda lake metagenome | biome: soda lake; feature: Kulunda steppe; material: water; isolation source: sample B1-Br-g2 brine of Lake Bitter-1 | place: Russia: Kulunda steppe | collected 2010-07 | reverse complement strand
GTGTGTGTGCAGGGGTGTGTGTGTGTGTATGTATGTGTGTGTGTGTGCAGGTGTGTGTGTATGTGTGTGTGTTTGTGTGTGTGTATGTGTGTGTGTGTGCGTGTGCATGTGCGTGTGTGTGTGTGTGTGTGTGTGTGTGTGTGTGCGCGCGCGCATGCGCTTGTGTGTGCACACGCATGCCCTGATCCTGCGTCTCAAGTTACACCAGATCTTACCTCTGAGAGTACTTTTAAGTACTCAGGCAGACGAGGATGGATACTAAATAAGTCACCTCTAATAAAAGCCCTTGCCAAAGGCGTTGGCTCCTCCATTTGATCAATTTCAATAGAAATAAAAGTCTTGTTCAAAATAAATTGTACTGATACAGATCTTGCGCAACGAAATTCATGGTGAATTGCATTGAGTATTTAGTAAATTGAGTATTCAATGCAACTCAAGCAGAGTGGAATCAACTGTACCGCAAGAACAAAGGTGAGTTGTCCACTGCATACCCACTGCAAAATTCTCCTTTTGTGCTTCCTTTTTGTTGACCAACCCCATGGTACTTGAATTGCATGGTGAACCACCTGTGCAGACGCCAATGCGTCAAACGCGAACCGCTGCCAGAGCAAGTGCGCCTTCAACGACCCAAGCCCCTGAAACTGGAAGGTGAACAAACAGGGGGAAACATGGGACCAGCCTTTCGCAACATGCATCTCTCTTTTGAGGTTTTTTCAAGGATTATATGGCATAAGAAGAGAGTGAGAGAGAGAGACACACACACATGCGTTAGAAGTATAGCTACCACAGTAGAATGGCTGCAATGGAGATCGCTGCTTGCTGGCGGCTACGCCAGATCCCAGTGTTCATTGAGATCATCCTCAGACGTCACAGCCCTCAAGACTTGCTTTGAGTAAAGTCTAGCTGAAGCTGTGCGCGCAGGATAATAATTGTGGGTGGAGGGGTGGTTGGTGCCTCCACTGCTTACTACCTGAGTGAAGAGGGTGCAGCACAAAATACAACTGTTATTGAACGTTGCAGCGTTGCTTGTGCAGCCTCAGGTAAGCGCCTTCTACTCGAAACAAGCATCAATCCTTGCCTATTTTGTGCTATACTCTGGCAGGCGTCCATGGCCTTTTTGAAAGTGGCAAAAGCGTACTTATCTGGTTTCTTGCATCAAGGTTTTAATCACTGGTAGGCATCTGTCTGTGTTGCAGCTGATTAACTGGCGAATCATTGTGACAATCGGTGCAGATGACACGGCTGCTAGTTGCCATCGGCTCTTGTCTGAAAGAGGATACGCCCAAGGCGTACACTTGCTCGAGGCAGAGGGTGCTTGCCTTGCACCTTGATCAAATGGTTTTGCAACATGCATGACTGGACAGGCAAGGCCGGGGGCTTCTTAGCACTGGACTGGTCAGACGGCTCACGCCTGCGCGGCTTGGCGCGTACCAGCTACAGGCTGCATGAGGAGCTGGCCAGCAAGTTCGGGGCTGACAAGATCGGGTACAGGACAGTGCACACCCTTGCGGTAAGCAACTAGCTCCAGCTGCAGGCCTGCCTTATCCTTTAGCAAGGCCGAATGTGTTTTTGAACGCCTTGGTTCTGCTACCTCCTCTTACGAGCATGGCAGCGCGATTTGTCCTTGGCACGCTCCCCCGATTAGTATGGACTTGTTTGTGAAAGGCATGCCTACCACAGTGTTTAAACTTGATAGCCAACCTCAAAACAGGTCAATGGCACAGAGGCGGCTCCAAGCAGGCCCAAGACGATCTCAGGCCAAACCCTGAAGCCTGATTGGCTTGACGGCAACGTGACAGCAGGTGACCTTTTATCGGCAAAGTTTTGGGTGTGGGCGCAGCAGAGCTTTCATCTCGGGCAGGAGTGTGATCAAGGGGAGGACTATCCCATGACATCTTGCATGCACGGGACTTCCCCACGACATCTTGCACGCATGGGACATTTCCGCGACATATCTTGCATGCATGGGACATTCCCACGACATATCTTTCATGCATGGGGCTCTCCCACGACATATCTTGCATGCATGGGACATCCCCACGACATATCTTCCATGCATGGGACATCCCCACGACATGTCTTGCATGCATGCGCAGTTGCAAGCCTGGGAGGCCCCAAGACGACCGCTCAGGTGAGAGAAGAGAGACTTTGGGGGTCCTGCGGCCTCACTACCTGGTGCCTTCTCACTACCTGGTGCCTTCTCACTACCTGGTGCCTCACTACCTGGTGCCTCACTACCTGGTGCCTCACTACCTGGTGCCTGAACAGAGGCATCTGTCTGCCTGTGCTTCCGAAGCATCAAGGGTCATGAACGTGTCGGAAAACATGGTTCCACCAAGCTGCATAGTATTGCCTTGCACACCATGTCTTTGCCTGGCACACAAACATCCAGCCTACCCCTACCATGCTGTCCAATTGGTTTTTGTCTCTGTCATCCCACCACCAGGTCAACCCGTTCAGGCTGACTACCACGTTGATGGAGCATGCCCAGAATTTAGGGGCAAGCCTTGTCCAAGGAGCCGTCACTGGGCTGGAGATGGATGAAGCAGGAAAAAGAGTCACAGGTGCCAAATCATTCCTGTGATTCTGCCTGTGTCACCTGCCTGTGTGCAAAAAATGAATTGCTGCAACTTAGCTGCAAACACTCAGTTCTATCTGTGCCCCCCTGTATCCAGTGGACAGTGCACCCAACAGCGCGCTCTGTGTGCAGGGTCATCTCTCAACCCCATGATACCGGGAGGGAATGCTTGTAAACTGTACCTTGGAATCCATTCTTGCACAGGTGTGCATGTCAATGGCCAAGTGGTGCCAGCAGATGTTGTCGTCCTTGCGATGGGCCCATGGACAGATGTAGGTGAGAGGGACATGCCTGTTGTAATTGGATCACCAGGATCCAATGCATTGCTGTAACACGCTCTTCTGGCTGTGCTCAGCTGTGCTGTGTACAGCTGCTTTTGCCAAGCTGGCCCCTTTGCGTTAGGCACAACGATGCAAGCTTGCTGGCGACCTGCTTGTAGCCAGCATTGGTGTGCGCAGTCAGGTCGGAAGGATGCAAATTCTAATCTTGTTCCTTGTTCCTTTCTGCAAATTAATTTGCATCCTCTGACCATGTGTCTTCCCCATAAACAGCTGGTTGTTTGCTTGTTTTGCCTTTCACATTCACAGCGGCACGGAAGTGGGGGCTTCAGCTGCCTCGGGTGCAAGGTCTTAAAGCACACAGTCTGATCTATAAACCCAGACAAGAGGGTAATTTTGAGGAGCCTCCAGATCAGTGCCTGTTCACAAGCTTTGAGTACAAATCAGGTAAGCCCAGGTTCTGGACCTCCATGGCCAGGCACTCGGTTTGATCATCTGAGCACCATGCACTATCCATTTACGCCACACTGTCTCTCCGCACACACACAGGAAAAGAAGCCGAGCCAGAGATATACCCGCGCCCAGGTAAGGGCGGGCTTGCTGCTGCTCTCTACACACCAGCACGGGAGCTGCTGGCCAGTGCGGGTCACCACTGTTGGCGTGAGCATAGCTTATATTCAAAGGAGTTGTTGACATCCTCACATCAATGTTTCCCCTATTCCAGATGGAACCATATATGTCTGCGGGGAGGGAAGTGACCCAGAATACCTAGATGATGACCCCAAAAAGGTGGGCAAGTCCTTAGCTGAATCGGATCCAGTTTACTTACTGATGGCAAATGAAGATTCATCACTTTGCCATGTCACTTTGCAAGCTTTTGGGAATGTGCTTGATACTTGTCATGTTCATAAAAATTGATCTTTTTTTGCCTTTTATGCTCTGCTTCAATGATATGATTTTTCATTACAATGACCATTCAGTCCTCAATACCTTACACCCTCCTTGAGGTTAAGTCTTCTGGCTTCTTTTATCAGATGCCTGTGTACTTGACGCCACTCTCTTGACAGGTGACTGTAGAAGACGGCAGATGTGCCAATCTGATGGTTGCTGCTGCAAGCCTTTCTTCAGTACTGAGAGGTGCGCAAGCACACTCCTGAGGCAACGCAATTCTTGCATTTGTCCCATTTTTAGGTTAAACAAATGAGAGGGAGGATTTCATTTTTCCTTTAGCTCCAAGGTGAGCTGTTGACTCATTATGAGCCCCTCGTGTCCACCATCTGCATACGCTGCGATACATGCAGAGACTGACGTCACCGATCGCCAAGCTTGTAACCTGCCTGTTGGACCTGATGGCATGCCTATCATCGGAGCTGTGCCAGGAGTCCAAGGAGCATATGTGGTAGGTGCCAAGGCGTGCAGACTGAAAGCACAAACTAGCCGCACCAGTCTAGAGAGCCTTATAAATGAGACAGATGTTAACACAGGGGTAGCTTCTTCTTGGTTGCTTTCTGGGACCATGCTTTGCGCTTATGTGTTCCTAAATCTAAGGGGGTTTAACCTTGTTGTACGCTACCAGCACATTGCCATCAATATAGCGATACATGCTATCATTGTTGGAGCATTCGTCCTTTTACAGCAGGTCTTATCTATGACGTGGACTATGCAGGAGTTCTCATATTGATCTGGCTTTCATTCCCTTGCTCAGAGCAAATTTTCTTTCCAAGGGCTCGCATTTTCCTGTACTGGAATTGCAGCAATGCAACTGCAGCAATGCTTGCCATTGCTCACTGCCTCATTCCTCAATGTTCCTTAACTTGCAACCATTCCAAGGATATTTGGCCTTGAATGCAGATGATATGCATGCCCAGTGACAAGTCCATCCTTTTATTGAATTGCAGGCTACAGGGCACAGCTGCTGGGGCATCTTGAACGGTCCGGCGACGGGCAAGGCACTTGCAGAGCTTATCACACGGGGGAAGAGCAAGTCGGTTGAGCTGAAGCCCTTCAGCCCTTCACGATTCCTGTGAGCACCTTCACAATACCTATGAGCCCTCAACAAACTTTACACGCCCCTCTTCCATTGAGACAGCGGCGTTTTTCTTGTTGCCCTGATCTGCTGATGTGATCAGCGAGACTTTGGAAAAGATTTATCACGCAAGGAATTTAATCTGGGCGAATGTTCATCAGGCTCGTCGTGTCCAATCCAATCCTCCCGAGCAAGATCACATACTTAGCAGCATGAATGGTCGAGAATTTACGCCCGAGCATCTACGATACGTATTTTTCCCATGATGAATTGATGACCGAGACAAGTCCAGAAAGCCGGGTGGGATGATGAGGCATTTCATCGACCGCCCCTGAGCATGGTTGCGCGCAAGTTGCCTCCACGTCTTAAACATATGAATAGTCATAACGATGGTGCTCGATTGAAATAGGCACCATGCATCTCGACGCTGATCTGTGCACACTGGGGCACCTGGAAGCCCGTCCTCCATGTGTGATCATGGTCCACCTCAACAAACTTGTCACCCCAGTCAGCACAATCCATTAGTTGATCATCCTTGTAAATTCTTATTTCTGCCCTCTTCATGCAGTGCTATTTCACCATGTTCGAAGGGGTGAACATGCCTATTTCCGGGCACATTGGTACGAGCACTGCGGGCCTTGTACTTGACCAGGACACAGGCCACGGCCAACCACATCCTGGGTCTTCCACTGGCCCAAGGCTTGCATCCGGTCAGGGAGAATTACAAGAGTGGCCAGAGAGGGCCATGCGAGGCCCCAGCGCCGCCAACGCAGAACACGAGCAACATGTCCAGCAGCAGCAGCAGCAGCAGCAGCAGCAGCAGCAGCAGCAGCAGCAGCCAATATCTGTTGCCCGCCCTCTTCAGCCTAGGGATCGCTTACAAGCATTTCGTCGCACCATTGAAGGCGCCGCTGGCTTTGCCAATTGCGTGGCAGCCATGCTGGAGGAGCTAGAAGAACAAGAGCACCAATATGCAGGTCTGTTAACAACGTTGCCAGAGGGATTTGTGAGGGAAATAAGCTGCATTGTGCATGAAATCTAGTGATCCCTGCTTGCGCAGCCCGCAAGACAGCAGCACTGCTCCAATACGTATTGGTTTGGATCCAAGGTTTTGCTCTGCGCTCGCTAAAGAAGGATACTTGATCGGTCTTTTCATCTTTATTGCTTTTTGAAAGGCCATCGTGTTTTAGTGATCATCTGGCAGTAATCATAATCAGTTGCATTATAACGCCCTCAACGGTTTCATTTTTCGACCATGCATCACCTGCTCTCTCAGAACCCTGCCCTGCCTGTGTTATGTGTCGGCATCTTTGATGTCCTTGCACATGTTTTCAAACCAATGTCACTGCTTGCTGTTTAATGGGCTGCAGATGTGCTCGCAAGTGCTGACACACTCGCAACCATGCCCTCGCCCATTCCTATGTTTGACGAGACAATGCTGCCACCTCCATCAGCTGTACAAGTGAGTTTTGATTTGCTGTGGCATTCTGATTGTTTACACATCAACACCTAGCAGAATACAAGATACAGCAGGAGAATGAGCGGGCTAATCCTGTGCTGTGCTCAGCATGTACACACCCTCTGTCAGGTAGCCATTCATCTACCCATTTAAATCTTGTTGTCAGGTGTCAGGTGTGATTGATTAGGTGGGACAAAGGTGCTCGCAAATCAAACGTGCACGTGCATGGATTTGGGATTTGGGAGCTCCTTCAAAAGGAATACTGATCTGATAGCAGCCAATTTGCGTTTGGCTTCTTTGATGTGTATGAATTAGGGAATGCTTGCAGCCTTTGGCCTGCATTTTCAACAGATTGCTTGACTGATCAAATGAGGAATGCATCCAGCAAGGACTTATTTATGTGCATTCCTCTTATGCTGCAATGACTTGAGGCCCCTCCAAGGTCATAGGCCTCCATCAAAACATTTAAGCAGCTCACCAATGGCCTCTCTGACTCAATCAATCTTGTGCTTCTGTTTTCATCCCGACTGCTCCCAGCACATGCTGCACGCACACATGCTCCCTCCTGATGCTGGATTGCTCAACCCTTGGCTACCTGCCAGTAGCAGCCAGTGGCAGCCCTCTCCAAGTTCAGCAACAGCGCTTGCGCAAGGGGAGGATGCATCATGTACCAGCCTGCAACAAGTGCTTTTGCCACCGCCGTCGCCGCCGCAGCCGCAGCCACAGCCACAGCTGCAGCCGCAGCAGCAGCAGCCGCAGCAGCGGCAGGGGCAGGGGCAGCGGCAGGGGCAGGGGCAGGGGCAGCTGTTGGCAAGGGAAGCAGGCCAGCTTGCGGCAATAGCTGCGCCCCCATCCCGCAGGGGAAGCGCAAGTCCAGTGCGCTCAGTGGCAGGTCTGCGAAATGCTGAAACCTTTATCGCAAATCCTGTTTTAGAAGGGGGAAGGGAGATGCATTTGATCTATGTCATCCTCTAGTGCTGCTGCCTGGCTGGAGGATCTTGGTTAAGTGTGTCTGCCTGTCTGCATTAGCCTTGTCCATGTTTGCTTGATATGTATGGGTGTCACGGGAAGTTGGCCTTCAATGGTTGCACCACCTGCATGGCATTAAATGAGGCAAGATTGTGAGCTGCAAAGTAAAGTTTATCGCATTAGAAAAAGGACACTTGTTTTGGACAAAGTTTTTTTAAATGTACAGCTCTGCTTGGGAAGCAATTCACCTTGCGCACTATTTCTCTCATCTGACCGAACATTGCCTTTGACACTTTTGTGCAGCTGATGCTGTGCTCTTTCCACCAGCCCCACCAAGTAGAGCCAATGCAGAGAGGGTAGCTGCGAGGCTCTTCCACCCTGTCAAGTACCCGTTGCATATCTGGTTACTGGCACTTGAGTCAGCGGAGGTGTGCTCATGCCAAGGAGTGTTGCACAGAGCATTTGTCAGTCATTGAACAATCCACTCATTGTTTGTTTGCGCTGATGAATGCTGATCTGCACTCATTGTTGGCGCACTTGTCCAATATTTCTGGCTGTCCTTAAGCTTGCCAAAGCATAGCTGCCACAAGGACATGAGGTAGCCAGTTTTTTACGGTTGTGATGTATGCACATGAGCACATGCACACGCACTCACACAGAGGTCGACTCCTTCATTTTTCAGGACCGCTTGTGCCAGCTGGAAAGTCGCTGCCCAACGTACGAGTTACACTTGGAAACTGAGCTGCGGGACCAGTCCACTCCTATCCTACCAGTTGTGAAGGACAGCACAGAAGAGGCTGCCCTCAGACGTTACAGAGCAGCCGCTCGAAGGACAGGTGAGGTGCACACAGCTTACATTGCACAGGTGTTTTACCTTCTTTGTCTTTGTTGCACAGCAGCAGCAGCAGCAGCAGCAGCAGCAGCAGCTAACACGGATTGGGCGCCATTGGTGCATACTTCTATTGCTTTGATGCTGAAAAGCATTTTAGCTTAATCGCCCCAGGCTGGCAATGAGCTTCGTACTGGCAACTGCTCCTAAGCGTGCATCGCCAGCCAAGGAAGCAAGAAGGGAGATCAGTGAATCTTCCTGCTAATTCCCACCATTTATGCCTGAGCTGGTGTGAATCACGTGTACACAAAATCGTGTGATTTTGTGTACACGTGCACATAACATAATTTGTGTATGTTTTTTATTGATGTGCTGCAAGCTTGCGGGAATCATGTGCACGCTTGTAGCTCATGCATGAAATGGCAGTTATAACCACCTACCTGCCTTGGCTGGTCACCCATGCAGGGCGTGTGCGCGGAGAGCGGGCGACGCCCTTGGCAACAAGCGGCTGCAGAAGAGTGGTCACAAGAGAGTCCGCACCACTGGCCAGGTGATTGTCATGAGTAGGTATGAAGGTAAGGGGGAGGGTGTCTTGTCCTGCAAGGGGAACAAGACCAGCGGCATGTCTTGAAGGAGGAGGAACATTCTGCCTGCCTCTTGAGCTGTGGTGCGTTTACACGTGCCCGTATTTCTGATCAAAGCATCATATTGGAATTTAAACATGTGAACGTTGGGGCAGGGATTCCGATGCCCTTGTCACTCAAGCACTGCTCTGTTACAGCCCTGACCTGTGCTCAAGGGTGCTCCTGGCAGAGTTAGTAAGCGGGGGCAGGTGGGCGCAGTAGGCGCAGATGGGTGTGGTGGGCACAGGTGGGTGTAGTGGGAGCAAAAGCGCAAAATGGTTGCAGGCACACGCCCCAACTCCCTAATCAGTGAGTTGATGGGAGGTGTGCTATAAAACTCCTGTTGCCGTGCATCCAGGCCCCGATGCGCCCACAGGCATTCACAGACACCAAGGGTAGTACCTAAGGGTATTTTTAGGTTGGTACTTTAAAAACTGCCCAGTGCCAAGTGATCCAAGACCAGGTCTGCCTAGCGCCCCTGCACCGCTTTACCCTGCCCTGCTCGCAGCCAGTGGTGGCGGATGAACGGCGGTAGCCTGCCTGACTCAAACAGCGGAGCTGCTGCGGACCGGGCACTGCCCGCCTGCACTGCTGCCAGCGGTCCAGGAGCAGAGTGGCCACCACCACCACCACCACCACAACAACTGTTGGCACAGCCAATCAGCCCAGAGGCCCAGGCACCAGCAGAAGGTCTGCAACACGGGACTCAGTCAATTGCCCCTCAGCCATCAGGCGGCAGTGTCTTGCAGGCAGTGCAAGGGGCGGGGGCAGGACAGCAGGAGGAGGAGCAGGGGGCGGGTATGGGTTGGGAGAGGAGCAGAGGGGAGCAGGTCAGCAAGGCCTCAGGCCAAGCTCCAACTGCTGAGCAGGAGGGGGTTCAAAGGGGGGCCAAGATAGACAGGGATGTGAGCTGCGCACCTGCAGGAAGTGCAAGCAGGCAGGGCAGGCAGGGGGCGAGGCAGCAAGTGGAAGAGGAGGGGTACGTGCAGGCCCGGGTGCTTGGGCGCAGCGGCGCAATGGAGACGCACACAGACAGGTTTTCCGGGCCGGAGGGCGTGACTGGTGTGGACCCGCTGAGCTCGCTGCAGGCCATCGAGAAGGGTGTTGAGGAGGGGGGCGTTGATGGCCGCGGGGCCGGGGGGGCAGGGAGGCCACCTCGCGGGAGGGATGTGCTTGATTACCCAATGCCTGTTGAGCAGCAGCTGCCAGCCGCGGAGGTGGACGCGCAAATGCCCGAGCATGCAGCAGGTGCGGACTGTATTCCAGGCCGGTGCTGTGCTTAAGGTGTGCCCCTGGCTGGGAGGACTGGGCTGCCTGGAAGCCGGAACGGCTGTGTGCAGAAGCTGCTGCGTCCTGGCACTGGTTGCATGGAGCCTGACGGAGTCTGTATCACCAAGCAGCGAGGCTCTGCAGGCTTTGTACCCCAAAGCCCGCGCTAGGCCCCCATGTGCCATGTGTAGCCCCTGCGTGCTACAGCTTGGCCTCCAAAAGCAATGTGCCACGGCCACCTCATCTACGCCATTTGCCACAGCCACATCTAAGCCCCTGTTTGCCATGTGCCACAGCTTGGTCCCCATGTACCATTTGCCATCGCCACATCTAAGCCCCTGTTTGCCACGTGCCATAGCTTGGTCGGTCCCCATGTACCATTTGCTACAGCCACATCTAAGCCCCTGTTTGCCATGTGCCACAGCTTGGTCCCCATGTACCATTTGCCACAGCCACACCTAAGCCCCTGTTTGCCACATGCCACAGCTTGGTCCCCATGTACCATTTGCCACAGCCACATCTAAGCCCCTGTTTGCCATCGCCACACCTCAGCCCTGGCATGCTATGTCCTCCAGCCTGCCTGCCTGCAAAAACGCCACACCTTGCTGCCCCTCTCTACCACCCAGCTCACTTTCACAGCATGCCCTGGTCCACAGTATGTCACAGAGCACGCCTGCCTATCTGCCTGCCTGCCTGCCTGCCTGCCTGCCTACTCCAGGC
>LFCJ01004034.1_pt1 | contig 10752 bp, 10 predicted proteins | sample 643141 | NCBI WGS metagenome assembly LFCJ01 (sample SAMN03766243, study PRJNA286221) | soda lake metagenome | biome: soda lake; feature: Kulunda steppe; material: water; isolation source: sample B1-Br-g2 brine of Lake Bitter-1 | place: Russia: Kulunda steppe | collected 2010-07 | reverse complement strand
TCAGATAATGGCAACAACTGACAACGCGGTCAACGGCATGACCGAACACTGTGAGGAGTGTGGACTAGACACGCTCCATGAGGTGTCCGTCCAGATCCGAACGGAGAGTTTGAAAAAGGAAAATTCCCAGTTCTCTCGGGAGCCATACCGCGTGACCGAATGTCAGCGTTGTGGGACTCGGAACAGTCAGCGGATGAACAACGCCTGAAAACGGGTTTTGTGGTACGCAGTCACCGGCAACGCGCGCTTTTACCCCCACCAGCCGATGCGTAGTGATTGAGGCTCACCCCTGCCAACTGGCGCATACTAGTCACGCCTCCCTTACAATGTAGCCGTCTACTTATATACCGCTCCGGACACGTTGTACACATATGAAAGTCCTTGTCGCTGGCGGATCAGGCTTTATTGGAACCAACCTCTGTACAGCACTTCTCGAGCGCGGCCACGACGTGACGGCCCTCTCACGGAATCCGGAGGGGGGAACGCTTCCGGAGGGCGTCGAAATCGCGATCGGTGACGTAAGCGCCGCTGATTCGATTGTCGACGCCGTTGCCGGACAGGACGTCGTTGTCAATCTCGTTGCGCTCTCACCCCTGTTCAAGCCACGTGGGGACACAACCCACGAGAGCGTCCACCTCCAAGGCACCGAAAACCTCGTCCGCGCGGCCGAGGATGCCGGTGTCGATCGGTTTGTGCAGATGAGCGCACTCGGGGCCGACCCCAATGGCCCGACGGCATACATCCGGGCCAAAGGCCAAGCCGAGGACGTCGTCCGTGACGCTGACCTCGAGTGGGTGATCTTCCGGCCGTCGGTCGTCTTCGGCGAGGGTGGGGAGTTCGTCAGTTTCACCAAGAAACTGTCGACGCCGTTCGTGACGGGGTTACCCGGCGGCGGGAAGACTCGGTTTCAGCCCATCTGGGTCGGCGACCTCGTGCCGATGCTTGCCGATGCCGCCGAGGACGACGAACATGTTGGCCAGTCCTATGATATCGGCGGTCCCGATGTTCTGACGCTCGCTGACGTGACGAAACTCGCCTACAAGGCCGAGGGGAAATCGATCACGATCCTCCCGGTCCCGATGGCGATGGCAAAACTCGGTATGACCGCTGCCGGACCGATTCCGTTCATCCCCTTTGGGCCGGATCAAGCTCGGTCGCTCAAGATGGACAATACCGTCACCGAAAACGACATTACGGCTTTCGGGCACTCGAATGAAGACCTCCAGACGCTACGAGCGTATCTCGGACTCCAGTAGCTCTCCGCTCCCTGATCGCTACGAAAAAGACGGACACCTGACAGCTAAATTGTGAAAGGTGAAAGGGACTAAGTACCTCTTAGACCGAGGTAGAACGCTTATTTCGGGCGATAAACTCGACATATAACCGTTCATGACATTCAGACCATCACAAGGCTTATATCACTAATTGTTCTGTTTCAATTCAACGGATCCCCCACTAACTATGAAGCTGGCGATGATCGGATTTGGACAGGCCGGAGGCAAAATCGTCGACCGATTTCTCGAGTACGACGAACGAACGGGCAGTCAGATCGTCCGGGCGGCGATCGCTGTCAACAGTGCAAAAGCCGATCTGCTCGGATTGGATCGGATCCCACAGGAAAATCGTGTCCTGATCGGGCAAGCACGCGTCAAAGGCCATGGTGTCGGCGCGGATAACGAACTCGGCGCGGAAATCGCCGAAGAGGATATCGACGAGATACAGAACGCCGTCGATAAGATCCCAACGCACGAGGTAGATGCGTTCCTCGTCGTCGCCGGTATGGGTGGGGGAACCGGTTCCGGTGGCGCGCCCGTCCTCGCCAAACACTTAAAACGGATCTATACGGTCCCGGTGTACGGACTGGGCGTCCTCCCAGGAACCGACGAAGGTGGCATCTATACGCTCAACGCCGCCCGATCCTTCCAGACGTTCGTCCGAGAGGTTGACAACCTGCTCGTTTTCGACAACGACTCCTGGCGCAGTGCCGGTGAGTCCGTCGAAGGCGGCTACGATACGATCAACGAGGAGATCGTCCGGCGCTTTGGCATCCTCTTTGGGGCCGGCGAAGTCGCCGAAGGCCAGGAGGTCGCCGAAAGCGTCGTCGACTCCTCGGAGATCATCAACACACTCTCTGGTGGTGGTGTCTCGACGGTTGGCTTCGCCAGCGAAGAAGTCGAACTGAGTTCCAGCGGCGGCCTCCTCTCTCGCTTTACCGGTGGGAACAAGGATACGAGTGACAGCCTCGACGCCGCAAACACCACAAACCGCATTACCAGCCTCGTCCGCAAGGCTGCCCTCGGTCGGCTCACCCTTCCCTGTGAAATCGACGGCGCAGAACGGGCGCTGCTGGTCGTTGCTGGCCCCTCAGAGCATCTCAACCGAAAAGGCATAGAGCGCGGGCGGAAATGGCTCGAGGAGGAAACTGGGAGCATGGAAGTCCGGGGTGGTGACTACCCGCTCACCGAACCCGAAGTCTCGAGTGCAATCTTGCTTTCGGGGGTCACAAACGTCCCGCGAATCAAGCGCCTCCAGCAGGTCGCCATCGAAGCTCAGGAGAACATCCAAGAGATCGAACAGGAGAGCAGAGAGAACCTCGAGGGCCTTGTCGAAGACGACGAGGACGAACTCGAACCGCTGTTCTGAGTCGGGCCCCAACACTCATTTCCTTCGACGCCAACGCTCTGACCGATGGACGTAGTCGTGCCGTTTGATGCTCGAGACCCAAAGACACGCCTAGCCACGACGCTGACGAGCGAGGAACGCCGCCAGTTTGCCCATCTGCTCCTTAGTGACGTCCTCGAAACGATTTGGGCGGCCGGCGGCGAACCCGAACTGTTGGCGACGGCCCCGATCGATTTCGATACGCTTGCCGGCGGCTGGGATGGCGATCACGATAGCGACGGCAAAAGCGCCCTCGAGTTGGCAGTCGATATTCCCGTGACGGTCGACGACCGCCCACTAACGGAGGCGGTCAACGACCGACTCGAGGGCGGCGGGCCGACGGCAATCGTGATGGCTGATCTTGGGTTGATGACGGCTGAAAGTCTGGGTCGACTGTTCGACGCCAGCGAGAACGCGGATGTTGCGATTGCGCCGGGCGTCGGCGGTGGCACCAACGCACTCGTCGTCGACCACGAGGCGTTTTCGGTCGATTATCATGGTTGCTCCTATCGGGACCACCGCGAGCAGTGCCGGACGCTCGAGGCGAGCGTCGCGGTTGTCGACTCCTTTCGGCTTGCCGTTGATATCGACGAACCGACTGACCTTGTCGAACTGCTTGTCCATGGCACGGGGCGGGCGACCGCGTGGCTGGACGAGCGATTTGAAATCACGACGGACGAGGGCGACTTCGGCCGGGTGACTGTCACCCGACGAGAGTGAGAGCCGGTTCGGTAGACCGAAAGGCCTTATATGGGAAGCGACGAGAATTCGATGTAATGTCTTCAGGCGAGGCCGACGACGGGAAACACAAACGGACGACCGCCTCGCGCGTGATTGACCCCGACGGCCTTGCACTCGAGATTGACCAATCGGATCTCGAGACGCTGCTCACCGTGACACCGGCAGATGTGGAGCCCGCACCGGCTCTAACCTTTGCCCGGAACGTGTTTATTCCGCTGACGACCGCCTGTCGGTATACCTGCACCTACTGTACGTACTTTGATCCGCCAGGTGCGGCCTCGTTGCTCACCCTCGAGGAGGTTCGTGACATCTGTCGACAAGGCGCAGACGCGGGCTGTACGGAGGCGCTCTTTACGTTCGGGGACGACCCCGACGACCGCTACACCGAAATCAACGAACAGCTTGCTGCGTGGGGCCACGACTCGATTCACAGCTACCTTCGGGCAGCCTGTGAGGTCGCCTTGGAGGAGGGACTGCTCCCCCATGCAAACCCCGGCGATCAGCGCCCCGAGCAGTTGGCACTCGTTGCCGATTTAAATCCTAGTATGGGTGTGATGCTCGAGACGACCGCCGACGTGGCAGCTCACGCCGGGCCGCGCCAGAAAGAGCCGATCCAGCGCCTGCGGACGATTCGAAACGCCGGCGAAGCCGACGTCCCGTTTACCACCGGCATTCTCGTCGGTATTGGTGAATCGTGGCGTGATCGGGCTGAAAGTCTGCTTGCAATTGCCGAGATGCACGAGCGGTATGGCCACGTTCAGGAGGTGATCATCCAGCCGGTTCGGGAAAACGAGCGGTGGCACGGTGACTCACCCGATCTCGAAACGATGCGTCGCGTGACGGCGATGGCTCGTGTCGCCCTTCCGGAGACGATTTCGGTACAGGTACCGCCGAACCTCGCCCCCGCTCGCGAACTCGTCGACTGTGGAATCGACGACCTCGGGGGTGTCTCACCGATTACAGCCGACCACATCAACCCCGACTACCAGTGGCCCGGCCTCGCGGAACTCGAGGCGGTCGCCGAGGCCGCAGGCGTCCCGCTTCGGGAGCGTTTGCCAGTCTACGAGCGCTATCTGCCTGCCGAACTCCGATCGGCGTCGTTCGATGGCACGCCGGCCGATCCGGACCGGGAATGGATTCCCCCGGTGATCACCGATGCGCTTACTGCCGACGATGACGCCGGGCAACGGTACCGACGTGTTCTCCGCGGCGAGTCTCTCCGTCGCCGGAGTTAACTCCGTCTGTACCAACTTTCGGGTATGGATTGGACCGCCGCCAACGTCCCCGACCAGACCGGTCGCCGATACATCGTCACCGGCGCAAACAGCGGTATCGGATTCGAAGCCACTCGCGTCCTTGCCGAAGCAGGCGCGACCGTCGTCATGGCATGCCGAAGCCTCGAGCGCGCACATGCGGCCGTCGAGGAGATTCGCTTGGGGCCCACGGATCCCGACCTGGTCGTTGAGGAACTCGACCTGGCAAGCCTCGAGTCGATTCGGTCGTTCGCCGACCGCGTCGACGGCCCCGTCGACGGCCTCATCAACAACGCTGGGGTGATGGCGATCCCGCGTCGGGAAACCGCTGATGGCTTCGAGATGCAACTTGGCGTCAACCATCTCGGCCATTTTGCCTTGACCGGCCTGCTCCTCGAGAACGACACCATCGACGACGACGGCAGAATCGTCACCGTCTCGAGTGGGATCCACGAACGCGGCGAGATCGATTTCGAGGACCTTCAGAGCGTCCGCTCGTATGACCGGTGGGACGCCTACGCCCAATCGAAACTGGCGAACGTGCTCTTTGCTTACGAGCTTGACCGGCGACTCGAGGACGACGAATCCGATATCACGAGCGTTGCCGTCCATCCGGGCTATGCGGATACGCGCCTCCAATCGAGGGGGCCGGAGATGGAAGGCTCGAGGTTCAAACTGGCCGCAATGGAGGTTGCAAACAAAGTGTTTGCCCAGCCTGCAGCAGCCGGTGCGTTGCCGACGCTGTATGCCGCGACCGCTCCCGGTGTCGATGGTGGGACGTACTACGGGCCAAGTGGGTTTCTGAATATGCGTGGCTCGCCGGAACGTCAGCGGTCCTCACGTGCGTCGTACAATCGGGATACTGCCCGGCGGCTGTGGGACGTTTCTGAAGAATTGACTGGCCTCGATGTGATGTAATACCGGATTGGAAATCAGTCGTCAGTCGTCAGCTGGCAAGGGCTCCTCGGCCAACAGCGGTGTCCCATCGGCTTTCGGCCCCAACCGCGGGCCAAACGGCGGATCGGTCGGATCGATCACCCGCCGCTCGCTGTAATCGGTCGAGCGTTCAACGGGGACACGACCAATGGAGCTGATAAGGTCAACGTAGTCCGCAACCGACCGAAACTCCCCGTGTTCCCCGCCGGCGCGTTTCGTGATCTCCTCGGAGAGAATTGTTCCCATGAAATCGTCAGCGCCGCAGGTAAGCATCTTCAACCCCTGCTCATCGCCGTACTTGACCCACGAGGACTGGATATGGTCGATGTTATCGAGAAAGAGCCTCGAGACGGCGATCATCAGCTCATCTTCCTCGATCGTAGCTCCACCGGAGACGACGCCGTGTTCGAACAGGGGCGTCTGCTGGTGGACAAACGAAAGCGGAACGAATTCGGTGATCGCGCCGTCGACACGCTCCTGTAGCTCACGAACCCGTTTGAGGTGGATCACCCGGTGGGCTTCGTTTTCGACGTGGCCGTACATGATCGTCGCCGTCAGCCCGAGGCCTGCGTTTGCGGCCCCTTCCATCGCCTCGAGCCAGCCCTGGGTATCGATCTTGCCGGGACAGATCACCTCTCGAACCTCGTCGACGAGGATTTCGGCGGCCGTTCCGGGCACCGTATCGAGCCCAGCCTCCCGAAGTCGGCTGTACACTTCCTCATACGACCAGTCGGTCCCCCGGCGGGCGTGGGCGGCCTCCTCGGGCGTGATCGAGTGGACGTGGACGCCGTCGACAGCCATCGCCGCAATCTGGTCGACGTAGGTGCCGGGGTTGACCTCGTAGCTCTCCGGTGGCGTGTAGCCGACGGCCTTCGGATCGGCCGCCTCGAGTATCGCCCGGTGTTCTCCGTCGAGGGCAAACGCCGGGTGGAGGCCGGAGACCGAACACACCTCATAGATGCCTCGAGAGACCGCGTCGCGGACGATTGCTCTCGATTCGGCGGGCGTCTTCGTGAACCCAGCCGTCTCGCCGTCGTACGTCGACTCGAAGGTATGTGCGCTGTCTTTGAAGTTACAAAACAGACAGCCGACGGTGCAGGCGGTGGTGACGTTGTTGTTGAGATTCGCCACAAAGGTGATCTCATCACCGACGACCGCCGCGCGCCGGCGGTCGGCTGCCTCGAGCACCAGTTCTTTGCGTCGGCTGTCGATTCCGTCGTGATCCGTGCCGGTGGTGAGTAACTCGATACCGTCGTCGACTGTTAACCGCTTGCCTGTACGGGCGTTCTCGAGGGCGTTTTCGAAAGATTGGTCGGTCTCAGGTACGCAATTGAAGGCCAAGTCGGCCTCACTCACCGGTCGGTCCATCGAAGAATCATCTCAGTGCGTAAGTAAAAACGTGATGGGTTTGTGCTTGTCTGTGTCCCTCCAGTTCACCTGACCGTTCACCGAGAGGGAAAGAAGTGACAGCCGTGGTGGCCAAGCCCCGGTTTCTGAAACCTTTTAACACGTCCCCCTCCCATCTCGAGTATGAGCGTCACCCACCACGGTGGAGGAAAGCGATGACCAGCGTCAAGGAGTTTCGAATCGATGAGAAAGCAACGCCGACGACCCTCGGACGTGGGGCGTTCGTCTTTACCGATGATTACTCGATTTTCGACTGGGGCCGGATGCCCGACCGGATTCCCGACAAGGGGGCGAGCCTCTGTACGATGGGCGCGTTCAACTTCGAACTGCTCGAGGCGGCCGGCGTGGCGACGCACTATCGGGGCGTCGTCGAAGACGGGGCGGTCTGCCCGCTCGAGGCAGTCACCGAGCCGCCGACGGAGATGGCAATCGACCTTACACAGGTTCCAGAGCTTCCACATCAGGGACGAACCTACGACTACGACGCCTATCACGACGCGGCGGGCGAGAACTATCTGATCCCACTCGAGGTCGTCTTCCGAAACCGGGTCCCTGTGGGCTCGAGCCTCCGCCGTCGCAGTGACCCCGCTGATCACGGATTGGCGTTCGAGACGTGGCCTGAGGAGGGTGTCGACCTCGCCGAACCGATCGTCGAATTCTCAACGAAGTACGAGAAAGGCGACCGCTATCTCGAGCGTGAGGAGGCCGACGCAATCGCTGGTCGCGTCGAGATCGACGCCCTCGAGTCAGTTGCTCGTTCGGTTAATCGAGTTGTTACCGAGCAAGCCGCCTCGGCGGGGTTGGTTCACGAGGACGGTAAAATCGAGTGTCTCTTTATTGACGGTGAGATTCGCGTTGCCGATGTTGTCGGCACGTTCGACGAAAACCGGTTCAGTTACGAAGGAACCCAGCTCTCAAAAGAGGTGATTCGCCAGTATCATAAACGTACTCAGCCCGAATGGGTTGAGGCACTTGCCCAAGCTAAGCAAGCGGCTAAAGACCGGGACACTGCCGACTGGAAATCGCTGTGTGACCGTGAGCCAGAGCCACTCGAGGAGCGGGTGATTACGGTCGCTCGGGATATGTACTGTGCGGGGGCCAACGCCTATCTCGACCGGGAACTGTTCGACGCCCCACCGCTGTCGAAAGCAGTCGGGGCGATCACTGGTCTCTGAGCGCTCTCTGAAAAATCTAAACTATTGATTATATTCTTTTCCAGTTCCAACAGAAATCCTCAAATAGTGGAACGTGCATATTACTGACGAAGAAGCCACATATGAGTGTTATCGAGATTGTCAGCAGCGTTTCAGAAGCAGCACCGTTCGACCCGACCGTCGGAATCACCGTTGCGGCAACCGTCGCACTGACGGCAATCGTCTCGGTCTTCGTGCTCCTTGCGTTCGCACCGTACCTCCCACCGGAATGGGAAGAGCGGATCGCTGGCTCCTCGGTCGACCGGAGTCAACAGGGACCCTCACAGAACGCCGACTGACTGCTGGCTGGCCCTGGCTTTCGTTTTGTTTTTTGCGGTCGGTAAATGGAGTGTAAGCGGTGTCACAGCGGTACCAGCGCAGAAGTCCACTCCGTTAGAGCGGGTCACCGACGGTAGCACAGCAAAATAGCGCCTTTAAAGTGCCGGTGATTCATTTGCTCAGTACATATGGGTAACACGCCGGAGTCGGGCGACGACGGAACACCGTGTGTCGTCTGTGGGGACAATGTCGAAGCGGCGATTCATCGCCGCGTAATCAGTCGTATCGAAGACGGGGAGGCCGTTCACCGCCACTTTTGTACCGACGATTGTCTGCTGACGTGGACCGAAAGCTAACTGCTGTCAGTGACTGCTTCACCAATCCCATCAATTGGACGGTCCGGAAGGATGTCAGACACCTCCTCTGGTAATCCGAGTTGGTAGGCAGCCCCGTTCTCACGCACACTCGTCCGACCACGGTGGACGGACACGTCACCGTTCAGATGGAGCCGTACGGCCTCAAGCAATGCGTCGGCCTCCTGTGGCTGGCCACGGCGTTTGATCTCCTCGAGGTCGGCGTCGTCCGGAACGTCAAACGCTCGCTGGGTGATGATCGGCCCCTGGTCGAGATCCGTCGTCACGTAGTGGGCAGTCACGCCGGCGACGCGAACGCCCTCCTCGAGTGCCTGTCGGTAGGCTTCCGCGCCGGGGAACGACGGCAGCAGCGAGGGGTGGACGTTGATGATCCGATCCTCGTATCGGAAGACGACGTTCGGACTGAGAATCCGCATGTATCGGGCGAGGACGATCAGATCGGCATCGTACTGGTCGAGCAGTTCCAAAAGCTGCTGTTCGTCCTGTTGGCCTTTTTCGCCGCCGATATCGTGAAACGGGACGCCATAATGCTCGGCGATCGGCTCGAGATAATCGTGGTTGCCGATAACAACGCCGATATCCGCGCCGAGATTGTCGTTTGCCCACGCTTCAAAGAGCGCCTCGAGGCAGTGTGACTCTTTGGTCACCAGGACGGCAATCTGTTGGCTGTCGCGGTCGGCCGGGAACCGAACGCGGACGTCGAGCCCGAGGTCAGCACCGAGTTCGTTGAGATCCTCCCGGAGTTTGGCCTCCGTACAGACCATCTCTGTGGTGTCGACGGCCAAATACATGCGAAAGACGTCGTCGCGGACGGCTTGGTCGAGATCCTCGATGTTGATTCCTCGCTCGAACAGGAGCGTCGTGACGCGGGCGATCAGTCCCGTACTGTCCTCGCCGATGACCGTAATCTCGGTCACTTCGTTCGTCATCGGTTGCACCTCCACGTGAATACAGATACCATTGTTACTCCGTTCTCAGCGGGCGCAGCGTTAAAAAGAGTTGATTTTCCGTGGCCGTGTTTGCCATCGCAACGTACTAGCGAGGCCAGTAATATATTAAATATTATTTTTTGAAGAACCATTCTTATTAAGCACGTGCAAGCCAGACCAGTAGCCATGACTCACCCGTTCGACCTCGAGGTCGCCATCGTTGGGGCCGGACCGGCCGGTATCGGTGTTGGCGTGGCTCTCGAGGAACTCGATATCGAATACGCACTTCTCGAGCGCGAGGCTATCGGGGCCTCGTTTCGCCAATGGCCAGCGGAGATGCGGTTGCTGACACCGTCGTTTCCCTCAAACAGCTTCGGCGCCCGTGACCTGAATGCGATCACCCCCGACACCTCACCGGCGCTCGCATTGGACTGTGAGCATCCGACGGGGCCGGCCTATGCAGAGTATCTCGAGGCCTTCGCGGATTTTCATGAGCTACCGGTCCAGACCGGCGTCGATGTAGAGACGGTCATTGCGACCGATCCGGGCTTTACCCTCGAGACGACCACCGGTCCGATCACCGCCCGGTACGTCATCTGGGCTGCGGGTCAGTACCAGTATCCGACCGACGGGGAGATTGCTGGCGCAACCCATGGACTCCACGTCGCTGCGATCGATTCGTGGGCCGACCACAGCCGGCGCATTCGGGATGAGCTCGAGGCAATCGCCGACCGAAACAGCGCGACGGAATACGACGAGGCAACCGACCGACGAGTCGCTGCCGACGGTTCGACGGCAGCAGTGGATGCGGGCTCATACGAACCGGCAACCCCAATCGCGGATGTTGTCATTATTGGTGGCTACGAGAGCGGGATCGACGGCGCGATCTCACTGGCTGGTGAGGGACTGTCCGTGACGGTCCTTGATGAGGATGGGCCGTGGCAGTTCCGGGACCCAGATCCGAGTGAGGTGCTCTCCC
>LFCJ01004031.1_pt1 | contig 10753 bp, 13 predicted proteins | sample 643141 | NCBI WGS metagenome assembly LFCJ01 (sample SAMN03766243, study PRJNA286221) | soda lake metagenome | biome: soda lake; feature: Kulunda steppe; material: water; isolation source: sample B1-Br-g2 brine of Lake Bitter-1 | place: Russia: Kulunda steppe | collected 2010-07 | reverse complement strand
CTACAACATGTTTTCGTGGGTTCGTGAGCAGCCAGAGCGGGATCTCGATGGGTTGATGGAAGAAATCGACCATCTCTTCCTCCATTCAGAGGGCTCTGAGAGGTGTATATAAACGTGCAGAGCCGAGCAAAGAATTTGATGTCGAATATCACCCAGTCTATTTGAGTGAGTTTCTCAAGGACCTCGGCTCTCATACGCAATTCACGGACAAAGCGACCTTCACACCCAGACAACGCCGAAAAGATTCTCAACGAGCGCGTTGATGACGCGCTCACCGAGGAAATAGACGACTCTCACAACAAACGCGAGAATCACGACGACGAAGGTCCGGTTGTAGACGACGATATTCGTACTGACAGTGGTACGGTGGTCGGCTTCTTTGATACGTCGCATCCACAGCCGTACGACAACTCACGTCGTACGTGGTACGTTGTTGATCCACACGGTGAACAGCCACTGGTTCAGATTTTCGATCCAGCGATGGGGTTCTATACGCTTAACGGTCAGAGTGTTGTGAGCTTTTCAGAAGATCTGACGAAAGATTGGATCTGTGAGTGCTTATAGCGAATACGTGAGTAGACTCCCGCCAAGCGGATTCTGCCCCTTTAGATATGTCACTTCATAAACACGTGTGAATACACGCGCAGACGTGATCACCGACTTGGCATTGATTTCGTATTGCTTCCAGTTGGCACGCTACTCAATCCAATTGAGCAGGCTTGGAAGAGTCCCAAGTAGGAAGCTTGCCCTCTAATCGTCGGGAGCGGGAACGAGTTCCGCGCTCTCGTATCCGATCTCTTGGAGCAACTTATTTTTCGACTCAGCTTCGCATGGATCGATGAGTTTCTCGGCTCTCGGTTGCAGTTCTTTTTTCAAGTACTACGCCGGGGCAAACACATCGAACTCTTTGAGAGACTCGAATGAGAGGTGTTCGAACGACGCTATCGTCTCAGTCCCCACGACATTGAACAAAGATTCTACCGAAGAAGTATCTTGCAGGATCGCTGAACTCGTCCACCCCACCGTTTTTCCTGCTCTTTGCTGTGACATCCGCTTAACAACCGTAACACGAGTGAAGGGGCGAAATTCCGATATCATCACAATCTATCTCCCCGCTTTCTATAAAACCAACGAGATTGTCGGCGTGCCGTCTAGCAATCCTGCAGAAATAAAATTCCGCTATACGAAATACAATTATAGTGATACTCGGTACTTCCCGAACGCTGCTTCGTAAGCTGTGCTGAATCACGCTCCATTAAATCAAACGCTCCGTGGTTGCTCTGCGAAGAGCAAAATAGAGTTCACAAATCAAGAGAACCAAGCAGAGAGAACTCACATAGCCGTCAGAGACGAGTGCTGTAGCTCAGCAGACGCTTACCGAGGCCGCGGGCTGGCTTAGCCCGCGGCCGGTGTGTACGCTTCTGGTACACCGACGCCGTTCATCTCGATTTCCCAACTTCGCTCTAATTCTTCCTCTAATGCGTGTCTGATCCAGTCAGAGAAGGTTTTGAATGTGAACTCTTCGGGCAGGTCGCGCCCGCCCCGCCGTGGGCGGGCGACGACCGCCCATCGAAGCACGAGCCAGAGGTTCTCCAGTAAGAATCCGATCAGGACGAACGCAAAGCGAACAATTGGATCCTGAGTCGTTGTTACCACTCGTGCTTGGCGGAACACACGATAGCTGGTCTCAATCGCCGAGCGTTTTTGATAGAGTCGTTCGATCTGCTTCGGCGTGCGATCAGCCAGATCGCACGCCACATAACCACGAACGACTTCTCCGCTCTTGCCACGATCTCCGGCTTGATAGGAGACAGCGACTGCAAGCGGGAATTTCAGTTCCCGCTTGCAGTCTTTGTACATCCGATAGGTCGTCATGTACGAACGGTGCGTGTATAGCTTCCTCTTCATGCGTTTTCTCTTATTTTGGACGGGAATGGCAGTCGCAGCAATGTCACGTGACCGCCGTAGGATACGTTCGTTGTAGAAGCCGCGATCAGCCAACAGAAGGTCTATCTCGAAAGGATAGGCCTCGATGCGGTCGAGGATACGCTCGACCGCATCGGACTCACTCTCATCACTTCGCACGTACGTCATGGCCAATGTCACCGGCTTCCCGTTTGAAACGAGGTATGCCGAGCAGTAGCGGTGACACGTTGTTGTACTGTCCTCAGCTCTGTACGTTTAAATAGCACCGCGATATAGCTGGTATTGACAGCTGATGCTTCCGATCACGGACTTCCTCTCGTGCACTGATCCGTTGGATGAGTTCGACTCACTGTCGTATCATCAGACTCATCACGCCAAGACGTACGTGACAGGTCTTGCTGCCGTAGTACATAGGATAAGTTCTGGGAGTAGCAGAAGCGCAAACACTCGTTTGAATTCTCGTAGGTGAGGTATACGTGAGTTCGGACTTGCAATACTTCGCTTAACCACTACAGCAGCAAGACCGTCACCGGGATCGCACGAGAAGTCCTTCCGGCCGGAAGCGACCGGGCACTCAACAAGTTCATCACCGAGTACAACTGGGACGAAGACGAACTCAATCACGAACGATTAGAGAAACTGCAAAATCACGGTGAGACGCGGTGGTCAAAGGACGGTTACGTTATTATCGACGACTCAGTGTTCCAGCGAACCGGGAAGGAACTTCCCGGTGCTGGATCGTTCTATGATCACAGCGAAGGCGAGCCTGTTTGGGGACAAGATCTCGTTTATGCGTTCTACGTGGATCACAAGACCTCCTATCCGTTGGCGTTTCGCCAGTATAAGAAAGCCGAAGACGAGGATCAGGAAGATGAAGAGGCAACAAAATACGAACTTGCTAAGGAGATAATCACGGAACTCGAAGAAGAGATAGGTGTGCCTGCGGCCACCTATCTCTTCGATTCGTGGTTTGCCCACGGCTCTGGGCTAATCAAGCATGTCGAGTCCTACAAGAAGGACTGGATTGGACCACTGCGAAGCAATCGACAGGTCACATACGATGGTGAGGAGAAGCGGGTCGATGCGCTCGAAGAGAGCATCGACACCGAGAAACGGGAGATTGACGATGAGGTTTACAACATCTGGACGAAGACGCTGCCTGTTTCAAAATTAGGCGAGGTACGGCTGGTGATCACCGAAAAAGAAGTCGACGAGGATGAAGAGAATCCAGTCAAGTACTTGGCGACGAACAAGATTGACGCTCCGTCAGCTCACATAATTCGAAGCTACTCGAAGCGATGGCGAATAGAGACATTCTTTGAGGACTCGAAAGAGGATCTTGGCCTTGGAGGCTGCGAGGTGCGAGATTCTGACGGTGCCAGTCGGTACTGGCACCTTCAGATGCTGACCTACAGTCTTCTTCGCCTTGGTTCTCCGTCGAGCGTCTCGGAGCGACTCGTCTCGAAAGTCTCGTCGCTCCGAGCGCAACTTGAACACGGTCTCAAGGAGGCAATCTACAACATGTTCTCGTGGGTACGTGAACAGCCAGACCGTGATCTCGATGGACTGATGGAAGAAATAGACCATCTATTCCTCCATTCGGATGGCTCTGATGGCTGTTTATAAACGTGCAGAGCCGAGTTGGGAAGATAAATATCACATTAAGCAACTTGTTTTTAAATACACTTCTTATCGCTCACATGCGTAAAAATACGTCTGTAAAACGTTCGTATTTTACTTAGGAACTGCTGACCGGGGCGTCAGTGAGATCGTTCAGACATTCGGTTTGAAACTTCTATATAATCAAAACTATATGCATTATATATCACTAAGTCTTAAACCTTGATGGATGAATGCTTACACATATGAGCAACATCTTTTTACATTAGTGTATGATTCTACGAATTGCATGCGAAGAAGACAGATAATCAAAAGTGGAGCAGCATTATCAACACTAGGTATTACTGGGCTAGCTGGATGTACTGGGGGTGGCGACGAGGCCTCAGGTATTAGTTTGAGTGATATTGATACTTGGCCACCCGAAGAGCATGGTGATCAAATTAATGTATGGAGTTGGAAAACTGAGTACCGGGATGCGTCAGTTCCAATGTTTACTGAAGAATATGGGATAGACGATTATTCGCTTGACTCATACAATTCTCCTGGTCAATGGTACTCTCAAATACAGGGCAGTCACTCGATCGACTATATTGATTCAACCAATGAGTTCACTGGAAGGGCGATGGAAGACGGGTTGGCTCAGCCTATGCCAGTCGAACACATGCCAAATTGGGATCGAGTCCAAGATCATATTCAGGAAGAAATGATGGAAAATTATGCAATCGATGGGGAAATATATGGTTTTCCAACCGTTTATTACCTATTGCCCGTAATAATTTATAATGAAGACTATTTCGACAGTCCCCCTACCTCATGGGACTTCCTGTGGGATGAGTCATTGGAAGGACAGATAGCAAATTACGACCGTGATTACATGATGATGCAGATTGCTGCTCAGTACACTGGTCAGGATCCATTAAACCCTTCAGATTACGAAGAGTTGGAAGAGGTACTGATAGAGCAGCGACCACTTAATCGGACGATTTGGAGTAATGCTGATACTTTCCTAAATCAGTTGGGGAATGAAGAAATTATTGCGGCCGCGGCAGGTGTTCCGCAAGCTGCAGAAGCTCGTGCTGAGTATGATGTCCCGATCAATTACGCGCTTCCAGAAGAAGGTGCGTACTTTGAGTTGGATAATGGCATTATTCCCGAAGGGGCACCAAACCCAGTCGCTGGTGCTATGTATGCAAACTGGGGTTTGAGTGACCACGGAATTAGGAATTTTTGGGAGTACGACTATGCACCGACGTTTGCTGAAGATCAAGACGAAGTGGTCGCAGATATGATAGACGATCCGGAATTGGCTGAAATGGCCTCATTCAGTGACGAGGAGATTGAACAGATGCAACTTCGAACACCACTATCGGAGGAAGATCGAGAACGGACTGCAGAGCTGTATAGTACAGTAATGGGTGCGTAATTCCGGTTATAGTATTTGGTTAAAAATTATAAACTACTAATAATGGCTAATAAAACAACACAAATAGACGAGTCAGTGCAAGATAATACAGATAATAAAAACCTTTCCGGACCTACCCTCACCACTGAAACTACGCTATCGATTAATAATCTAACAAAAATATATACCGGTTCTGAGCAGGTGAAGGCAGTTGACGACGTGAGCTTCAATATAAAGAATGAAGAGTTTGTTTCGATAATTGGGCCCAGTGGCTCCGGAAAATCAACGATCCTCCGGATGATTGCGGGCTTTGAAGAAGTCACTGATGGTGAGATAATTCTTGACAGAGAAGTTATAAACAGCCGTCCTCCGTTCAGTCGTGAAACAAATATGATGTTCCAAGATCTGGCACTATTCCCAAATATGTCGGTTGAAGAGAATATCGCCTATGGTCTTAAACAGGACGGGATTGAAGAAAAAGAACGGCTCTCACAGGCCAACGAAATGTTGGACATGGTGCAGATGAGTGGTTATGGAAATCGATCGATTGATCAACTCAGTGGAGGTGAGCAACAACGTGTTGCACTTGCGCGTTGCATTGTCAATAGGCCAAAGCTTGTCTTGTTTGACGAACCATTGGCATCATTAGATCGTAAGTTACGGAGAGAGATGACCAAAGAATTACGTAGAATTAAAAGTGAAACTGGTCTAACATTTTTGTATGTAACTCATGATCAAGAAGTAGCACTATCTGTCTCTGATCGCGTGATTGTCCTCAATGAGGGAAAAATTGAGCAGAGAGGATCACCATCCGATCTGTATGAAAACCCAGAGTCCAAATTTGTTGCCGACTTTGTTGGCGATATGAATATATTTGATCTTCGGAATAATGGGCAAGAAATCATTCCTATGGAAAAACCAAATCTAACAAACAAAATCACACTCTCAACAGACGTGCTACCATCTGGAAAACAGAGAGTTACTGTCGGTCTCCGACCCCATGACGTTGATATAATTGAAACTTCCGATCATCATTCCGATTGTTATATCCAAGGAGAAATAACCGGGAAAGTGTTCAATAAAAATAAAGACAGCTTCACAGTTGAGACCTGTGTTGGAGAAATAATTGCCACAAGCACGTCTACAGCATCGGTCGGCGATACCGTTAACGTGTGCTTTACAGAACAAGATATGCATGTGTTGGAGGCAGATGAAAATGAGTAACGCTAAAGAACCATTGAGATCAGCTTATATTGACTTTCCTGAGCTGTATGATTCCGCGCTCACATACGTAAGAGAACATGAAGACTTACAAAAGGTCGCTTTTGTAGGCCCAATCACTGCATTCCTGGTGTCATTATTCATACTCCCAGTAATCTACATGACGTATGTGTCATTCACTAGCACTTTTCCAGGGCTTACGTTGGATCTTACGCTATCCAATTACATTGATATATTCACCACGGGTGCCTATATAGAGGTCACAGTTCGAACACTTGTGCTAACGATGCAGACATTAGTCTTAGTGATCGGACTTGGCTACGCAATGGCATACGGTGTCGCAATGTTTGGCAAACATAAATCTTTATTACTTACATTAATAGTTTTGCCGTTCTGGATCAACTACCTTGTCCGGAACTATGCGATCATTGGACTCTTTCAAGGTGGCGGTCCATTTGAAATACTGGTAACAACATTAGGATTAACTGCACCTGAGGTATTGTATACCCGCACTGCTGTACTCATCGGGTTAGTATACAGCTTCTTGCCAGTTGCACTACTCCCAATGTACGCATCAATAGCAAGAATGGACAAATCATTAATAGCAGCATCAAAAGACTTGGGTGCAGGCCCCATTAAAACTTTTTATAATGTTACTCTTCCAGAAACAAAAGATGGAATTGTGGTTGGGGGACTATTGGTTGCGATCCCTACCTTTGGAGCCTTCGTCACTCCTGCTATGTTAGGAGGCCCCGATGATAACATGATTGGGACTCTCATTGAACACCAATTCATGTCTGTTTATAACATCCCATTCGGGGCATCTCTTGGAGTTATGACAATGGTGGCTACGCTGAGTATCATCGGAGTGCTTTTTGTTGTTAATGGGGTGCCAATGTTAAACAATGAGTAGAAAATCAATTAGAAATAAAGATATATTCCGGTTGAATGACTTCGGCCCGTCGATACTACACAAGTTAGCTCTACTGACGATTGTACTCATGTGGATACCGCTAGCTATTCTCGTTATCTACTCATTTGGTGAAGGGCCACTACTCCAGTTCCCCCCTTCTGGTTTCACACTGCACTGGTACGTTGAGTTCTTTACAGACACGCAATCACAACAGGCGATCTACAATTCTATTGTGATCGCGTTAGTTGCAACACCAATTGCGCTGGTTGTCTCGATGCTTGCAGTTATTGGGATAGATCGGTACGATATCCCTGGTAAATCACTTTTGCTTGTGTTACTAATTTCGCCTATCTTATTACCAAGGATCGTAGGCGCAATTTCTCTCTTCCAAATGTCCGAATTGATCGGCTTTCAGGGCTTCTGGTTAGTTGTAGCAGCGCACGTGCTCATATGTTTGCCATTTTCCTCATTAGTATTGCTAGAAACTTTCTCATCATTTGATAGAACACTTGAGTCTGCCGCAAAAGATCTAGGTGCAAATGAATTAGTAACGTTCTTTACAGTAACCTTACCAAATATGAAAAATGGAATCATAGCTGCTGGCATATTGGTATTTACTTTTTCTCTTAATGAGTTTTTACTAACATACTTCGTACGTGATTCAGATATGGTTACTTTACCAATATATCTATTTACCAGAACAGTGTACGGAGCTGAACCGGTTATATACGCTCTCAGTGTGGTGTTTATCATCACTGCTACAGCACTTGTATTAATCGCAATTACCTTGACAAGCGTAAGCCGAGTAGCCCGAACGTAGCATATAGAAATCATTTATTTACATTTCTTCAAATATAAGTATTTAGACACATCTTAACCAGCCTGAGGATTAAAGCTAAAACGTATCTCTTGCTGGGGAGATACCTCCAAGGTCAGCAGGATTCGTATCTCAAGCGAGGAGGCAATACCAGATAAAAGACCTTTATGAACGAAGGGTCTCAGTTTGTGTTGGGCAAGATGATGTTCTCACATACATCAACAACTACGGTGATGGCGATCCGGTGAAGAATCTGTTCGTCCTCTCCCGTTATGTGCACATGTATATAGGCGAGAGAGGGGAAATCGACTACGAACGGGAGACTTATCCACACTTTGGCAGCTTCTTCCCAAGGCTCTAGCCAGATCGTAACAGCCTGACGCGCGACGCCTGTCGCGGGTGGATCGGCGGTCATCGTCTTGAGTTCCTCGACGGTCGTGCCAACGAACACCCTCCGTCGTTCCCAAGCCTGAGGCGTCCTCGATGATCGCCCCGTACAACTCCAGATCGGGTTCCTGCCCTGTCGCGCCGGTTTTCATGAGTTGGGGATGCACACCGGTGCGAGTATATTTCGCAATCTGATATAAGTAACATAGCTCCGATTGTTTTACTGGTCGCAACCGATGTCTTAACACCGAATATCGGGTAAATGAACTCGAAGCGAAAACAGCCGGTCGAGGCTGGAGGCGGGCCACATACGCACGTAGTCTACCGAAGACACCTGTCAGGAAGAATGATAGGCGATTTTCACGCAGCGTGGCGATCTGCAACCGTAGACCTACTCGAAATCGGTACTGAAATCTATCTCCTGTTCACCTGTATCCGTGAGCAGCGTCATCGTCTTCTCAGTTTTCGCTATGGGGTTGCCGTCGTTCACCACTAGTGCCCTGCTTGCCGTATTTCTGATCGCCTCGAGGGGATTTTTTGCTTCGTACACGACGAGTGATCCTTCATTCCCTTCGGCCAGTCCGTATTCGCTCGCGTCGAGTCCATAGATCGCAGCATTATTATGGGTCACCATATCCCAGAGATAGTCCACATCTTCGAGCCGGTTGAGATGTGCGTACTGGGCGAAGAAGTTGAGATTGCTGATAGGATCGCCATCTCCGTAGGGGTTGTACAGATCACCGATGTTGTCCTGGCCGACGCCCACGGTCACACCTGCATCTGCGAGTTCGTCTACCCGCGTGTGTCCTCGTCTCCGGGGGTAGTCGTCGTACCTTCCCTGTAGGACAGCGTTCACTCGTGGATTTGTCACTACACTAAGATTACTTTCGACAAGTAGACGACATAGTTTGTCCGCGTATGCGTCCGGCTGTGAGTGCAATGCAGTCACGTGGCTCGCGGTCACGTCACTGCCCATGGAGTACTGTTTCGCTTTGTGAGCCAGCACCTCGGTCATTCGCGCATCGGGGTCGTCGGTTTCATCGATGTGCATGTCGACTAGCCGTCCCTTTCTGTCAGCAAGGTCGAGTGCCGCTTCGATATGTTCGACTCCGACTTCTCGGGTATCTTCCCCATTGGGTGCTCCTCCAACCACGTCGACTCCTCTGTCGAACATCTCCTCGAACTGGTCGTAGAGCAACTCGTCATGGGCAAACCCTCGACTCGGCATCCCGACGAGCTGAATGTCGAGCATGCCGGAGAACTCTTCTTTGAGGTCCAGCATCGCTTCGACGTGTGCGAACGGTGTCTCAGAGTCCTCGTATACGCCTAGATGACTCCGAACACGGGTGACCCCGGCGGAGATATACCAGGTGAGCAGCCGTCGAGCTTTTTGTTTGATTTTCGCTTTGTCGTTGATCTGAGCGCGTTCTTTCCGGTCTGCACTCACTGCCTGTAGAAGCGTTCCTTCCCTATTCCTATCTTTGTCGCCCATGCTGAGCGTCAACCCCTTGTTGGTGTGTGTATGTATTTCGACAAGCGGAGGGGAAACGAGCCGTTCGCCCGCATCGTAGCGATCAGCTTTGTCGTAAGCTTCCAAGTCACCGTCGCCAGCTGGAACGATCCGTTCGATCGTCCCATCAACAATTTCGATATCAATCAGTTCATGATCACGCGTTAAACAGTTTGAAATAATACAATCTGACATTGAGTAGAGTTTGTCTAAACTACTTATAAACTTGATGTACTTATTAGTTAATGAATAAATAGCAAATCATAATATAATAACACATTATATGGATTCGCCTGTGCGACTCACGAACCTTACACTCATAATGTCACCTCAAAGTTTTCTCCAAGTTTACGGAACTCGCTTTACGTGGGCAATCGGTCAGGCGTTGCTCCCCCTCAGTATCGAGATATAAGAGTAAACCGGATACAACTGTGCTAACGCCATAGGTTTCGGCGAGTGCCAGTACTTTGGTTCAATCCACACCTCCGCTTTTTAACAACAACAGGCAGTACGACCAAGAGTGGGTTCCAATGTCGTCAAAGAGCATGTGACAACGCAACTCGGCTGCTGAAATGTCGTCTTTCAACTTCGAATACGGGTAATACCGTCGTTACCGTGCCAGCAAGGGAAGTCGAACGTCTTAAACCGTTCCGGTCCAGTGACAACGAACGTGTCCGACTCACTCTCGTATTGGTCTGGACGAGGAACTCGTCAGGTGACTCCCAAAGGCTGGTGTAGGAGTCGACATGAGTCTCAACAGGAAGTCGTTATCGCCTAAATAGATTACCGTAAGATTTCGGTAAATCACCGTTTCTCTGAGACGGCATAAACGAGTTATACGGTTTCTCGATCAAGTCTTGACATGGAAGACTGCGAGCATACCTCAATCACGAACTTTCTGCCGAGCAGTGGAACGGCGCATGGCTAAATATCGAGCTAATAAATACGCTAAATTAT
>LFCJ01004029.1_pt1 | contig 10754 bp, 14 predicted proteins | sample 643141 | NCBI WGS metagenome assembly LFCJ01 (sample SAMN03766243, study PRJNA286221) | soda lake metagenome | biome: soda lake; feature: Kulunda steppe; material: water; isolation source: sample B1-Br-g2 brine of Lake Bitter-1 | place: Russia: Kulunda steppe | collected 2010-07 | reverse complement strand
GGGCACCGAGACTAGGAACTAACTACAGAGGCACCAGCGCGCTAGAGCAGAACACACTCCAGGCCCCCCCCTGGCCTAGCTCGGAGGAAAGGATGTCCTGACCCTATTTCACCCACAGAACTCTGTGTATTCAAACACAGTTTGTTTTGCTGTTGAGAAAGAAAATCAAGGACAGTCTGACTAGGCAAGGCATGTGAAATAGAGGGGGGCTCCATAGAAAGGGATAGGCAGAAAGGGAAGAAAAGGAGATTTTCTGAGAGAGCACACAAACAGCCTGAGTAAAAAACTGAGTGAAAAAGAACATGCACCTCATTTTGAACGGCAGCACAGGAACACTTGTCACAGTGGCCATTTCCACCGCGCCAGATGGAGGATTCCACCGCGAGAGTATGTGCTCGCAAGCGAAACCTGCTCACATTCCTCACAACATGCTTAGGGAGATCAAGGTGCAGATAGCGAGGAGGCATCAGGGGGGCACCCCCATTCCGCACCCGTGTGCGTGAATCAGCTTGAAGATTTAAGAGGGGGCAGGCAAACCAAGAATGATAAGTCACCAGTTTGTTGTCGCTTTCCAGAGGGTTCATGTCAGCAACGTCCCTCCACACTTTTCTCATCCTAAACCTCAGGTCAGCAGTGAAATTCGAGTAACAAATAGGGAGCCCCTGCAAGAAAGCTTGTGAACAAGTGTCACAGCCTCGCAATCCCTCAAAGGTGCGCAAAATATCCAAAGCCCAAGATGTTTTAGCCTGGGGCACCAGCTTCAGGTCTGCATTAAGGGCCTGCTAAGAAAAGAAAGAAAAGAAAGAAAAACTACGCAAGCAGCAAAAAGCTCCTCACTTCAATTAAGGAAAAGGGGCCATTTGGGAAGAAAAGCCCCTTCACCAGAAAAGAAGAAAGCAGTCAGTGAGGATCAGGAGGGTTGCGGGCAGACAAGCCAGCTAAAGAGTAGCACTGTTAGAGGACAACAAACCATGGTAAAACCTAATGGCAGCTCTGAACCAATAGAATTGCAGGGGTTCGTGCGCACACTCACGTAGTACTGCCCAATTAGGCGCAGACCGCTTCACACCTAGGGTGCCCTTTAAGGAATTCAAATGCAATGTCTGGAGGGTAGGTCTAGAAACATCACCTTCGTGCAAAAATCCTGAGCTCCAAATCTGACAGCCATACACGCCAGCAAGAACTAACTACCTTAGCCAGCCAAAGGGAAGCAAAAGGTCTGTCGCATAGGACAGTGTCCCGCAGCCTTCAAGTGCTTACTGTGGGCACGTTCAGATCGCCACACAGGAGCCCTGTAAAGCTCGCGAGCTTCCTTGCACGCATGAACTGCTTGCCCACTACTCACTACCTCCCTGAATTGACGGCAGAGCATAGCACACTCATCAGAGAACCATGGAGGGTCCCGTGCGGCCCCCCGACAGCACTTGAAATGTGCGCACAGACTCTGACTTCTGGTCATGTTCACTCCAGGCTCACCAGCAGCATGCACAACCAAAGACCGCAGCAGACAGCGCGCTTTTTCAAGGTCATTTTTGGCAATAGCTTGTTCAATCTGGCCCTGGAGGGCTGAGTTGGCCTCAAGGGCTTCTACATAAGCCGCTGATCTATCCAGCCACCAGCGGAGAGCAAAGCGCTCACCACAGCCCCCAGGGGCACACCTATGCCGAGCATTCAGAGACCAATCTGCAAGCAAACCAGCCTCCTCAACCAAGAAGCGCAAGCTCATCATGCAGTGATCATTGATGTGTTTCACTGGCAAATTCTACACACTATCTGCCAGCTGGAAAAAGGCACTAGACATGAGGATGTGGTCAGGCCCATCTGGATGTGGTCAGGCAACTGAATTTTTCAAGAGTGCGTCTAGTTGTTGTCAGTTTGTGCGCATAGAGGTTAAGCAAAAAGCCCTTTTTGGCTTTGAGAAAACAGGAAAAGACGCAGGCGGTTGAACACCCCCTGCATCAATTAAGCAAAGGGAGGCACATTGGTCCAAAATACCGTGTGCCAGACCCCCACCAGAGACAGGGAAATAAGAAGTGCGCCTGGAAAACCCCACCCAAACTTTTACATGGCAAGAGCAGGAGCAAATAAGCCAGACATGGGCCAGAAACTTCCTGTCACGGTTGAGTGCGGTTGAAAAAATTCAACGCATGGCAACCACATGCGGTTCAAGTTGCAATGAGTCGGACAAGTTGAAATCAACCTTGCGATTGAAAATCTTCATTTCAACCGCTTTCAACCGCTCTTCAACCGCGGCCCTTCCTGACAAGTCTGAAGCTACTGCAGTAAGGCTGTGGGCATACATTTGTGTGCTTTTTTTGGCCAGGCCATCCAAAGGAGATCCATTCCTCTCATAGAAAGTTCCTTAAGGGCTATTCTAACTAGTTACAAACAAAAAAAACTTGTGTCTTAAAAGGACATCCATCAGGCTAGCTGATAGCCCAAACTGAGGCTGAGGGCCAATGACAGACGGTCTGTCTGGTAAAATATCAATCGTTATTAGTTGTCAAAATGATAATGATTGTATTCTTAGCTTTTCTACAAGCTTCAATAAAGCTTCCTTTAAAATTTGATACACTACCAGAAGGAGTCATTCCAATGACTCAATTCATTCCAAGTTGGAACTATTTGATCAATTCCAACCCTAGGATGAGCTCAGCTGGAGGACACAAGTCACTAATAATTTGGAGAAGCAGCAAGCCTAAAAGCCAGGTTGATCAATTTCAAACTTATCGACTCTCATGCTGTGTTGTGACTTGTGATAGATTGTGACTACCAGGAGTCATTCCCAGCCAGCCTTCTTGAAGAAGGTCTAAGTGATGTCTGGAGTAAATGCAAAGCTCACTGTGTCATTGAGAAAGATATCAAGGAGAGCCTGATTAGGCAATGCATGCAAAAGGCAAGGGGCCTCCACAATGAAATCCTGGCAAAAAGCAAGTTGAACGAATGATCATCATAAAGGAGCACACAAACAACTTTAAGTATTGACATTGAAAAATGAAACGCATCTCATTTTGCATGACACCAATCAATTTCTATTAATCCAGCAATGTTGAATAAGGAGGTCCATTTACATAATGGTTTATCCACAAATTGCCAAATCTGCAAAATTTGTCCTTGACTGGTAATCACGGTTTTCTTCATCATTACAATTGATTTCATTGAAGGCTGCATAGTAACATTGTGCCACCTGCCAAGCACGATTAAACTTGTAAAGGGGATTCTCCTTTATGTATCTTGACTATGATTGTACGTTTCTCAATGGCCAAACATGGCAGCTTTTTGATATTTTGTCTGCTGAAGCAGTGTTTGTGCAACGGCCAAAGCAAGGTTAAAAAGTGTGGTTGCATCGGTTGAAAGCAACCACGCTAGCCCTGCCATTTCACGGTTGTAAAGTGGGTTGCGGCGGTTGAAAGCAACCGCACTAGCCCAGCCACACGGTTGAATAGTGCGGTTGCAGCGGTTCAAAGCAACCGCACTAGCCCTGCCACACCACGGTTGAAAAGTGCGGTTGAAGCGGCTGACCGCCATGCGTGAAAAAAATTCAGCCAAAAGGTGCGGTTGTTCAAGGATTTTTCAACCGCTCTGCAACCGCGGTTGTTTTCAACCGCACTTCAGCCGCACTTCAACTGAGTCTGGAAATGCCTGACGTATCCACCCACTTAAGCAGGTCCCAAGCACGCAGCCCAGGCCCATCTCCCTGCCCACCAGACCAAGAGGAAGAGCAAGCACAGAAGAGTCCAACGAGTACTACAAAGCAGGGAAGACAAGAAATTTCTTAGCAGACATACAAATGGATGGCAGGTAGAGGGCTAGGGGAAAAGGAAGACGTACATCCAGCTCCAACAGGCAAATTGCACCACGTGTACAGGTGCAAAAATTGCCATGTGTACCTAAGGTGATACTCTGGACGATACTTGGCTACAGACCTAAACACAGCAACTGCCAGTGTTGATCTGCACCAAAATACTCACAAGTGTAGCACATGTTAAGCAACACAGGGAGACAAGTCAAATGTTCAAAATGCATTGGGTGATAAATAAATGGTTATAAATAGGACGATAGGAAACCGTCACCATGTCCAAGACGACATCTAAAATTCTTCTAGTAATATCCAGAACTCTCAATCCCACATCTTCCTTCATAAAGTGAAATCTCATGCCGGAATTGCCGGAAATGAATGTCCAGACGCCCTTGCCAAATGCCAAGCCAGCTACAGAAACAGCCTCCCAGTTGAAACAACCATCTGCACCGCAGGCCCTGGTGGCAATCCCTTCTTTCAAAGAATTGGATATTAAGTTGGTATTAGCTGGTTAACTGTTGAAGAAGTAAATCAGCTAGGATCTGGCGCTGAAGCTCCCCAACACGGCCCCAGATTGACTTATCTTCCAAATCTCTAAGCCACACTAATATCCCACATGCACTCCATAAGGGTGCGTTTAGGTGTCTAAGTTGCCAACTCAAAAACAGGGTGCCACTCTTATTACCAGAGTCTGCTTCCACACATCTAGAGACATTACTAATGTAGCATTAGTGATGCTAGTCGCAACTTTTTTTGGAGCGTGTCCAAACTTCCTCTCCAAATGAAACGCAATATCTTCCATAACCGCATAGGCACCCTTCACAATCATGATTCTGATCAGAAACACGCTTTCCGCTTTAAAAAGTCCACCAGCCTTCAGTGTCCACTCTGTCAGCAAGCAGATAGTGCTCTCCATATTCTCTCAGGGTGTCAACATACAATCAGCTCGGGTATGATCACTGAACACCATAATGTTGCCTGCAGGCTCGTCATGAAAGCCATCAGCAAAGGCTCTCTGGCAGGTTTTCGGTCCATCTGGGTGTAGGCAGCATAATAACAGGACACTTCGCTTATTCCACGCTTATTCCTCACCTCCTAAAAAATCAAATCACCAGCCACTTCCCATTTGAACCAGATCCTCATTACTCCTTCCTTTTCCCTGGTGGAGGAGACTCACGGCTCTTCGGGCCAATGTGCCACCTTTTCCTTTATTGTTGTAGAGAGTGGCTCCACTACCTGCGTAATTTTTTCTTTTCTTTTAAGAGTTAGCGCTGGGGGGGAAGCGGACGACATAACTCGGCAACAGGCACTCACTCGACACGAAATTTTCGTTGTAAGACTGTTTATCTGAGCACTTCAGCATTACATTGTAACAGCCAGACCTTCTGGGTGCCGTCGCTGACATTTGATTGCCTTGGCTGTCGCTCGATCGACTACAAGACTGAAAGGTGCGAGTTTTTTTGTTGTACCAAGGCGAAAATTGTTTTCTCTGGGAATACCTGTTGCCACCCAATGGGACCTCTCGTGACTGAGGTGCAGAGAGCTTGCCTGCAGGCTGCAGAACTCCTGCGCAAGGGGCAGGCAGCAGGGGCTCTTTTACAAGCTAAAACCGCCATTGACATAGGCCGTGGGGATCCAAATGCGTGGCTCATTTTTGCTAGGTGCTTGGCGGCGCTTGGCGAATTCGATGCGTGCTACAACGTGGTATGGCCCTCGATTCTATCCTTTCCTTTCCTCTCCTTTCCTTTCCTTTCCTTTCCATTTCTTTCACATGGCTTACTTGATCGGTGCTGTGGTGACAAAGAATATTTGTATGCTGAAATGTAGGCCATAAAGGGGAGACAACTTGCTCTGGCAAGCAGATCGGTGGAGCACAACCTGGCATTGCAGCTGGCGGCAGAGGCAATGAGCGCTTGTGAAGCGCTGTGCGCAGGTGGGCTGGATGAAGCGGATGGAGCTGCAAGTGGTGCGCGCAATATTGTGTGCACAACATTAATGGCTGTTGGTCCTGCGTTTGTGGACATGCCTACAGCAACATCATGCAGCAAGGCGAACCCAAAGGAATTTGAGTCGCTTTTCTTTTCATCAGGGAAAGGACGGAAAGCTGCGCAGCGTGCCAAGGAAGCTCGAGAGCGTGATGCTGTGTGTCTGGCAAGGAGCCAACACGCGCGCGTGCGCGTGCTTGCGCTCAGCGACCTGCATGTTGATCAAGGTGGGTACCTGCCAGAATGCATTGGGGGGTGCAGTGCGCAAACTGCACCCAGTGTAGGAGACCGACTCCTGAAGGCCCATTTGCACCCACCGCCCGCTCTTGCAGGCTGCAATATGGACTACCTTGAAGAGATGCACACCCAGGCATTCCAGAACGATGTCCTGATCGTGGCGGGCGATGTCGCAGACACCCTCAACGCAACAGTGCATGCACTGAAAGTCCTGCGGTCCAAGTTTCTCAGGTGGGCCTGGCAACGGAGCTCAAGAGACCCTCCCGGGCGTGCCCTTACAGAGGTGTCACTCACTTCAGGAGCAGCATGGGACTGAAATGCTGTGAGTTGCTGGATGGATCAGGTAATCAAAAAGGCAGGTTGCATTGATCAGCCATTTTCAAGTGGTGGCTTCCACGAAATGCATGAGCACTGGCAACATGGCATCTAACATTCAGATCACACTCATCTCAGCCTTGCAACTTTGTGCAATGCAAGAGGAGCCTGCCAAAATGTAATTTTACTTGCAGGTTGAGCATCTGGGTGCAGAGAAGCCAACACAAACCCTTTTTGCACCCATTCCCTTACATGCAGAGTGTTTTATGTGCCGGGTAACCACTGCCTATGGAACCGGAACGAGGCACCCCAACAGCAGCACCCTGACAGCGTAAGAGGGTCAGATGCATGCTCACCATGTCTGTTGGCCTTCACTGCTGACGTCAATTCCACAGGAGACGCAACAATTGAGATGCTGTGTGTAGGAATGAGGTTAAATGTGCCTGCTGCCCTAGGCGCTATCACACACCAATGGCGCTAACACCACACTCTTCAATGAAATAATGTGCACCCACTTTTTTGAGCACCACACTCTTCAATGAAATATATGCATGCTCACCAATTTCTGGGTCTACAGATTGCCAAGCTTCTGGCGCTCATGGATGCTTGCGACAGGATTGGCGTTGACGTCAACGCAGGGCAGGTGTGGGCTTGTTTGACAAGCAGGACCTGGCACATGCATGATTTGTTGGTATCCCTGCATGAAGCCCTGCGGGCCCTAAAGCCCCTGATTTGCATGACCGGACAACCTTCCTATTTGGGTGTGCAAGCAGGTTTCTGAGTCAGTCCTCATCATACCTCTTCTTTCGTGGTACCACTACTCCTTTGACAAGTCTAATCCAGCGCCTGGACGACTGAGGTGAAATTGTTTTGGGGGTTGGGAACTTGATCTGGGCAGCGCCGGGTTCTTGTTGAGCTTTGGCGTAGATCACATGCAGATGGATGTGCACCTACTGCTTATCTTCAGCAGATGCAGTGGCCCTTGCTGAGCTTTGGGGTAGATCACATGCAGATGAATGTACACATACTGCTGACTTTCAACAGATGTGGTAAACCTGCCAAACACAGGCTTATAGTGCAGCCTGTCTGCCGTGCTTGTATGCATTGCCTGCATGCATGCGCACCCTCTCGCAGCGCTTACATACACCCAAGTGTTTGAGCACTTGCAGGTTCGATTCGTTCTGCTCGTTCCCCGTTGATGAGGTTGAGGGCTTGTGGCAGCTCATGCTGGTGCGCTCTGTGTGCACGACACTGCCGGGCTTCCAGGCCCTGCATGCATGCATTCGTCAAGGTTCATCCAACGCTGGGTGCTCATGGTTGTGCAAAGGCATCAGCTTCAATGTATGGTGATGATGATGCCTCTACACAATCCCATTTTTCGCCTTTCTTTTGCCTCTTCTGGGATGCGTCCAATGATGTTATGCACCAAGTGGTCATTTCCTTGCTATTGGTCTCCCGCTAGGCCTTCAACCGCCCCTCAGTGGCCTGGGTGCGGGAACAAATGAGCTCAATGGGGGCTGTGCAAGGTAGGACCTTCGAGGAACAAAACCAAGAACTGGCATTGGCCGCGAGCTGTGGTCAAGGGAGCAGCAGCAGCGGCGGCAGCGGTAGCAGCGAGGATGGTGGTGGTAGGAGAACAGGGAGCGGTGGCTCTCCGCGTGAGGCGCATGTCATCACATTCAGCCACTTCCTCCCTCGTCCAGAACTCCCCTTTGCAAAGCATGTGTGAGTGGCTGTGCAAGTGCATTGGCGCTACAGCTCCATGTGCTTCTAGGGCAAAGCTATGATAGATACAACCTGGAAGCTGCAACCCACTCCTTGAGGACGCAGCCACTTCTTACACAGCCGGAGTAATTTCTGTCTTGGCCCAAAGCTGTTGCTTGTGCTGTGGCCTGCTGAGCTAGGCAGCAGCAGCTGATTGATTGTAAGTGCCCAAAATGTGTGTCTCAGGCACGAGCTTGGCAAGGCAATGGGCTGCTTGCAGCTGGACGAGCAGCTAAACCTCCTCGAGTCAAACACACACGTGTACGGTCACAGCCACTTGCCTGCAGACTGTCTCCTGCCTACTGGCTCCCGCACCAATCAGCAGAGCAGACGGTGGGTGCAGGTAGACCGACAGGTTAAGCTTTGAGCGTTCCTTGCTCCAGTCTCTGATCAGGGTCTATTTTAAGGCAGGTGTTGGGTGCTGAAGCTTTAAGGGCCTGTCCGAAGTTGAGCTGCATGCAAGTACTTGCGACATAGTGTTTTTCCAATCCACTGTACGCATGGGTCTCAGTTTTCAATCGGATGTTTTCCTCTGCAAGCCCTCTCTGCCTTGATGGCATGCCCACCATTTTAACACAGCTCTCCCACTGTATTTGTATTGTGCTCACCCAGGTACGTGCACAATCCCCTGGACGGGGTGGCCAAGCCTGTATTGGTCTGTGTGGATGACCTGCATCAAGGGATGGTGATTGACTTCTGCAGTGGCCGCCCCCTCTGAACCGAGCCAGACGCATGTGTTGGCAACCATTGTCAAGAATTAGCTTGCCCTAACGGAAGAGGCTGTCTCCCACTGCTGAGAGGTGCAATCCTGGTTTCCACTATTCAACACGTCTGTCAAGGGCTTGGCTTGCTCTATTGCTCTTAATACTGGTTTCCACTATTCAACACGTCTGTCAAGGCCTTGGCTTGCTCTATTGCTCTTAATACTCCTTATCCATATGGCTGCTGTCTGCTTTCCAATGAGCTGTAACATGCTCTCGAAGAACTGCTTGCACCAGCTCTCGCCCCCAGCCCCTATAGAACTTGCAGAAGGGACAAGCAAACAAGTAGGAAAGCAAGCAAAGGGACTGACAGACTTGCAGGCAAAGGGACCTTCTTCTCAGCAAAAGAAGTTGAAAGTCCCAATTGGGGTTGCGTGCCATGCAAGCATGCAAGCAAGAGGCGGGATCTCGGAATCTCAGATCTCTCGTTCCTCCGCCAACCGGCAAGGCTTTCTCCCCCGCACACCACCAAAGTCCAAAAAATGCTTGCTTGCAAATTCGAATAAGGAGACATCGCGTCCAATTTGACTGTCTCACTCGCCAGTCACACCCTTCAGATTTTTGGCTGCATAGCGAGTTGCGCATTTGGAATAAGAGTGTACTGAGCAATGCAGGCGTTTTCTAGGGCACCTCGGCGTGCAGCGTGCAATACATCCTGTTCCCAGGCGCGCAAGCCAGGAGGCCAGTGTCCCGCAAGACCCTTGAAGCAGAGCCCGGCAGCCGCGCAGTTGGATGCTGCACCCACCAGCAGCACTGCCAGTAGCAGCAGCATCATCCCCACTTCCACGAGCACCAGCGCGACCAGCAGCCTGCGCCTGCCCGCGACGCACCAAGAGTCCAGCAGGCGCGCCCTGGAGCAGCTGAAAGCCTCTTCTGTCAACCGTAAGTCGCAGTGTATGGAGAGGTCCAGGTGCAGCGAGTGGGTCGGACCAGCGCGGGCCAGGGGCTTTGGAGATACGAGGGGTCTGTCATGCCCAGATGTGTGGGAGCCGGTCTGTGTGGCCTGCAGCCGAGCAGCTTGAGAACGCTCGGAATGTACAGTCCAATGCCCATATTTTCATGGATTGGGAGCCGTGGAGGATGAGGCTGCAGGGGCAAGCTACGGTATTCACCAAAATAGGTGGTTCGTGGAGACAGGACACAGCACCGGGCACGGAATCGTGCTTACCGCATCCGATCCCTCTCACTATGTCCCTTCTCCCATCGTGTGTGCAGGGTATGCCACGCAGACCAAGAGCTCCATCATAAGCATTGGGCTGACCATCCACAACACCCCCGTGGAGCTGCGTGAGAAGCTCGCCGTGCCGGAGGCCGAGTGGCCTCGTGCCATCGAGGAACTGTGCGCATATCCCCATATTGAGGAGGCTGGCATTCTGTCCACGTGCAACCGCCTGGAGCTGTACGTGGTGGCCGTGTCCTGGCACCGGGGCGTAAGGGAGGTGGGTATACGCTCCCAAACTTCACCTGCCAGTCTTGCTACGTCCAGTGGCCTGCAACCACACCTGCTGGAGCTGACTAGCAGCAGTCACACTAGAGCTTCCCTGCCTGTGCCCTCCAAGTCAGGAGGTGCGCCCTGCAGGAGGTTGGATACCGCCAGCGCTTCCAGTTCTTGTGCTTGCATCACTGTGCACTTCCTTCTGCATGCCGCGATTACCCTGTCGATGCGACTGAAATCCTGTACTGCGTCCTCGCATTCCGTCTTTTAGCCGACTTTCATGCCCCCCCTGGTCACAGGTGGAGGACTGGATGAGCAGGTCTAGCGGCGTGCCTCTTGAGGAGATGCGGCCGTTCCTGTTCCTGCTCAGGGACAGGGACGCAACTAAGCACTTGATGCGTGTTGCTGGTGGCCTGAACTCCCTCGTCATGGGCGAGGGGCAGATTCTGGCGCAGGTG
>LFCJ01004025.1_pt1 | contig 10758 bp, 6 predicted proteins | sample 643141 | NCBI WGS metagenome assembly LFCJ01 (sample SAMN03766243, study PRJNA286221) | soda lake metagenome | biome: soda lake; feature: Kulunda steppe; material: water; isolation source: sample B1-Br-g2 brine of Lake Bitter-1 | place: Russia: Kulunda steppe | collected 2010-07 | reverse complement strand
TTCCCGACCAGTATTTCAAGCCGGGATCGCTCGCCCCACTCGACGGTATACGACGTGTTCCGAATGACGGTGTGGAGTTTGCGCCCGTCGTCTTGGTTCCCCCAGAAGCCCGGTGGGTGAGGGTGTTCGGTGATCGACGGATCTTCGGGATCGTGAAACTTCTGTTTATTTTCGAAGAATCCACGCCACGCTTCTGAGTTCTTCCGGATCACCTGTTGAGCCGTCGATGCCCCGAGGATACCTTTGTATTTGCCCTCAAGCCGGCCGGTGTCGGCGTCCCACACGTCCTCGCCCTCGAAGCCATCTTCGTCATTGTACCGCATGAGGCGCTGATAGGTAACTTCGTTCCAGAGAGCAGCGGAAGCATCCAACAGGTCCCGTAGCAGTTGCTCTCCATCGTCGGAGAGCGGCCGCACGGCGAACGTGTTGGTACGCTTCACGACAATAAACATTTATATCTCTATGTCTAAATGTCTTTTGGACATAAATGCGACCGAACATCGACATCTCACATACATTAAACGGACAGGTGAAAGATTATGCCGAGAAACAGGATCAACCCCTCGAAGAAGCGTATCGAGAGGTTATCGAAGCAGGCCTTGAAGCGTTGGAGACTCGGAATCAGTAGCAACTCGGCGGTATCTCACCGGAGCTTACGCGATTCACGCCCGCCCTGTTCGGTCCTCGGTTCCGACTGAGCGTCGGAACGCTCGTTCCTCACGGGAAGGGCGGGACTCTCTCGCTGAATTAAGGTAGCGATCGGCGGCGCTTCGGTCGGTCAGCCATCCAGCAGATAGCAGCTACTAGCACCGAATAAATGAAATCTCCGCTGACTAACCCTCACGCTCACACCACCAGTGTATAGAGAAGCCCTGAAACGACGACTGGCCGTTGAAAACGTCCGCTGCGTTCGGTGTGAAATTTCACAGTGAGACACCGATGGTGTCACTCACTTCGCCAGACTGATTACTCGACCGTCACGCTCTTTGCCAGATTCCGCGGCTTGTCGATCGACCGCCCGAGCTGGTTCGCGACCCAGTAGGAGACCAATTGCAACTGAACGTTCGCGAGCACGGGCGTCAACCGCGGCCCCGCAGAGGGCACCTCGAGGACGTACTCTGCGTGCTGGGCGACCGTCTCGGGCACATCGGTGACGGCGACGACGGGTGCGTTCCGGGCTTCGACCTCTTTGATGTTGCCGAGCGTCTTCGCCGCCGCGCCGTCGCCGGTGACGAGCGCGAAGACGGGCGTGTACTCGGTGACCAACGCCAGCGGCCCATGTTTCAACTCACCCGCCGCAAACCCTTCGGCGTGCTTGTAGGTGATCTCCTTCATCTTCAGCGCCCCCTCGAGCGCGACCGGTGCGTTGTAGCCTCGGTCGATGAAGAAGTACGCGTCAGCGTTGACGTAGGCGTCGGCCACCTCGCGTGCGTTCGACTCGTCGAGCACCTGCTGGAGCTGATCCGGCAGCGCGCGCAACCGCCGAACGAACGCCGTGTCGGGCCCCGTCTCGGCTACTGTCTGAGCGAGCATCGCGAGTGCGACCTGCTGGCTCGCGAATGTCTTCGTGGCGGCGACCCCGATCTCCGGGCCGGCACGGATGTACATGACGTGATCGCATTCGCGGGCGGCCGAACTCCCGACGACGTTCGTCAGCGCCAGCGTCGTTGCACCAACACGATTCGCCGCCCGCAGCGCGCCCATCGTATCCGCCGTCTCGCCGCTCTGGGTAACGCCGACAACGAGCGTCTCCTCGGTTATCGGGACGGCCGCCGTATCGTACTCGCTGGCGAGGAAACACTGCGCGGGGACGCCTTGCTCACGTGACAGGCGGGCGCCATACAGCGCCGCGTGATAGGAAGTGCCGCAGGCGACGAACTGCACGGGGCCGTCACAGTCGAGGGCGGACAGTTCGTCGACCGTGATCGTGTGCTCCAGTTCGGAGACGCGCTCGCGCAGGCACTTACGAAGCGCCGTCGGCTGCTCGTGGATCTCCTTGCGCATGTAGTGGTCGTAGCCGCTTTTCGCGGCGTCCTCGGGATCCCAGTCGACCCGTTCGACGGCCGTGTCAACGATCGCACCCTGGGCGTCGGTGACGACGAACCCAGAGGAGGTGAGCCGGACGAACTGGTTGTCCTCGAGGTAGACGACGCGATCCGTATACTCGATGAAGGCAGGCACGTCGCTGGCGAGGTAGTGACCACCGTCGCCGATGCCAACGACGAGCGGCGACTCGTGGCGGGCTGCGTAGATGGTCTCGTCGTCGCCGAACACCGCGGCAACTGCGTAACTCCCCTCGAGTTGGTGAACGGCGCGGCGAAACGCCTGCTCGCGGTCTGCACCCTGCCCGAGGGCACCCTCGATCAAATGCGGGATCACTTCAGTGTCGGTCTCGCTCTCGAAGTGATGTCCCTCGGCCTCGAGTTCGGCGTGAAGCTCCTGGTAGTTCTCGATAATACCATTGTGGACGACTGCAACCTGCTCGGAACAGTCCGTATGGGGGTGTGCGTTCGTATCTGACGGCGGCCCGTGGGTGCTCCAGCGCGTATGGCCAATGCCCGCTGCACCAGTGAGGGGTACCTCAGAGAGGGCCTCCTCGAGAGCAGACACCTCGCCTTCACGCTTGCGGACAGCAAGTGATCGTTCGCGACGGCGACGCCGGCCGAATCGTAGCCTCGATACTCGAGGCCTGAGAGCCCAGTCATGAGCACGTCCGAGACGTCCTGTTGGCTGCCGGTGTAGCCAATGATGCCACACATAATAGCTTACCACCGAACCCTCGGTTTGTCGTCTACCAACACTGATAGACCGCTGATCCTGGGCTGCTCATCTCGCACACAACGGCCTACCAAGTGTGGGTTGCGGTCGTGCCCGCCCCCAAATGCATATCCCCCAATAGTCATTACCCATATCTCGATTAGTTACCCAAAATGAACTTTCCGGTTGGTGCCAACACTGTGGAGTTCATACTCCTACACTGCACACTTGCCCTCGCCCCCACAGTATCGCTCTCAGGCAATCGCCCTCTTCTTGATGATGGCGCACCGCACCACTAATGCCGTTCGTGAATGGCTCAGGCCACTCATACGACATCCTCTGGCCACTCTCGCGATATCACCTACCTCCACCAGATCTCTGACGGAGTAGTGATCGGTGGCCGGCGCTCGTCGCCACCTTCGTGTGGTCTCTCCCCTATCGACGGCCGACCCGACTCAGACCGTAGTTCTCACTCACCTACCCGTGGCCAACAAAGCGATCGAAAAAGTGCTTTCCCCTACTCGAAAAGGCCACCCAACGCTCGCTTTCGAGACATTCCACGAAGCACTCGAAAGTCGCCAAGACCCAATCCCCACTCTAACCTATAGCAAAGCCAACTTTTTTACACCCATATGAATGTGATAAAAACGCCTTGGAATGTGAACAATATCTCGGAACTGAACATCGCTCCTTTTACAATAGTATCGTAGATGGAAAAATAACTCAATCAGTTTTGTCGACAAAAGGAAGATCCGGTGATAGCAACCCTTCGGAAAACCGGAACGTTCGGTCGACCAGTTTTTTATTGTGATCGTCCGAATCATCCACCTCGTAACCGATTCTCCGAAGCGCCCGACCAAACCAGGTATCGTTCGGCTCTTTGAGGTCGGTCTGTGTTCGGTACCATGGGCGAAACCGCTGTCTCAATTCTGGAATCGGAATCTCAGCCCCTTCACGCTCAACTGTGACCAGCTCGATAAATTCCTTTATCGAATCTTCATACCGAATCGAGTCATTCTGATGTGGTTTCTCCCACGATGGGGGTCGCTCGAAGATGGTAAACAGATCGCCGGACTGGAATTCGACGGTCGTGATCTCGAGAAATTCATACCGTGGTGGGACGAAGGCTTTCCGAATGAACGTATAGCCGCTTGCGGCCGCAGCTTTCGTTGGTCGACGTCGAAGTACCTCACCCGAAGCAGATTCGAGCACCCACTCACTACCGTCCTTTCGAACCCGAGGGGTGTGATAGGTAAACTCATTTGCTGGCGTTTCGGCATGACCCTCAGCGAGTATTGAGCCGTCGTTTCCGATCAGCTTCAACATATCATCAGGTGTTAACACCCAAGTGGCCTCAGACTGCTCTCGCGGGAGTAGATACCAGACCTCATCACCCCCATCAGTAGCAGTTTGATGGACAGCATCCCGATAGGTATAGAGGATCGTCCATTCACCGTCAGTGCCTTTAAAGGTCTTACTGACTGGGCCAGTTTTAGCGTCTAGATTCTTCGTCCAGAGTTTACTCTCTGCTTCGTCTTCTTTTTTCGTTATAACGTGTACGTCATGACCATGGTAGTCTGCACGCGCGAGATTCGTCAAAAGCGCCGCTGGCTTCGATTTATTCTCCAGTTCAATTTCGTGAAAATACACGATACCATCCTTCTTGCTGACGATATCTGGCCGTGATTCACCGTCCAGATACTGCGTTGTCGTCGGATCTTTGCCTGGGAGATCAATGTTGATGACATCCTGGTCGACAGCGAGAATCTCGTGGCCATGGCGGTGGAGTACTTCGATTCGCTGACTCACCAACGCTTTGTGACCAGGTGATTCTTCGTCGGAATCATCGGTCACCGTGGTTGTATCGCCGATATTTTCGGTCCCATAGGACTGTCCCGTAGCTGGAATCTCGCTCCCGATATCGCCAGGTGAAATCTTCGGTTCGTCGATGACGGCTAGTCGGCCAAACGGATTCTCTTCAAAGTAATATGGTAGCACGGTGAAGAAATGGCGCAGATCATTCGTGTGGATCGGAATTCGTCCGTGAACATTGAAGAGTTTCTCATATCGTTCATCATTGTGTACTCGTCCGGCCATAAGCGCCCGATACTCCGTAAGGCCCGTTACAAGCTCTTCAGTCGATCCATCAAGAAGGCTCAGCTCGTCGAATTGTTCTATTCGTGATGGACGGTAGGATCGTTGGTTAGCATAGTATCGATGTGATTCGACTGGTGCTGCCCAGTTATTTGTCGATGGACCGGGGACGTACTTTGAGATCTCATATTCATTATTGGTGTTGAGATGGGCTTTCAGATCGGGTTCGGTGACGACGCCGTGCCCACTCCCAAATGGAACGAGCCGCGAGGTTAAGAGGTAATCATAGGAGGCTGATGAACCTGCTGGCTCGAGTAGTATTTGACTAGCATACGGAACCCGGTCTTTGTTGAGTTCCCTGACGAGCTTAACTAATGCTGCCACCTTCGTTGTCTCGACAGGATCTATCGACTCATTTGGCGGCTGCAGAAGTCGACTCGTTGGGATTGGAATGTGTCCAAGTGGGCTAAGATCGATCGTACAGATCTGAGTGCCAACTTTCTCGCCGAGGTGTTCCTCAACGAGGTCCCTGATTCGTTCTGCCCGAGTATCGGTTCGACTATCATTTCCGGAGGAGACTGGCTGATCTGGATCAATAACCGACTCCGTACTATCGTCGTCGGCATCGGTGGACGTCCCACCATCGGCGTAGGCTGTCAGCTCCGCATTTGTATTCGTTGGTCGGTCTGCCTCTCCTTCGGTGTCAGTCGATTGGTCTTCATCTTCCGCTGCAGCCTCTTCGTTCACTGCTCGAAGGCTTTCGCTGTGGATAAACTCGTTGCTGTGTCCAATCAGGGCATATTCCTGCTGGACCTTCCCCGGCCACGTCAACAGTTCGAGCATATCAATACCATACTCCTCGAGAGCGTCCTCTGCAACGGATTTGAGTTCTAAGACGTCCTCGAGCCGGCGGTCTGGGTCGGCATGGCCGGGAAACATAAGCCGAACTGCTCCAGGCCGACAGTACCGGAGGCAACCATTGGGATCGATATACCGTGCTATTTTATTGCTCATGTGCTTCTGTTATCGTGTTTTTTAGTCGCGTTGGCTTTCGTCCGATACCACTGCTGTGTGCCGGCAGCTGATCAGAATCAGTCATACCGTGTGCCTCTCTCTCTCTTTCATTCATGTGCTGATTCAGGTCGTTCCGGGTCGGTGTTGATCGAGAATGGCCGTACTATCGTCTTCGTCCGTGGGCAGCCACCACTGGCGATTGGTGACCTCTCCCGAGCCACCGAAGCTGCTGGCTCGGTATGGAACATCGTCGGGCATCTTTCGCTCGAGCGAGACCAAACGGTACAAGCGAGTCGCACTCCGCGGCGCATACCAGGCGCCAAATCGTTGGCGAAAGCCTGTCGCTCCGCGACCCATGCCGCGCTTCTCGCGGGTGTAGGTCTCGAGAAAGTACTCGAACGCCCGTCTGAGGTGTTCTTTTGGCGGACAGTCACCAATCGGATCTGCCCACCGAGAGTCGATCATCGGATCGACCAGTTCCGCTCCCTCGCGATACACTACCGTCACGCTCCCACAGAACAGGGGTTTCAGCGGGGTTACCGGTTGTCCGGCAAAGCGATACTCGGTAGCACACGCTTCGAGTGACGGATACGGTTTTTCGACTCCACCGTCTTCGACGATGACGCCGTCGCCGTCGCGCCGAACGTAAGGTGTCTGATAGTCATACGATGATGGCTCAACTTCCACTGGACCAGCCGCTATGCAGCCGGTATCGTTTGCTAACCGGCGCTGGCCCTGCGGGTCGATCGACCACTGCAGTGGACCATCCTCTCGTCTTGCGACGATGGCCTTCGTCTTCGTCGGCCGGATCATCTCGGGGAGCTGATATAGCTCGCTCCGACCTCCCTCGAGACGGCACTTATACGGCTTAGCGAGCACGCGGAGGGCCGACCGTGCCGCAGTTCGTGAGGGGGTGACGACGAGGAGCGACTCCCCGGCCTGTGTCGCTCGATTTGCGGCCAGGATGAGTTCAGCCGGCGTGTCGATTGTCCGCTCCGATCGGTTCGCAGACGGGTCCGCCATGACGACGGGCGTCGTCTCGCTCCACGGGCTCCCGCGAAGATGGGGGCCACCCCAGTTCGCAACGTCGGCTCGTGATGGCCGACAGCCGTTCATTTCGAGCCAGGACTTCACAAACTCGAGCAGCGACTGTGACTCGAGCGGCCGGTCGCTGACAGCCGCGTCCGTGCCATGAGGCAGGACCGCTGTGTGGTCAGTTCCGGCTGCTTCCGTGCAGACCTCGTCTCGTGCAAGGCATGGCCGAGTCCGTTCTAGGGCTGTCGGCCACCGGCATCCGCCATAGAGCGGACTCGGCGGTAACACGGCGTCGAGTTCATCCGGTGATAGTGCCAGAGATGGACTTGCCTCGAGCGAGCGATATGGATCAACGCCCGGGCGTCCCTCGAGCAGAGCTCCATACTCGTGGCGACCGTCGAGCAGTTCCAATCGCCGGCGGTCTGCAGCCGACGCGTGAGTACCGTCGTCAGTATACAGTTCCGAGACAGTCGCAAATCGACCACTGCCTTCGTACTTATCCGAGTTCCAGTGATCGCTCGCCAAATGCTGGCTCGAGGCGAGTCCGTTATCAGCAATCTCTTCATCGACTGTGCCGAACGGGCGCTGGTGGAGTTTCTTGAGATACTGTTCGCGTTGGAGTGGCCGCGGATTCTCCTCAACGATGCCAATCCGTACAATTGCCCGATATATTTCTGCCGTGATACGTTGGATCAGTACCTGGTATATCATCGGCACGTTCCGGCTGTGAGCAAGCTCAAACAGGCTCTTGATGCCTGTTTTAAGGTGGCCGATACCGGGCTCACGCGCGATTGTGACGAGTCGACTCGTCGACATCGCCGCGGTCCCGATCGGATCCAGGATTAGTTCGCCGCGTTCGACCCCATACCAGCCAGGCAGCGTCTCTTCGAGTGCTCGGGCTAACATCTCGTCACCAACTGCTCGATCCGGATTCGCAGAGCCGTCCATCCCAAGACCGGTATTATGGGCCTCAACACGGCTTCCGTGGACAGTTACACTCGGCGTTTTGGGCCCCGTGACCGCGAGCACCTCGACCGAGGCGAGCTCGGGAACGACCTCGATCGAGGCAGTAATCGCCTCGCCGATCTGCTCTGAAACCGGATAATTCAGTCGATACGTCGGGTCGGAGACACCCGACGGACAGCAGTGGACGGCATTGAGACGCGCCACTAACGGTGTTGCGCTATCCAGTGGTTCCGGGCTTGGTGATGTCATTGATTTGTCTGAGTGGCAATTAGTTATCACTCGATACCCGAGCGGAATTTCCACCCCACGACGACCTCTTTCCCTGCTTTGCTTTCGATCTCGATTCCGCATGCTCGCAGCGATCGATTGGCCCAGGTCCGATTCGGTGGTTTCTCGCTAGTTGTGTTTTGATACCACGTGATAAACCGTTCCACGAAATCGTCCGCATCGAGTTTCTCTCCGGGCGACTCTTCCAACTCTGCTGACAGGAAGCGGCCTGCCACCGACTCGTAGATTCTAGAGCGGTTCCCTCTGCTAAAGCTCAAATTGAAGCACTCGGTCCGATTCTCACCATAGCGGATCTTTACGCGCGTGCGACACAGCGTTCCTGTGCCGATGAGCTGGTCGATTACCTCCTTAGCGTGCGCTCGCGTCGGCAGGGTGATGACGTGTTCATCAGCGGCCTGTGCTTCATCCGTTCGCAGATAGCTGACTGCGACGTCGACGATTTGGTCCGCCGTCTCGATGAGATAGTGCCTGTCGTCGGTTCTGACCTCGAGGTCTGGAGTTGACCGTGTGGGGTCTATCTCTGTGGTTTCCGCATCCGAGCCAGCAGTTTCCTTAACCGCCTGCTCGAGCGATTCCCGCTGTCTGTCATCCGCGTCGGTTGTTGGGCTCATTCCCATCCGTTGATTTGGGACCTGTCCTTACCCCGATATCGCGCTGTCCGATGGGATTGGCGTCGGAAACATCAGAAAAACATTAAATACCTGGATAATCGAAGCACGTAGAACCATTTAGTAATCTAACCATTCTGACTACTTTCGTGTTAGAAGCACTTGACACTGCGAAAAGTTAATGTAGGAGATTGAGCCCCGCCAATAACCGGTGATCAAATCGGCCGAAATTTTTTCCAGGGCTGCCTGTGATTCTTCAAGCCATGTCTGACGATCAATCGACACCTGTCGAACCACCAAGGTATGGCTGGCAACTCGAGCCTCACCTGCAGACACTTTTGTCTAACGGGTACGATACATTCACTAAAGGTGAAAAGCTAGATACGTTTTTTTATAGCCACCTTGGTAAAGAGTCTCGTGTTGTATGGGTGCTCTATATTTTGGATAGTTTAGAAGCTCGATCAGCAGAGACTGGGGTGAAATATCCAATAATACAAAGAGAAATAGAACGACTATATGGGGAATATATTGAAGATTCTGACATAAATAAGATCGTATACCGTCTCGAGGGTAGAGGAATTGTCGGGAAGGTGGACCCCGGGTCCGGGAAAAGAAATACGGTCTGGTTGGTTAACCCATACGCTGGAAAAGACCCAGTCTATGCTACAGATTTCCCTGTTTCCATATCATCTCTTCAGCGGATCACTTCGGAGGGAACAACCGGCGAGTCGGATCCACGATCGGTAGCTAATAACCCGTCATCGCAGGAGGACCTGAATCCAGATCCAGCAACAGTGCTATCTTTGATGGACTCGCCTAACGACAGGGATGCTACAACAAATGAGAATCAGTCAACACAGACAGAAACCGAACTAGCCCAAGCCATAGCGTCACCGGACCGTAGCACCGGGAACAGCGATTCAGCGACCAACAAGCACAACAAGACCACTCACGAGACCGGAGACGGCGACAATAGCTCCACTGCAAACCGCTTGCACGGTGACGTACCGTACGAACCATCCGATGGTCCAATTGATGCCGTCGGAAAGACCATACAGCCTCTTATCCAGATTCGATCAAACGGCGACTCACTTCGAGATGGATTCATGGTAACTGGAAAAAATGAATACTTTGAAGGAGCGGTTGATGCAGGTTTGTTATTTGTGGTTATGCTTGTTTATAGCGGCTTTCTTCTCACATATTCGCCGTACCTTGGATTAGCGATGGTCCTGTTTGCTGGTTTTTGGTTATCTGTGAGTTTGCTTGCTACTGGCTGTGGTGCTGTAAAAGAGTGGACAACTGTCCCAGTGCCCTGAGTTAGTGAATTGGCTTTGTCGCACACGTTCCACGTCCTGGTGAAGTGTCGACAACCGCTCTAAACCGCCCGAAGGTGCCCGCTTCTCATTGAGAATCCACTCTCCCCTCATTGAGAATCCGCTAACAGTATGCAACTACACCAAACCGCCCGAAGGCAACCGATTCTCATTGAGAATTTGCTCTCCCCCGCTTAGAAGCTGGCAATCCCAAGCAGACCGTCGGTGTTGCACCGGACGACCTGCGGCGCGATGTTGGTTCCATTCGGCCTCTTCGTGCTGCAGCGACTGCCCGAAGCTGTGTATCTTGGTGGACCGTTTCCTCGAACAGTATCTCTCGAGGACGTCAGTCAAGCCACCGATACAGACGGTAGCAATGCCTTCGGCGTACAGCCGTTCGGTCAAACTACGACACAACACTTCTCGAGCGCGATCTCGGTGACGGATTCAACTGCGGTACAGCGCCGGCTACATGCGCTACTGTCCCGATATCCTCGAGTTTTGACTTACCTCAGGCAATCTCTGCGAGACTGCGACGTTGAATCTCTGGAAACATACGAAGGCCACTCTACGGCGAGGAGGATTCCACAGATCGTAATGCAGCTGGACCCTACCGAACGCTGTTCCCTCACTTGACCGACCGATTCCCCACTACTTTCCCAGCTGTTTCCCACCAATTTCCC
>LFCJ01004024.1_pt1 | contig 10758 bp, 18 predicted proteins | sample 643141 | NCBI WGS metagenome assembly LFCJ01 (sample SAMN03766243, study PRJNA286221) | soda lake metagenome | biome: soda lake; feature: Kulunda steppe; material: water; isolation source: sample B1-Br-g2 brine of Lake Bitter-1 | place: Russia: Kulunda steppe | collected 2010-07 | reverse complement strand
CCCCCCTTATCTGCTGCCTGCACACCTGCGCCCCCTACCGCAAATCCTGCACTTCAGGTGGCCCGCCATTCGCCTGCGCGCGCACCTGAGCCGCGTCTCCCACAGACAGCTTGCCCACAGAGTCCGCCTCGCCAGGGGGCAGCGCCGCCCGCAGCGCCTCGCACCAGTCTGAGATGCGGTCATCCAAGGCCCGCACCTGCAAGCCAGCGGCCGCACAGCAGCGGGGAAAACAGATTGGAGTGGGGGGGGGGAGCAGCGGCTGTGGCCGTGGTGGCATACTGGTGAAGGGCACGCGGTGCGGCAGGCAGCCGCATGCTGCGCGGCGCACGCTGCATGCTGCATGCAGGGCACAGAACCTTGCAGAGATGGGTGGGGCTGCATGACGCATGCTGCGCCCGGGTGCCGCGTGATGCATATGATGCATGATGCATGATGCAGGGCAACGCTGCACGCCACCGCATGGCGCTCCGTCCTGTGGGGTGCAGCAGGGCAGCGCCGCTGTCCTTGAGCTCTGGCTCAGTCTGTGCCCTCCTTGGCCAGCTGCCCTCACATGCCCCACCCAGCCCCATGCACACGTGCTGTACCCAGCCCCGCATTTACAGGCAATTGCCAGGTGCTGCCGTCCTCCTTACGGCTTCTCGTTTGCAGCGCACAGGTCCAGAGGAATCATGGGAGGCAACCACCCAGGCCAGTGCAGCCCGGACTCTCTGGGCTGTTTCCCAGGAGTGATGCTGGTGCTTGGAGGTGCGTACGAAGTGGACTCACTGCTGCCGCAGGAAATAGAGTGGCCTGAGCACACTGGGAATGTGCGTCGGGCTGCGCCGCCCTGATGGCGCATGAGAACACACACACACACACCGCACACGCATAAACGCCTCCAAAGGCTCCACCACACATCCCTGCACGCATCGCCATGCAGCCAGCGCAGGCCAGCCCAAGTTCACACAGCGCGCATACACACACAGCACCTTGGCCTCCAGGGGCTCCACCATGTACAGGTGCTTCCCTGCCGGTGGCATCTGCTGCCCCAGGGCCTGCAAGGTGCACCTGCCGCCGCCGGCGCCCGCCTGCAGAGCACAGCATGCATGAGAGCGTGAGGGTGAGGCAGGCTCAGGCAGACGGACCCCTTTCCCCAACCCTGCTTTTGAGCAGCCCAGCGCAGCCGACAGCAGGCCTGCCCCAGGGGCTTAGGAACCACCCATCCGCTCACAAAGATGGGCGCCCTGCTGAAGCTGCTTGGGCCTGCAACCCAGATGACATGTGGCGCCAGGCCAGCCTTGCGCACAGCCCGCTTTTTCCACACCGCTTGTCCAGGACTCAAAACTTCCACCCCGCACCGTATGGGACCCAAACTTTCACGCAGCGCTGTCTAGGGCTCAAGCTTTCACACCGTGCTGTCCAGGACTCAGACTTCCGCACCGCGCCGTTTGAGACTCAAACTTCCACACTGCGCTTTCCAGGATTCAGACTTCCGCACCGCGCTGTTTGAGACTCAAACTTCCACACTGCGCTATCCAGGACTCAAACTTCTGCACCGCGCCGTTTGAGACTCAAACTTCCACGCTGCGCTATCCAGGACTCAAACTTCCACTCTGCGCTGTCCAGGGCCGATGCCGCACGCAGAGGTCGCTGCGGCAGCCCCCAGCCCTGCTGCAAGTGGCAGGGGTGGCCGACCGCGGGACGGCAGCTTGCGCGTAGGGTGACGGAATGGAAGGGATGATGAAAGTGGGCTAGGCTGGGGGAGGCAGCGGTGGGCTGGTTAGAGTCCACACCCGCTAGGGCGTGGCAGGCTTGGCCAGGGGTGCGGTGCCTATCAGGGTCTGCGCGCGCCGGGGTGTGGCATACTTGGCCAGGGATGCCATTCGCGCCCCCCGCCGCTTCGCAGCAGCAGCATGTGCATCACGCTGCATATCCCGCGGCGTCCGCTGTCTCTGTTTTGTGGGCACGGGTTGGGCTACGCTACAGGGGCCAGTGCGCGGGCGGGCTGCCATTTGCTGTGGCAGCAGCCACATGGCGGTGGCTGGCTGCCGCGCAGTGACACAGGGGGCCACCACCCGTGCATGGGCTGGCCTGTGCTGAGCCAGCACGGCCTCCCATGCAAGGCACGGCCCAGCCTTCCCAAGGGTGCACGCATCCGTGTCAGCCAGCACTCGGTGCGCCTCCTCGACGCTTGCGCATGCATGGGTGGCGTGAAGGGCGCCAGGCGCACACGCCACCCAGATGCACCGCGCTTGGTGCATATGAAGGGACCGGTGCGCGCGACATGCGCGTGCCCGCCTTGCGTGACGTGCGTGCGCGCAGCCACGCGTGACCTGCTCTGCTGCTTACCTGGCGCTGCGCGGGCGGGACAGACTCGTTGAGGACCGCCGCCGTCTGCCGGCTCTGCAGGGGCAGCAGGCAGGGGCGGGGGGGTCAGGAGCGCAACAGGCGCAGCAGCTGGAGCTGGGGCACGTAGAGGGGGTGGGACAATGGCTCAGACGGGAGGCGAGGTGGGCGTGGTGTGGGCACAGCCGGACCATGAAAATGGCGGCCCAGCTGTCAGCAGGAGAGGCGGTTGGCTGGCCATCACGAGGGGCGGGGGTGGCGCTACAAGGCTTCTTTTTGTCTGGGACCAAGGACATATGCGCGGTACGACCCATCTCCCAGGGGGAGGCGCACCTGTATGCCTAGCTCACCTGTATGCCTAGCTCACCTGTGTGCCTAGCAGCTCAAGGTCAAGCTCGCCATCAGGAGCATCAAGAGCATGAGGTACACCAGGAGCATCAGGAGCGCCAGGAATGTCAGGAGCATGAAGTGCAGCAGGAGCATTCGTGGATCGTGCTCCACCAGAGTCCAGTGCCCTCACTTCACCCCTGACCTGGCTGGAGCAGCACTGCGCATGCAGGCGCCACTCACATTGGCGCGAATCGCATACTTGGAGCTCGTGGTCGGTGTAAGCACGCCATTGGGAGAAGGCTGGCCGGAGCCAGCAGCAGGGGTGGCAGTGGAGAGGCTGGACCTGGGACCTGTGCCAGGTGCGCCTGCACCAGCCTGGACAGGCAAGTAGCGCAGGGCAGGCAGAGAGCAGGGGTGTTCCGTGGCTGCCTAAAGGCACAACAGGTGTGTATGTGTGTCTGCGTGGTGCGTGCGTGCGTGCGTGTGTGTGTGTGTGTGTGTGTGTGTGTGTGTGTGTGCGCGCACGTGCACACGCATGCATACGCATGCACATCAAGCAGCAGCGACTCAATACTGCCTCTGGGCATTTGAGGGGCTCTGTTGGGAATATAGGACCGCTGGAAAGATGGAAGATTTGCCCCTGTTGCTAGTGACAGACTGGCCATGCTAATGACACTGTCACTTGTGACCGCATGTGTCTTGCTGAGATAGACGTGCACCCACCAAGGCCTGACGCTTTGGGGTCGGCTGGAATTGCAGCTGCTCCCGCTCGGACAGACTGCAAAATGAACCATTACGATTTGAAAGACTGTGACGTGAGAAGCATTCCTTCTTTAACATGTGAGTCGTAAAGATCACTGCAAGGTCCCAATTTGCAAGGCCCTGAGCTGCCTGTCTACCTGCTCCTCAAACAAGCCTTCTGTGATCAATCTGTGTAAGTGCCTGACATCCAAAATTTGCTTCAAAACCTCTCCGATCCATGCAGCACATAGGAAATGCTGTGAGCAAGTGCATTCCTCAAGCAGGACGGCCATCTAGGCTGCCAGGCCCGCGCATCAACACCTGGCACGAATAGGTTGTTTGGTGGCTATTCTTGTCTGTGATTTATGTCCATGCTGCTTTGTGAGCACGTCCCGAAAGGCTCTGGACTCTATCTGGCTGGTGGTCACCTCACACGAGGTGTCTTCCCTGTACACCAAGGGACAAACCAAGAGAGGCATCAAAATCCATACACATCAGCTAGCAGGAAAAAATATGGTTGTTTGATGTCTGATGTAGACAACTGCAGCTGTTGTGAGACCAGCTGTCGCTGGCTGACTGTGGAAATGCTGCGAGTCCTCTGTCCCTTAACACAAATATAAACTATTGCGCAAACTTAAAGCTCCACCCTTAATCCTGGCAACGTATGTCAGGCTCCCAAGACCAAAGACAAGCCCCATCTCTCAGTCCCCACTTACTTGGTGCTGCTCAGCAACTCAAAATTGAATGCTATCTTTTCTGCGCTGATGCCATACTCCTCAGCCAGGCGCACACAGGCAGCCAAAGCCGCTTTATCCTTGAAGGCGTAATTGTATGCCCTAAATGCGCGCTCGAAAGCTGAAAACAAATGAGAGTCGTCCGTGTCCATTTCTGATTAGATTACTATTAACATCTCTCAAAACAAAAGCAAGTGGAGCTGAATGATCTGTCATTGAAATGGGGGTATTTTTCAGTTTTTAAAAGCTTAGCGTATGTCACTGATTAACAATGGGTTCCAGAGGGGTGTTTCAACCTGTAGGTAAGAGCCTGGGAAGTGCACAGGTAGCGCAGCCCACCGGACAACAGACGCTGGGATTTTAATGTTTCTGCCTCTGCACCTCTTTGCTTAATAAAACAATGTAAATGATTAAGCAGCAACCCTCCTTTCACAGGTCAGAAGCGTCTGACCAATGTGGCGGTTGTACGCATGAAGAAAGCAGGCCAGCGCTTTGAGGTGGCTTGCTACAGGAACAAAGTCCAAGACTGGCGTGCTGGAATGTAGGCAGACATTTGTTTGTAGGCATTCTATTTAGGGAAGTGCAACGCTGTGAGCAAGTTGAGGCTGCTCAGGGTGACCTTTGTCACGGAGCACACAGGTTGCTGATAGTATCAGGTCAGCAAGACACACTCTTTTTGACTAAATGACTCTAAAGCAAGGGAAAAGCTACTTACCACGGTGCTCATGCACCCATCTGCAGGGCATCTTGCAAGGCATTTGTTTCCCAATACTTGCCACTCGCTTATTCAGAAGCAAGCACTCACAGTTTCGTCCACCTGAATGATTGCAGTGAGAAAGACTTGGACGAAGTGCTCCAATCCACAAGCGTTTTCCACAATGTGTCCAAGGGTGTGGCAGCAAAAGACAAGGACCTGCTGGCAGCCTTTGGCACCACCGACCACACCGCCATTTGCTTGGAAATCTTGGCGCGTGGAGAGCTGCAGGTAAGCTGTAAATATGGTGCATCTTCACCTTGGTATGCACATTTGCAGTCTCTCAGAGATGCTGCTGCAAATTTTCTGTACTGATGCCTTGGGGGGTACCTTGTCTGCACCCTGTCAGCACCAAAATGCAGTTTGCAGAATTGTTGAAAAAAAGGCTGTAGTTTCTTCACTAAACGCCTGGTGCAGTTCAACCAGTCGTGATCTCAAGAATTGAAACATAGAGAATTAAGGATTGCAAGAGATGTACAAACCTGTCTCTGTAGGTTAGCGAAGAAGAGCGGAAGATGCAGTATGACCACTTGTTCAAGGATGTGGCAGGCGTACTGGTGGACAAGTGTGTCAATCCTGGTGAGTGCGCAAAGTTCATTTCCATGTATGACTGCCTCTTCATGTCTTTTGTTGCAAACTTGCAAGCTAAGCTTCACCAAGCTTTGCAGCGAGCAGCTTGCGTGCGCTCTATCTTAAAGGCTTGTCGTTTGTGACTCTTTCAAATTCTAGTAGGTAGTCATCTGTTCTTTATAAACTGCTGCAAGAGTCCGCTCACGTTGTTGCCAAAGATTTACGTTTCTGGCCATGACGCCAGGGAACAGTCTTCTTTAAATTTACTGTGACTGCTGCTTTTGCTTAATTGAATGTTTTTGCAGGTACACTGTTCGCCTCATGCAAATGTGTTGTGAGCACTTGCGCAGATGACAATCCATGGCTATCTGTCCATTCCTGACTGCTAGATTGAAGATTCTGGCCAACTTCTTGGCTTGTTCATTCAAAATTGTGAATCCCATGAAGCATGCTCCAGGCCAACACAAATTGTCACGATCACATCCAATCTCTTCTGCAGAGAGCGGTCGACCATACACTCTAGCACTGATAGAGCGTGCCCTACGTGATGTGCACTTCAATGTGGACCCCAAACACTCGGCAAAGCAGCAGGCACTTGAGGTACTTGTGTGATTTCATCGCACAGAGAACAAGCACAAGGTTTCTAACGCACGAAGAAAAGCAAAAGATGTAGAGGGAAAGATGCAATGAATTCAGAAATTGCGACGTTGTTCCTTTGTGCTCTCACGGTGGGCTGCAGCTACCATGCCATACCTAGCCTCATTGTTTTAATGCCTGCATGGCGTGTGTGTGCAGCCTTGAAACAGAGCGTGTGTTCTCTTTGGTGTACAGGTGCTCCCTTTGTTGCAAAAGAACTTCCCCATCCAGCGCGCGCGCATGCGTCTGAAGCTTTCCGTGCCCCTGGCGCAGCGCCAAGAAATGGTCGACAAGCTGCAATCATTTGATGCTCTTATAGAGTCGTCTGACACCCTTCAGCAATCAGCAACCTTTGTGGTGCTGGTGAGTGCAATCGGCAGCTTGCATGGTGCTGGCGGTGCAGCCAGCAACTACTGCAGTGCTGGTGGTGCACTAAACATGCAAGAGGAGGTTCAGGCAGGCATTAACTTCTGAGTACACCTTGCAACCCTGCCTTACCAGTGAGACGAGGGTCATCTGATGCCAAATGCCACAGTCATGTGTATGCTTGATGGTACAGTACCATGGTAGACTCCGTATTTGCGTGCTATATTTGTCTAGCCACAGAAAGCAGTACCCAGGCTGGTGCAGCGTTCAGGCTCGGTGAGGTTGTGAGTGTGTGGCAAGAGGCTGAAGGCTGTGCAACCGAAAATGTCCATATGCCAGGCCTTTGTGGCACACCCTTGTAAAACTATGCAACTTGCCTCCGGTGTGTGTTTGGCTCAGACCAGGCACCCGTCCACACCAGCCAGGCGGCTGCAGCGCCCTCCCTTTTATGGTCTCTGGACTTAGCTGGCCACACCGTTGCCTGCCACTGCAAGTGCACAGGTGGCTGGCCACACTGTGCCTTGGCCAGCAAGCGCCTTGCCCGAATGCAACCTGTGACATGCGCAGGTGGATCCCGGGTACTTCCGCCATCTTAACACCTTCCTGCAGAGCACCATGAACGGGAAGGGCAGGATGGAGGTTGTCAACTTTGCTGTCATGGCCGAGGGCGTGACAGCAGATGCTTTTGCGTCCCAGACCATCTCGCACACCAGCGCCACCCATGCATGCAGCAGCGGCATGGAGGCCCGTGCGACGGACACGGCGGCCATGCATCCCCCAGCTGGCCTGTCTGCGGGACATTCGGCCATGCCTGAATTCGCGGCCGGCCAAGCACCTGCGAGCCCAGCAGGTGCTGCTGCGCTGCCGACAGCGCAGCCCAGGAAGCCCGCAGGTAGGGTGACAGGGTCATAATGCTCGCGGATTTGTCTGGTGGACAGCGCAGACTTGGCTCCAAGCGCCTTGGTAGCACGCCCACTCGTCCTCAGCAAAGCGTCGAGGGTCGGCTTGAAGGCCTTGCCGCACATCCTTGTGCCAGCATCCGGTGCTTTGAGCTCTGAAAGGAGCAAACGCCCACCACACAATGCAGGCAGCTTTGCACAGGACACATGGGCTGTGTGGCTGCATCAGCGGTGCTCTAGAGCGCTGCTGCATCACATGTTTTGTACTATGAGCCTGTCTGAGCCAGATTGCAGGACACTTAAATTGCTTGTGTGCTTGCATGTATGCGCGCGCGTACACTGCCTCCCCTTGACCATCCCCCCAATTACCAGCGCCGCTGCCCCGCCCCCTCCCCCGCACATCATTGTTGGTATTGATGCCTGTTGCATGCAATGCGGGGGGCGCGCTGTGTGCTGTGAGGAGCGCTTTGCAGGAAGGGGGGGAAGGGGGGGCGGACCGATTGGCGTCAACATCAATTCCAAGCACGCGCGTCAGGGAGGTCCAGCACAGCGTACCCCCACCCCCCCTGTGCGCGCCACTGTCACAAGAGCGCCAACACAAACAGACCTGGCACCAAGTCGCGCGCCCTGGGCGCGGGAAGGGGCGCAGCGCGGTACCTGCAGGCCGGGGGCACCTTGCCCCGGAGTGCACCGTTCGGCAAGCCGCGACCACCGGCCGGATGCACAGGAACTGCGCTGTCCAGCCATCAATACCTTATGCCGCAGCGCCTAGCTTTCACATTTATCCGACCGTCCCACAAACGGCGGAATTACCCGCTACATCTGGGTTACTTCTCCCAAACATTTGGTGCAGACAGGTGGCCTAAACAGGCCACACAGTGCATCACAAAAAATTTGCTGCTGAAAAGGTGCCTGAACAGGCATCATAGTACAAAACATAAGCTCATAGTACAAAGTACGTGCCCCTGCAACAGCTGCGCTTGAGCCTTTGACTTAAAAAGCTTGAAGCCACCACGGATGGCACCGTGATGTATTCAGGCACACCACAAGCGCACGTCCAGCACAGGCCGTGACACCTGCATGCCCCCATGTGTATCATGCGCAGGTGCTCAGGGGGAAGGTAGCCCTGTGGTGTACAGGGGCCCCATCGCGCAGATGCCGGAGGAGCATGCTTCCCGGCGGGAGCGTTTTGCTGAGCTTGATGGACTGCAGTCTGGGTGGCAGGTGAAGGCTGCTCAGGCGTGCTCTCAAGCCCGCATGAGCCTGAGCGCTTATGAGGTTTTTCCAGATTTGTAGGGATAGGCTGTTCATAACGTATGCCATTCGCCCATGTGGGATGGGGAATTCTTACTGTATTCAATAGTGTAGATTCATGCCTGATCATCTGCAGCTAAGAACTAAGGCACCGCCAAAAAGGGGGAGTTCGTGCCATTAGGCATGGAGCTTGACCATGTAGGAACTGCCAGGCCTGCCTCAGAGCTGCAACCAGCTTGCAGACACAGAGCTCCCCTAAGGCAGAGTAAGCCGGCTGTAAGGGTGTGGTTAGGCTGAAGGAGTTTAAGGAGTTGGCATGAGAGCATAAACAGCACTGCATGTGACTCATCTGTGTGGAGTGCGTGCTAGTTAGGTCTCACACATAGACCGGAGCCGATGCATGCTTGTTTGGCATTTTAGGAAGGTACTTCTGTTTGGAAGTATGTTTGATAAGTGAGTGATTCCAGATGCCAAGCTTCTGGCCCTCTCCCTGAACCATGAAATCATGCTTGTAATCATGAGCTGCAGCCTTTGTTGCAGCTCTAGACCATCAGACACCTAAGTTATCCTCCTGTCTGTGCACAGGTGGAGTTGCGTACCAAAGGCGACAGCGTGGAGGCTGTATTCTTTCCACCCGATTCAGGCGCATGTGTAGGCGCCTTTGCAAACGCAAGACGCATGGCGCTTGCTGCTCGGAAGGCTGCTGCCTCCACAGGACAATGATACTAACCCGGAATTGCTGTCAATGTGTCGCCATTGCTTGGGGTCAAGCAATGCAGAGTGCACTAAAGAAAGACTGTAAAATGCGATGTGTGTTTGCGTTTGTGTGAATATGTGTGTATGTGTGTGTTCTGTGGGTATGGGTGTTGGTGTGTGTGAGAGGTTAAAAATGTAAGGTTTCAAGGCTGTATCCACCGAACGAGGGCAGCTCAGTGGTTGTGAGCCTCCTGTGAGGTTCAAACCCTGAACCCACAGATTGCGAGGGTGGACAGCCGACTTCCAATCGCAGGTGCCCCGCTGCCTGCTCAAGTGTCCGGAGCCTGGAGGGATGTGTGTGTGTGTGTGTGTGTGAGAGAGAGAGAGAGAGAGCATGTGCGCGTGCAGAAGGGTGGCGGGGCCTGGCTCCTGGCTCTCTTTGTCACCTGCTTGATCAGGATGTTCACTGTTCGTTGGATTGATAATGGTGTATCTTGACAAGAAGCAAACATGACATTTACTCTTACTTGTTTTGCTGGCAATGGTCAGCAATCTGCCAAGCAGGGAAGAAAAGCTGACACGGTGTTCGGCGGTCCAAAAGAAAGTTAGTTGAGATCTCCCTCTAGAGGGAGAAGGATCATGTCTGGATTCCAGTATACAATCCATGCGGAATGAAATTTTGTATTTTGTTATACAAGGTTACAAGAATAAGACCTCAGTCAAGTCGACCTGCTTTAAAAAACTGTAAAAATAAAATCAAGTCTTTAACAGTAGCACCACAAAAGTTTACCTAGGAAAGACCCCTTGAAACAAAAGGAAAAAAGGGCTGTTCATTTTAGAACATTGCAGCACTGAAGAAAAATCAGTCAAGGAATATGTCAGGACCGACTGACCGCATCAACTAGAGAGAGGGTTCATCATTTTAGCGTTTTATTATCATACATTCGTAGATTTAAGGATATTTGCTGGACACTTCTGCCAAAAGTTTTGGCAGCTCATCCTGGAAGTGGAACTAGTCATAAGAGTGAAGATTATTTGCTATGTCGGAACCAAGGAGAAGCAAGAGACAAAGGGCTGAGCGAGAGCAGGTCAACCAGGGTTCTGATCCCAGCTGCCCCTCTACAAGCGGGCGTAAGGAGAGAACATATGCCCCTGGATTTGTAGATCTCAATCTGGTCGGGTAAGTATTTCGTGCACACGTGGGTGTGTGCGTGCATGCGGTTATTTGTTTATGTGTGCTTGACGATAATCGCGCTCGTGCGCTTGTGTGTTTGTGTATGTGTGTGTGTATTCATGCATGTTTTCTGTGTTTGTGTGTTAATTATACATGTGTGTATGTGCACACTACTGTGTTTCTTGTTTGTGCTTATGCATGTTTGTGCGGTTGTGCGCTTGTCGTGTGTACTTGTCGTGTGTGTGTGTGTGTGTGTGTGTGTGTGTGTGTGTGTGTGTG
>LFCJ01004023.1_pt1 | contig 10758 bp, 7 predicted proteins | sample 643141 | NCBI WGS metagenome assembly LFCJ01 (sample SAMN03766243, study PRJNA286221) | soda lake metagenome | biome: soda lake; feature: Kulunda steppe; material: water; isolation source: sample B1-Br-g2 brine of Lake Bitter-1 | place: Russia: Kulunda steppe | collected 2010-07 | reverse complement strand
AGACGGGGACGAATCCAGTGCCGAACGGTTCGCTGACGACGCTCTCGCTCGGGATCGACGATCGGGCGCTGGCCGAGCGGGACGTGAGCGCCCTCACTATCGACGGTGAGCGGTGTACGGGGTCGGAACAGGCGGTTCTGGCCGCGGTTCGGAACCAGCTAAAACGGATGGATCCAGACGTGCTCGTACTGAGTCACGGAGAACTGGTACCGCTGTTATACGAGACGGCCGAGGCGTGCAGTCTTGACGAGTTCACTCTCGGACGCGAACCGGGGTGGCGACAGGTTGCCAGGGCAAACACCTACGAGAGCTACGGACAGGTCGGCCACTCGCCAGCGCGGTACGACGTTCCCGGACGTGCTATCGTCGACGAGTCCAACAGTTTCCTGTGGTCGAAATCGGATCTTTCCGGACTACTCTATCTCGTCGAACGGTCGTGGCGACCGCTACAAGAGACCGCGTGGGGGAGTATCGGAACCGTGTTGACCTCGATGCAAATCCGCAAAGCGTTGGAGAGAGACGTCCTCGCGCCGTGGAACAAGTGGGAGCCGGAGACGTTCAAAGACGTCGCGACGCTGCACGCCGCCGACCGCGGCGGGTTCACATTCGCGCCGGACGTCGGCCTCCACGAGACCGTCTACGAGATCGATTTCAGTTCGCTGTATCCGAATATCATCTGCGAGTACAACGTCAGCCCCGAGACCGTCGGCTGTGATTGTCACGGCGGCCGGTCGGACGTCCCCGAGCTCGGCTACGCGATCTGTGATCGACCGGGCTTTCTGCCGGACGTGCTGGCGCCGCTGATCGAAGACCGCGCGGCGATCAAGCAACGGCTTGGGGGTGGAGAAGAGCTGAGCGACGACGAACGGCGGTCGCTCCGGGCAAAATCGAGTGCGATCAAGTGGGTGCTGGTGTCGTGTTTCGGCTATCAGGGCTACCGGAACGCCAAGTTCGGCCGGATCGAGTGCCACGAGGCGATCAACGCCTACGCCCGCGAGATCATGCTGCGGGCGAAAGAACAGCTAGAAGCGGCTGGCTGGCGAATCGTCCACGGCATCGTCGATAGCCTCTGGGTGACGCCGGCCGACGACCGGCAGCTCGACGTTCGAGATGGAGACGCCGCGAGCCCGCCGGAGTCGCTGCGTGCGGTCCTGGACGACGTGTCCGCGGCCGTCGGGATCGACCTGGAGTTCGAGGGCGCCTACGAGTGGGTGTGTTTCGTCCCCCGGCGGGATACCCAGAGCGGCGCGCTAATGCGATATTTCGGAAAGAAAGCGGGCGGTGGTAGTAACGCCGATTCGACCGGCGAGGACGACGGTGACACCGAGTTCAAACTCCGCGGGATCGAGGCGCGTCAGCGGAGCACGCCGCCGTTCGTGGCCGACTGCCAGCGCGAGTTGCTCGAAACGCTGGACTGGACGCGCGATCCGGCGGCGGTCTGTGAGCGACTCCGCCGCCAGCTCTCGGCGGTGCGGTCGGGCTCGGTGCCGACGGACGAGCTGGTGATCACGAAACGCGTCTCGAAGCGACTGGGGGCGTACCAGCAACGAACCCGGACCGTTGCCGCGCTCCAGCGGGCTCGCGAACTGGGTATGGACCGGCACCCCGGCCAGTCGGTGCGGTACGTGGTCGTCGACGACGACGCACGGAACCGTGCTCGGGTGCGGCTGGCGGTCGAGGAAATGGACGGATACGACGCCGAGTTCTACGCGACGCAGCTGGTTCGGGCCTGCGAGAGCGTCGTCTCGCCATTCGGCTGGGATCGCGACCGGATTCGACGGCACTTGCGAAGCACCGAGGATCTGACGCTGGACGCGTTTTGATTCTGCTTCGATGGGGGGTCGGCGTCGGGGCGTCCTGATTCAGCCGATCGAGTGGTGGCGTTCCGGGAGGTTGTCTGATCTGAGAGAGTGTACAATGTTTAAACATTGTAGAATGATTAGCGGGGTCGTCACCCCCCGTTATCGGGGTGTGAGTGGTCGAAATCGTTGGTTTGAGTGACTGTATCACGGTTTTAGAGAATGGGGGAGAGTACATTTCGTTTGTTTTCGGCCGTTCTCTTACCCCAGGTACGTCCGGAAAAACCGTCAGAAAGAGCGATCAGTATCCGGTTGCCGTGGACAAAAATACGTTGTGTTATACTCTAACGCGCTGCGAATTCGTCACCAGAATTAGGGAGGTACTCGATGATACTCCGATGCGCTCCGAATTCGCTGATAGTCGTCTGTAACGCGTCAACGACGGCCGCAATATCCCGGTTGAGTGCGTGTTCACGATACGAACCACCGTCCTGACCTCGATGTTCCATATGTGAGAGTGTCAGATTGAGAATCTCGAAGTCAGACAGAAAGCCACGAATTCGACGGGCAGTACGAGGGTCTCTACCCCGGAATTCGCATAGTTCTTTGTAACGTTGGTATACAGTCCGCGACCGTGCTGGCGTAGCATCCTCTGCGGAGAGTGTAGTCAGTGCGTAGAGCGTGAGTTTCTCGTGTTCGGTAAGGTCACGCATGATGCTCATGCTCTGTTGTGCCTCGAGTCTCTCTTGAGCGCGCTCGACGTGGTCAGTCGTAACTGAATCTGCATTTTCGGTGCGTGCGAGGTCACCGGCCTTCCGAAGAAGCGTGATTGCTCGACGGGCATCCCCACCATCCTGGCGGCCGAGGGCCGCACACAACGGAATTACACCATTCTCGAGAGCATTCTGATGAAATGCGACATCTGCCCGTTGTTCAAGCACCTGCTGGAGCTCTTCTGTACCATACGGCGGGAACGAAATCTCGGATTCACATAGGGACGACTGAACCTTCGCATCGAGTTGCTCCCGGAACGTCGAATCGTTACTGATTCCGATGACACCTAGTTGAATATCGTCGATGTAACCGTTGTTATCGGCACGAGTGATCTGGTAGAGAAAGGTATCGTCCGTGATATGGTCAATCTCGTCAAGAACGACGATTACGGTCCCGGAGAGATTATTGAGCTCATCCCAGAGAAGACGATAAACTTTGGATTGAGGATGACCAGTCTCAGCAATATGGTTTTCAGGCTCGCGGAGGCTGTTTACCAGACTGATCGCAGCCTGATAGCTCGTACTGAGACCATCGCAGTTGAGCGACATAACAGAGACCTCGACTTCAAAATGTTCCGCGGATTCCTGGAGTTCGTTCAGCAAGAAATTCGTAACAGCGGTCTTCCCGACGCCGGTTTTGCCGTAAATGAAGATATTGTCTGGATACTCACCGTTGATGATTGGCTGCAGGGCTGCTTCGTACTCCTCGATTTCATTGTCCCGTCCAACGATGTCGTCAGGGACGTATTCGACTTTGAGTGTATCCCGACGTTTGTATAGCGTATCATCCGGTTGAAATCGCGGGGGCATGTTGTATTCGAATAGATCAGGCGGCAATTATAATTGTTTCGACCACCGTTTCCGCTATTTCCAGTATAACCACTACGGGGCTATCATTCCAGTATTCTATTTAGACCCCACCGTTTCCAGTCAGCAGTCGATTGCTCGGACAGAGTATCCCGAAAATGAACACCACCGCCTTCCAGTATTTCCAGTAAAACTCTGTTTATATACTTCATACACCCCATCGTTTCCAGTATATTCGTCTGAACTCGAATCAGCAGACTGCGGCGGGGAGTATTCTTCAGCAGGGACGGAACACCCCCACCCCACCGTTTCCAGTAAAGCAGCAAAGACGGCCCCCCACGATATAGAAGCAACAATAAATTATAGAAAAGTTTATCTTAGTAGCGTTTGAGCTAGTCCGTAGCAGGGCTAAAGCTTACTACTGTTGTGGATACTGTTACCGAAAAAACGAGCAATACGGCTCAAGAGACACCAGTTACTAGCTTTACTGGAAACAGTGGGGGGAGGGTGTGCGGATACAATCTGTCCAATCGTATAACCCTAATAGTGGGGTCTCTCGACTCTGGGAGACGTACGCAGTATTCCAGACGAAGATCAACATTCCGTGTTTACTAACAAGATGTCCACCGCCCCACCCTATTTCGAGAAAGACACATGAAAACTGGTGTGGGTGGGTACAGTCGCCTCTCGTCAAAACAGTGCAGATCATCAGTTTGTCGAATCAGCTAGCACGTCGCGCTTCCATGTAGCCAAAGAGACACCACCGTTTCCGCAGTATCAAAGCGCCAAGATGCCAGTAGAGTCATTGCAGAGCCGACACAGGGCAAAATACAGCGGAAACGGTGGTGTGTCTCCTCTCAGAAACTCACCGCCCGAGCGCCCGGTGGATCTCCTGGCGCATCTCGCCGTCGATTGGCACGTCGCTGAGTCGGTCGTCCAGCCCGACCGACTGGAGGATGAGTCCGGCGTCGTCAAGCAGAGAGAGTTCCAGGTGAGTTCCCTCACCGTAGCCAGCGCTCGTCCGGTTCATATCGATCACTTTCAGCGTCTCGTACTCGCGGAGCTGGTCGGTGATGCGTTTCTGACCGAGCGGGTCGATATCGATCGATTGGGCGAAGGTACGGTAGACGCGGTACATCTCGGTCGCTTTGAAGTACGACTGGTCGGACCAGTAGTCCATAGCGGCGATAGCGGCCATCGCGATCTTAGCCTGGGTCGGACAGCCACGAATCAGGTCCCGGAGGCGGGTCACCTCGGCGTCGTCGTTGGCCGCGCGGACGTGCTCTTCACGAACGCTCTCTGCGCCCTGGTCGCGGGCGACCTCGCCAGCAAGCCGAAGCAGGTCAATCGCTCGGCGAGCGTCACCGTGTTCCTGGGCGGCAAAGGCGGCACACAGCGGCAAGACGTCGTTCGAGAGGACGTCCTTGTGGAACGCCTCCGCACGGCGGGCGAGAATGTCGCGGAGTTGATTGGCGTCGTAGGCCTCGAAAACGAGGTTATCGGGGGCGAACGAGCTCGTGACACGGGTGTCGAGCCGGTCACCGTATTTGAGATCGTTACTGATGCCGATGACCGTGAGTCCGGCATCAATGTCTTCCTCCTCACCAGCGCGGGAAAGTTGCATGAGGAGTTTGCTATCGTCGGCTTCTTCGGGTGGCGTAGTCGACGCGGTCGCCTCGTTCGGAGCGAGCCGATCGATCTCGTCGAGAACGATGACGACTGAGTCGTAGAGTTCGTCGATCGTTGCCCAGAGTCGGTCGTAGTACGCTCCGGTAGAAATGCCAGAGGGGGGAATCGATACCCCTGTTTTGCTGTCGTCATTGAGTTCACGAGCGAGCTGGATGACAGTTTGCGTCTCGGAACGTCGCTGTGCGCAGTCTATGACGACCAACCCGACATCAGTGCCGTTGTCAGCGCCCCGGGCGACGACTTCGCGACCGACGTATTTCGTGACCAGCGTCTTTCCAGACCCAGATTTCCCAAGGATGAGCGTGCCTTTGCCCGATGCACCATTGATCGCCGGTTTGAGACGTCGGGCAACGGTCTCGATCTGCTCGTTTCTGCCGACGATTTTCTCTTCGTCCGGAACGACGTTTGGATCTAGTAGCGACTCGTCGGCGAAGATCGGATCCGGTTCCTCAAGTACCGCGAGCGGATCACTCCGACTCTCTCCCCCTGCTCGTGAGTGAGCTACCGCTCCGTGTTCGGCCGCGAACTCACCCAGCGTCCGTGACTCGGTTCCCATTAGACCGTATTTCAAATGAAATCAACTTAGTTCTTTGCCTGTCGTTATGTCAGTAGAACTCGGCTGTCGAACACCAGATTTCAATTGAATTTCCGATAATTCGGGAGTTAGCAAGTTCCTACTGCTGTGTATTGAAACACCAGAAACTAGTTACAGGTCGGGGAATCCCCAGTTCAACGGACAACACCACGTTTCAAATGAATTCTTGACCGCCTCCGCGTGGGTGATTCAGGTCGTCGTGTTCTCTCGGGAGGCCGCGGGCCGAGCTATCGGCCCATCTACGTCTACATACCGTTGGTGCAGGTTCTCCGACGCCGTCAAATCACTGTGCGCCTCGAAACCTTACTCGAAACACGTGAAAAAGTCGCCGTCCCGATCCACGCACTCACCGCCACAGTCCGGACAGTAACTCTATGAACCGCCTTCATCACCTTCTCTCATCCCGATATCGTACTCGCCTTCCAACACCTCACGCAAGCGCCGGCGAAAGCGGTCGTGACTCCAGAACAGGTGGGTCTTCTCGTTCACACGGGCACACCAGTGTGCCTGCAGAACATCGTCGAGGTCGCCGGCGATCACCTCTGTGACGGTGAGGTCGTGCAACCACTCCCCAAGGTCGCGGACGAGGGCGTCTTGGAGGTGACAGACACGCTCGGGGGCGACGCGGGTAAAGCTTGCGGTGGCTTGTCCAGATGTGCCTGCCACTTTGACCCAGCCCTAGAGGGTGTGAACCTCGACTAACCTTCTGTCAGTTTAGGGCACTCGTGGACTCCAACATTCAGAACTAGATCTCCGTGTGTACGAATTGAGGTGTGCATAAGCAGTGATCGCTGTGGCTCCTTGATACGATTCGCCACACCCCCACACCGGATTTCAAATGAAACGGGGAAGAAGGAGGGGAGGGGTTACGAGATGAGTGAACCGAGCGAGTTTGCAGGGCCGATGCACAGGAACGTCGAAATCCCGGAGATTAGACCGGGAAACAGCCGATATTCATCTGAAAGACGGTGTTCAGTTTCTTACTGTGGGGAAAGTACAGGACTTGAAAAAACACTCTTGGCGTTATAAACGTGGAACCCATTTCCTGTTCCATATATAAATAAAAGGCGGTTGAACATCACTAACTGTAACAAAACAACAGAGAGTACCGTAGAGACGTTTTTACACTGTTTCCTGTCTTTTACTTTCTTCTTTCTTGCCTTTACCATAAAGTATAATATATAGGCATGGAGCGAATGTTGTTCCAGTCGAACAATACGGACCATGATGGCAGTATTAGCGCCTCTCACGGCAGATTCAAGGATACCTCTCGATTGATAACCCCTGTTTCAACTGCACACCCCGCCCCCACCCTATCCCCCATTTCATTTGAAACCCGGTGTGGGGGTGTTCGTCTTTGAACGCCAACATGATCTCCACACCGTTTAGCTTCAACGAAATTCGATCTCTTGGCCATCGAGTCAACAGCGACTCGTAACTGGTTTCGACGTCTGATTCTCGAACGTACGGCCCCTTGAGACACTTAAGGGTTGAACAGACTCTACTGGATTGCACGAAGAACGTCACCGACTTCAGCTGTCCTCAGAACGCGACGCGATCCACTATACTATCAGAACTCAAAAAGCCCCTGGTGAGATGAGGATTCCAATACACAGTATTCGTCTCTACGGTAAAGGGACAGCTTGGATCTATTACTCACCAGCCGCAGCAGACGGCCGAGCTAGAACAAAATCTGAGTTCAGGTCGAGGGATTCGCGACGACACCGCCTTCCCTGACCGCTGTTCGATCACAGCAGTTCATACAGCCCTGTACGTTGTCCTGATTGTCACCGAAGACGCGGACGAAGTTCTGAGTCACGAACCCGCCGCAGTTGTCACATCGTGGCATATCGCATCTTGGTTCTCTCACCAATACAGTATAGTTACAAGCTATATACCACGCTATTAACATCCTATTTCCGCTCAGTGGAATGTACGGTATACGCTGTATACTACCCAGAAACACATTCCAAACTACTGGGAATCTCCCCCCAGTGGTATTGTATAACGCCGCACTGATCGTTTTGAGCCTCATCGGCCGGTCTGCAGTACGATCCGTTTGTCCGATAGTTCAGGACGGGTTCCAACGATTGCTAGGGTCGCGGAGTCGCTGCTTCGCCCATTTTAGGAGTTCCGGAATGTCACTGAGTTGTAATAGCTTCATAATCGCCCTTTTGTCACCCTGGTTCGCTTTGGACAGCGTTTCGTCGTCGAGCCGATTTAGATCTGCCATCAATTCATCGTATCGGTCATCAGAAGCCATATATAGGATTTCTGTCATCAGCAATCGTGAATCCATCTTCGGTGCGACGTCACGATGCCACAGGTCATCGTATACGGATAGTTGTTCGGCAGACGTGTCCGGTTCATTCATCATCAGGCAGTAATCACATGCGGCTGCGGCGACACGTCCTGATTGCATACATTTGTTTATGCCTTCTCCCCAGAGTGGATCGATAGTGGGGACAGTATCACCAATCGCGATAAAGTTATCGGTGGTCATTTCTCCTGGCATCTGAATGTGTGCGGAACCGCGTAGCACTTCGCTACCTTCTATCATCTTGGCGTTTTCGAATCGAGGGTCGGTATCGAACCAGTGTTGAAGATACCCGTCGATCGTCATTCCACTCTTGGCACGTTCGCGGTGGCGCTCGTTCTGGATGTAACAGACGCCGACTTTCGCGGTATCCTCGCCGGTGTGAAATATCCACGAGTAGCCGCCAGGGGCAATATCGTGGTCCAACCGGAGCATCATCGAGTTCCTGAGATCGGCGAACCCGTCGCGGTTGATGTCGACACCCTCCATGTGGTAATCAATTCCGATTGCTTGGTTCTCCCGTTCGAGGTTGCTCACGCCGAGTTTGGAAGCCAGTGGTGCGCTCGGCCCCGTCGCGTCGATCATGATCTTCCCTCTGACTTCCTCATCGCCATTGTACTCAACACCCACAATCTCACCGTCTTCGAGTACTGGCCTGGAGACGCGAGCGTCAAAGCGGACCTCGGCACCGTCTTTCCGAGCGTCATTGACTAGCCACTGTTTGTACGCCGCAAAGTCGAGTACTGCCCCGGGCCGTCGACGGGTAAAGTAGTCGTTCGGTGATTCGAGAACGACGTAATCGGTGTAGTTCTGTACGATGTCGTCCGGGACACCAAATGCGGACATCATGGAGGGAAACGTCCCCGCGGTCGATTTGTTGCTTTGGCGCGGGAACTCGTCTTCGGGTTCGGTCTCAAGCACGACAACATCGTATCCCCGTGTTGCAAGATCGCGAGCGCACTGGCCACCGGCCGGGCCAGCCCCGGCGATCACAACGTCGTACTCAGATACCATGTTTCGACATTGCAGGTTCGCGTAATCAGTGTTTCTAGACAAATCGACGAATCGTGATAAAGCGACACGCTTCCACCCTCGATTAAAGCCGTGCGTTCTTGCTATCTTCGCAATGATCTATACCGGAACCCGCGTGGTGTTAACAGTTTTTGAGGTCAGTCGTCCGCTACGTGTGTTGTGGTGGTACCGGCAGCCTGCGCGCTCTCGGAGTGCTGTGGATCGAAGATCTCCGATTGAATGAACGATTCGACAGCAGGGAGGACACGGTCGGGTAGTTGTGGCGGACAAGCCCACGTGAACGCAAAAACACCTTCCGCGGGATTTGGTCTGATCTGCCCATGGACCGTACACTCGTAGGTATTGTACAACGATATCCTCGACGACGACTGATGGGCATACATGAACTGGCCAATTCGCCTACTGATCGACACATTGCAGTGTAACTCCTCGTCAAGTTCCCGGTGCAGCGATTCGGTCGGCGATTCGTCTTCATCGATTCCGCCACCGGGAAGCGTCCAGAATGGTGTTCCATCTCTGTGACGCTCCTGAACCAGTAAGACCGCGCCATCCTGCTCTACAAGTGCTTTTGCGGCGTGCCTGCGCTGTCCCGGTTGCTCGTTACGTTTTCCTGTTGGTTCCGTACCCATACGTCGTTATCCCTGTTACTGTATACAATGTCATTTCAGACTAAAATACGTTCCTTACAGGCACTGGTAGTTGATATTGAGAATATAAGGATGTAGACGCGTCCTGAAACAAAAAGGCCCTGTGTTTACCCTCTTGAGCTATCAACGATGACAGTGCTCAAGTACTACTGGAGGACAAGGTGGGGTTCTTTCTAACTGTTCTATGGCAGAGATTCCCCGACCCGGACTCAGTAGTCGTAACGACTGGATCAAGTTGGGTTTCGCGAAGCAAGGACGGATGCTGCGTTGCTGATCGAGTTGGATATCCGATACCACCTTCTATAATTATCGCTTTTGAACATAGTTTGTAATGTTGATGAGTTTGGTGTTGAACGATCACGGAAAGCCGTTCACGACTGGGTTCACAAGGCCGACTTACAGCCTACCATCGATGTGAGCTCGGGTCACGCTACACTCGATGAAACAGTGATCCGAATCAATGGACAGCAGTTCTCGCTGTACGCGACCGTTGAACCCGAAACAAATGATTTCTTGTATTTCAGGCTCTTTGTGACCACTAAAATGCTGCTAACACACCGACTCTTGGGAGAACTTTGTGAGAAATACGACGTCAAAGATACCGTGGTCCTCGTAGATCACGTACACCAATTAGTGTCATAATGCAATATACAGGGCATCGATTTCGAGCAAAACGGGACACAATCCGGAACGCCGTTAGAAATTTAAGTAAACTGCACAAAAGATAGATGTTATTTTTTAGCAATAGCTTTAGTGGCGTTGATATAGCGACTGCCGAAACATAGTTTCAAGCCTTCGTGGTTTGGTGAAACACGCCAAACTAAACACAACTGTCCACATGGTGATACGTGATGATGGAATGATATAATATCTGGGCTTTCTTGGTAAAACGCCTAATACGCACGAAATTGCTTGGAAAATCACTATTTTCAGTCAATTTCGGTTAGAGTAGAAATAGAAGCTAATTTTTTATAATTGATTATTGTGCTCTGTTGAATAGTGGTCTAATCAGTCGATATCATAGGTCTAGAAGGATGAAGCCGAGGAATTCGACTTTGGAATGGAAATCGATATCCTCGACTTCGTTGAGAAATGTCGT
>LFCJ01004021.1_pt1 | contig 10760 bp, 9 predicted proteins | sample 643141 | NCBI WGS metagenome assembly LFCJ01 (sample SAMN03766243, study PRJNA286221) | soda lake metagenome | biome: soda lake; feature: Kulunda steppe; material: water; isolation source: sample B1-Br-g2 brine of Lake Bitter-1 | place: Russia: Kulunda steppe | collected 2010-07 | reverse complement strand
TGCCTCCGCCACGCGGAGGTTGTCGTAGAGCCGGAGCGCTTGCTTGGACGCGTTGGGCTCCGGCTCGCGCACTTTCGTGCGCATTTCCTTCTACGAAAGCAATCCTAAAAAGTATTCGTGATTTTGATTGCTCGAGTGAAAAGTCCGCCTTATTACGGTGTGCTTCAAGCCTTGAGGTCACCAAGTTTCGTCCACAGATCTGAATTGTAGCAGCTATTTTCCGTGACGAGGACCGATACGTACAGTGTTCACTTCAGATGGGTTCAAGCAGTGCTGCCTCAACCGGGGTTGTTTCCTGGCCGATTTCGTCGACAACGGGGTAGCAGTCCAAATTGACTACCTCCCCAAATGAACATGAATGGTATATAATTAGCCGTCCATCCGGGGTAGTATATACAAATTCGTGCATAAAATTGGATCAACTTCAGAGAAAACCCGAGATGGAACGGTAGGGCAATTCATGTATGCATCAAATTCCAATCTCCGGGAAAGTTTTAATACACTCCAGCAATGAGTACAGAGACAGGTGGTTCAGAGATAATCTGACTGGATCACACGCCACAAGCCAACTCCCACGCTGAATCGTGGCGTGTGATCTCGAGCCCGACAACCACTCACATAAGCATTAGAGAGGGTTGACGAGCCGTGGTGCTCGTTAGCGCTCGTGAAACTTATGTGTTTGGTTGGGCAGCCATCTCAAAATCATGAGCCAGGCAAACCAAACGAACCAACTCGAACGAGGTATCGAGCATGACCAGTCGTCACAGATTTACGAGCTTATTGCGACAATATACGAGCTAAATGCTATTGGCGACAGTGACGGCGTTACTATCGAACGACTGCGATGTGACCCGACAACTCCTACTGCTGAAGTCGAAGACTTACTTGAAGAACTGCAAAGAGATGGAATTGTTGAACGGATAAAATTGGATCCACAGTACGCCGTTCAAAACGTAGGGCGGTGTAACAGCTGCAAACCAAAATGGGAACCAAAACCACGGTTCCGTCTCCGTAGTTAGAAATCCGGTGATACTGTTTATGTTATTCCCTTTTTCCATCACGGAAAAGCTATTATGCTCCCAGGAATCGTGTCCTATACAGCCCTGTCTCGAGGGCTGTTATTCGCTGAACTCAAGCGAGGTTGAAGTAGAGAGAACCAGAACCTCGATACTGGTTCAAAACCTGTTCAGACGAACCTCAGTTGGATCCAGACCACTTTCACTTTGGTCTGAATACATTTTTAAAGAAATAGTTCGACATCAGATACGCATCATGTCGGTTACTAATGGTGGTGACCCGTTGCCGTGCGAGTAATGGTTCACCTGTCCGCTCGAGCGGACACGGCCTACGATAACGCCTATCACCACAAACTTCGTGGACGGGTGTGGCGTGCACTCGAAGGGACGAAATACGACGAGTTGCATGACTCGGGAGAACCTCCGGGGTTCGTGATGAGCAATCCGTTTCCGCCGCGAGATATGCGCGAGGGTGACGAACGAAAGTTGCTCATCGCCTCGCACGACGAGGAACTGCTCGCGAACGTGGCGGCGGACTTACTCGAGGACCGAGAACTGAACGTTGGCGAGATGCCGTTTCACGTCGAAGACGTCCATGCACTTTCCCCCGACGTCGGCGAACCGGGGACGCGGGGAACGCTCGAGACGGGGACCGGCCTCCTGGTTCGAATCCCGCCGTGGAAGTGCGAGGAGTACGGAATCGATCACCCAGGTGGTGAGACGGCGGTGTACTGGCGGCCGGAGCATACCACGGAGCCGCTGTTGAGCCAACTCGAGGCGAACCTCGATCAGAAACACGAGTTGTTCGCCCACGAGCACTTGCCGGGACCGAGCGATGTAGAGGGACCGTTGTTTGATGGCTACGAACTGCTCAAAACCTTCGCGGTGCCGGTGACGGTCACCGAAGGCCAGGAGATGACCTACGTCTTGAGCAAGTGGAAATTCGAATATACGGTTCGGGACGACCACCACAGACGACACCTGAATTTGGCACTCGACTGCGGGCTCGGCGAGCGGAATTCGCTCGGGCTCGGGTTCGTGAACATCACCGAAAAAACACGACCAAGGGAGACTGAATTGGAGGTGCGAGATGCTCTCCCCTGAGGCGTTCCGCGAGGCGTATTCCGACGACGAGTTGGCAGACGAGTTGCCGGATTCGCCAATCGGGTCGCTCCGTGACATCCAGTACCTCTACGGGAAGTTGTATACGCTCGCCACGACGGGTGGCGGAAAGTACGCCCCGTATCTTACTCCTGACGCGGCCGGTGACCTCGTCGACACCGATGACAGCCTCATCGTCGTTCGGGTCGACCTTACTGGAGATCCACCCAAACTCGCTGACGATGAGAGGGGACCGGTGCTGGTTACACGGTATACCAATGAGTTAGTAGAGAAAATCGGACACTGCTATTACCAGAATAGAGGAGCCGGAATCGATCACAGTATCACACACAAATCAGGCAAAAACAAAAATGCAGAGCGATTGGGTAAGTACGCTACAGATCGTTTTACTAGATGGCCTACGGAGAACGCAGTAGCAAATTTGGTTGAGACCCATGAAGACGGTTGGATCATTAAAAACATAGCAGATATTGCGGAAGATGAGGAAACACTCGAGAAAATTAAAGAGGAGGTTGAGCGCCAGATCAGCGATGGGCAAACTTCTATTCTCACCGTACAAGTGAAAACTGATGACAATGGAGAATACCGATGGCCAGGTGATGTAGACGTCCTTATGGACGCAATGAGGGCCCAAAGGCTCTCAAAGCTTGTCACAAAAAACAAGGCAAAGAATTCCTCAGGAGTTGCTAACGACTTAATTTTTGGTGAGACAACAAGGACCGTTGGGACAGCACAAGATCCGATGAACTATTTCCTCGGTAAACAACGCGAGACGTTCCCCGGTCTCGACATCGAAAACGCATGGCGGTCACACCCGATATCCGAAGACTCCGCAATCACAGTCATGAACGCCGAAGCGTTCATCGAGGCGTGTACCTACCGGACGTATGGTACGAAGATTTACTGCCTACCGTATGTGTTTGGCCGGCTTACGCCTAATAAAGTGTGCAAATTGTATGACCTGCTCTATCGAGCCGTCGAAGACGACGAAACGACGCCGATCGAAGACGCATATATACAAGAGCGGGACGCCGAGCTCACTGATCGCATTTTCAGGTTCTACGTCTCAGCCGTCATGCCTCACCAGACGTCTCGGTACGACGTCTTCGGGGAGACGATGAACGGCCGGCTCCATTATCCGAAGGAACTCGCGTTCACGCACAATCGGCTCGTCAAGGATGCCTCAGCGTTCAAACGGAAGCCAAACGCTGAGTGGACGGCTCCGCTCCCGACGAACGAGAAGTGGGGGCTACTCGAGACGAACGACGACCAGTTACATGCCGTCTCCACCGGCTGGTACTTTATTCAGACGTTCGCTGAACGCGACGACGACGAAGCGGACGCTGACGACCCACGAATCGAGGCGCTGGTGAACGTGTTGAGCGGCGAGCCGATCGCGGTCGACCTCCTTCTTGAGGAGTACGTTACCCGAATCATCGACGAGCAAGCCGATGACGACGAGCACGAAGGGTTTCCTTCGTTCGTGGTTGCCAGCCAGTTCGCCCAACTCTGTGCGTTGGCCGATGAGGACCTCTCCTTGCTGAAGCCGAACGATCCAAGCAAAGAACCGATCACACACGAACCGACCTACGACCGATACACCATCACACCACTCGAACAGATATCCATAATGACAGACGGAGGCCATCCAGCCGCACCGAAACTCGAATCGTTCATCCGTGAGACACCCGCCCTGTCGCCGAAATACGACGATGAGGAGGGTTCAGTGACTCCACAACGCCGCGGGGCGTTTCTGCTCGGGGCACTCGTCGGCGATATCGGGAGCTATCAGGAGTATTACGAGGAGCGGTCGACGACGCTCGTCGACCAGTACCCGGTCAAGTCGATAACCCGTTCACGCATCAAGAAAGTCACTCAGGAAACTGTCGCAAAGACGCTGACATACACGCGACAGGAAAAGAAAGAGCGGGGTTCCTATCCAGGCACGAAAGCCGACCACATCGTTGACCGGCTACGGAATACCATTCTCAATCCGGACCCAGATGAGTGGGAGATCGACACCGACGACCTCCGCTTCTACTATGCGCTCGGCGTGACCTACGGAATGAACGACCATCCGTGGAGTCAGGGGAACAGTGATGCAGACGACTCCGAGGAGGAACACTAACATGACAGAAACTACCAACACCGTTACGAACCGCTCAGAGATTGTTTTCCTATACGACGCCGTCGACGCAAATCCCAACGGCAACCCTCTCAGCGGCTCGAACCGACCACGAATTGATCCACAGACCCAGCAGGCGATCGTTACTGACGTTCGGTTGAAGCGGTATCTTCGCGATCAACTCGACGACGATGGTCATGGCGTCTACATTAGAAACGTCCAGGAAGAGGGTAATCAGTACACTCGCGGCGATCTCCTCGAGGATCGACTCAAGGCCGTTGATCCCGACGAGTATGATCTCGAAGATGACGAGGAAGCTGCCCAGTTTCGCGCCGACGTTTTCGGCGAATTCCTCGAGAACAGCGTCGATGTGCGCTACTTCGGTGCGACGATGGCAGTGGATGCAAAAGAGGCATATGCCAAACACTTGCCGGACCATTTCACCGGCCCGGTTCAGTTCTCACCGGGGAAATCGATCCATGCAGTCAACGAAAATGAGGAGTACGACAGCCTGACAAGCGTGATTGCAACCCAAGAGAACAAACAACAGGGTGGCTTCGATCTCGACGACAACCGCATCCAGTATGGCCTCATTCGGTTCCACGGACTCGTCGACGAACACGGAGCCGAGGATACGATGCTCACTACGGGCGATGTCGAACGACTCGATACACTCTGTTGGCGGGCAATAAAGAACCAGACGATCAGCCGAAGTAAGATCGGCCAGGAGCCACGGCTCTACTGTCGGATCGAGTACGAAGAAGAGAGTTTCCACCTCGGTGGACTCGACAAGGATATTGAACTCGACGACGAGCGCTCGAAAGACGATGAGGAACTCCGGACAGTTCGGGATCTAATACTCGACATCACGAGCCTTGTTGACCGGCTCGACAACGCGAGCACGCAAATTGAGCGCGTTCGGGTCGCCGTGAGCGACGTGCTCGAACTATCATACGACGAGAAGACTGGCGGGCCTGAACTCCTCTATGAGGAACTCCGAGATGCTGTTGGAGCAGACGCTGTCGAGATCGTCGACGTCTACGACGAACACACTGCCACGCTACCGAGCGGCGACACTGCCTAACGATGTCACAACAATCGTTGGACAGTTCGACGGCCGACGGTGAGAGTCACGGCCCGGACCGGTGTCTCTCGTTTACCGTTCGTGGTCCGTGGGGACATTTCAGGCGGATCGAGGGGAACATCGTCAAACAGACGTATCGGATCATCCCCCGGACGACGGTCGCGGGACTGGTAGCTGCGGTGCTCGGAATCGAGCGTGACGGTTACTACGAGTTATTCGCATCTGGTGAGTCAGCGGTTGCGATCGAACCGGTCAGCGAGATTCGGACACTCAATATGCCGATAAACACGCTCTCGACTGCTAGTAGCAATCTCCAATCGCTCAATGGCCGGGGAAAACTCAGCGTGAAGCTTCCCGATCCCACGACACTCCGACAACAACACAACTACGAGGTGCTCGTTGACCCTGCCTACAGGATCGATATTGCGTTATCGAACGAGGAGCGCTACACCGAACTTCGAGAGATGCTCGAGGCCGGAAAGTCACATTACGTGCCGAGTATCGGTCTCTCGGAGCATCTCGCTGAGATCGAGTATCATGGGGAGTTTGCCGTCGAGGCGGGACCGGAAGACGATTTAGTCGAGGTCGATTCGGCCGTACCCAACGCGATTGACGATCTCGTCCTCGACACTGAGACTCGCTGTCAGATCGAAGAATCGCCCGCATTCATGCAAAAAGATGCAGGTGGACGGACGACCACTGGCTTCACGACCTACGCGTATAATCCTGATGCAGCCTCTCTCCAGGTGAACGACATGAAGGTCGCCTCTGTCGACGGCCGAACCGTGGTGTTCGTCTGAATGTCGATCAGATACTCCCATCCCCCGGAGGATGGACACGACGGGGTCGAGTTACGAGTTCACCTCGACGATGTCGCAAGGCGCGTCCGCCAGATCGTGTCGTCGGATGCGACGACAGCCGCAGGCGAGTCATTGCAACGAGTCGTCGAGACACTTGCGTACGTTCACGACTTCGGAAAGGCGACAACGTACTTTCAACAGTATCTTGGGGTCAAATCCGGTGAACCGCCGTCGAAGGACCATCGGCATCACGCCCCAGTCGGCTCGTTTGTGGCCTACTACGCACTCGACGCCCAGGGATTCGACACCGAAACCTGCCTCGCCGGGTTCGTCGCGGTCGCCAAACATCACGGTCGTCTCCCAGACGTTTCCGCCTACGTCCTCCGAAGAACGAGTCGCCGGAAGGATCCGACAGAAGAAGGACAGACCGATGCCGAACGACAACAGTCAGTAATCGCCAAACAACTGAGGGACATCAACCTGCACGCATCGGAGTTCGCAGATGACCTTCTCGATGACGCGACCCACGGAGACGGTTCGTGGCACGAATTTGCTTCGTCGTTTGGCGAGATACTGAACGATATCGCATCCACAGTTTCGATCGATGACGGCGAAACGTTGAATCGGGAATCGGTATCCGATTCGTGCTACGGGCTCGTACTCGAGTGCTGGGGTGCGTTGGTGTTTGCGGATAAGACGAGTGCAGCGAGTCGGTCGAAGCCGCAAGCCGATGATAGCTCACTATACGCAACTACAGTAGCGTCGTACGAGACGCTGAAAGAGTACATTGAAGAACTCGAAGCGTCTGCCTCGGCAGATCCAGATGGAAGCAGAGCCGAACGGTTGAATCACCACCGCTCGCGTGCGCGGTTGGCTATCCTCGAGAACGCAACGACCTTCGCCAAGGGTGATCACGGTGTAGCAACGCTCACACTCCCTACCGGAATGGGAAAGACATTGTCCGGTCTCTCGGCTGCACAGACTATCCGTGACGAACGCAGCAGCCAGCGGGTGATCTATGCGTTACCGTTTACGAGTATCATCGATCAGGTCGTCGACGACCTCGAGACCATCTACGAGACCAACACCCTGGGTCGGCTGCTGACTGCCCATCACCACCTTTCGGAGACTGTAATTCTCGATGAGGATGATATCGATGCAGACGAGGCAGACAAACACGATGACGTGGCGGGTATGCTGGCAGAAGGCTGGCGAGCTGGTCTAACGGTCACCACGTTCGTTCAGTTGTTCGAAAGTCTCGCGGGGCCAGCGAACAAGCAGTCGATGAAACTGCCGGCACTCCGGAATAGCGTAATCGTTCTCGACGAGCCACAGAGTCTCCCACTCGATTGGTGGAAGTTCGTCCCACGACTCGTCCGAATGCTGACCGAACAGTACGGTGCGACGGTGATCGCCATGACCGCTACCCAGCCAAAGCTTTTCGAGGAAGCAACGGAACTGGTTGATGACCCGGATGTGTACTTTGGAGAGACCGCCCGCGTTGAGTACGAACTCGATCCATCTGCAGAGCGATACATCGAGACACAGACGGGGCCGAAATCCTACGAAGACGCTGTAACGACACTGCTCGAGTCACTCGATGCTGACGAAAGCTCACTGGCCGTGTGTAACACCATCGATAGTGCGAGAGAGCTAACGACTCAACTGACTGACCGACGGCCAGACATCACGCAGATCGGTGAGGTCTATGCGGAAGAAATCGGCTCACTCGGGGAAGGAGAAACAGTCGATCCCGAAACGCTCGCCAACTTGGTCGCTGATGCTGGTGATCGGTCGGTGCTTCATCTTTCGACCCGAATTCGGCCAGTTGACCGTCTCACACTCGTCGAGACAGCCAAGACCCTCACCGAGGCCGGGCATCAGCTAATAACCATCTCGACACAACTCATCGAGGCAGGAGTGGACATCAGTTTCGACCGCGTTTACCGGGACCTCGCACCGATCGATAGTATTGTCCAGGCTGCAGGCCGGTGTAACCGGTCCTTCGAGCGGGATCGCGGGACAGTGACTGTCTGGTGGCTCGACGTCCCAGAAGAACAGACAAAGACACCTGCAGAAGCGGTGTACAATCGCGGTGCAACCTTGCTTCCCGTCGCCGCAGAAACGCTCGATGCCGTACGAGGTGATAAATCGACGTTGCCGGAACGTACTGTCGCCCGGACAGCCGTAGAAATGTACTATCGAAAACTTCACTGTGAGAAGGACGTCGGCAAGTACGAATACTCTACATACGTCGACGATGCAAGAGGTGACGAACTCGGTCAACTCTCCCTGATTGATCAGCGTAACGCCATCGACATCTGTATTTGTCGCACTGAGTCCGACCGCGAGATCATAGATGAGATTAAAACGACAGGTGCGTACGAGTTCAGACGCCTTCGGGAGCTAATAGACGAACTGAAAGAGACACAGGTATCCGTTCCAGTCTATCGGTCCGACTCTGACGAAGCAACTGTCATCAGAGGGCTCGATTCAGTCCACGGCGATACGAACCTACGCTGGTTGGACGCTCGAGAAGAACAAATGCAAGAATACTTCGATCCGAATACCGGCTTCGTCGTCCCCGACAGCACCGTCGAGAGGCGATTCCTGTGACAGCCCAGTCGGAACGTGAGCCGGTCACCAGACTCATACAGACAGCCCGCGGTAACCCAGTCGACGATCCCTTCCGCGTCACGGGCGTGATGATGCAGTATTACCACGTCTGTAAACGGGAACTCTGGTTCGCCTCGAGAAACCTCGAGATCGATCGCGAAAACCCGACCGTCGTTCGCGGGACCCAGGTGGATGACACTGCCTACGGTGACAAACGCCGAAACCTGCATCTCGGGATGATCTCACTTGACTTGCTCGAGGACGGACGCGTCGTCGAGGTCAAACCCTCCTCGGCGCTGACCGAGCCTGCAGAGATGCAACTGTCGTACTACCTCTGGTATCTCGATCGCGTTGCCGGCATCGAGAAAGACGGCGTCCTCGCCCATCCTCGAGAGCGCAGACGTGAACCGGTCGAACTCACCGACGAGCGAGCACAAGCGGTCGAAGACGCAATTTGTGGCATTCACGAAATCGTTACGAGCGAGAGCCCGCCAGCAGCTGAAGAAAAGCCGTTCTGTGACTCGTGTGCCTACCACGACTTCTGTTGGTGTTGATCATGGACAGCAATTACCACATCTTTTCGGACGGACGAATTGAACGGAAAGACGATACAATCCGGCTCGTCACCGAAGACGACGAGAAAAAATACGTCCCGATCGAGAACGCCGAGGCGTTTTACTTGCACGGACAGATCGATTTCAACACCCGACTGATGTCGTTTCTGAACAAACAGGGCGTTGCAATTCACGTCTTCGGGTGGGAAGACTACTACGCCGGTTCGATCATGCCCAAACGCGGCCAGACATCGGGCCGAACCGTAGTCGAGCAGGTTCGCGCCTACGACGACACCGCCCACCGTCGAGAAATCGCTTCGAAATTCGTCGCCGGTAGCATCCACAACATGCGAACCAACGTCGTCTACTACGACGGCCGGAGCTGTGATCTTGAGGCCGAACTCGCCGATCTCGAGGCCGCAGCCGCTCGTGTCGATCCCGAGTTACCGGTCGACGAACTGATGGGAATCGAAGCGACGGCACGGAAGGCCTACTACCGCTCGTTCAACGAGATTCTCCCTGCGGAATTCAAACTCGCTCGTCGGGAGTACAACCCGCCGCCAAACGAGATTAACAGCCTCATCTCCTTTGGCAACTCGCTCGTCTACGCGAACTGCGTTTCGGCAATCCGCGCGACAGCCCTCGATCCGACGATCAGCTATCTTCACGAACCCGGCGAGCGCCGGTATTCGCTCTCGCTCGATCTTGCGGACTTGTTTAAACCCATCCTCGCCGATCGAGTGCTGTTTCGACTTATCAACCGCGGCCAAATCACACACGATGACTTCGAAACCGAGCTCGGTTCGTGTCTGCTGAACGAAGGCGGTCGAAAAAGCTATTCGATGGCATTCGAAGAAACTCTCGAGCGGACTGTCGACCATCCACAGCTAAACCGAAAGGTGAGCTATCAGTATCTGCTTCGACTCGAGGCGTACAAACTCAAAAAACATCTCCTGACTGGCGAAGGTTACGAACCGTTCAAACGATGGTGGTAAGATGTACGTCGTGATGGTGTATGACCTGCAGGCAGACAGGACGCACAAAGCACTCAAGATTGGTCGCAGGTACCTTACCCACGTTCAGAATTCCGTCCTCGAAGGCGAGATTTCAGAAGGGGACTTACAACGACTCCGAAATGAGATCGACGACCTCCTCGAGCCTGGTGAGTCTACGATTATCTATGAGCTGTCGTCGGATACATTACTCAACCGAACCGTCTACGGTGAGGATCCGACTGAAGATCGGCGATTCCTTTAGATTTCCGTCGACCTCTAGGGGTTGAACCACGATTGGGGGTCGACGGAAGTTCTTTGTGTTGGTTATGCGTTAGGGGACTTATGCCTCGCATATTGGGCATGGTTTCAGACGAACCCTTGTGGGGTTGAAGCCAATTTTGCGCATCCCAGCGCGGATGGCCTCAGATCGTTTCAGACGAACCCTTGT
>LFCJ01004020.1_pt1 | contig 10763 bp, 10 predicted proteins | sample 643141 | NCBI WGS metagenome assembly LFCJ01 (sample SAMN03766243, study PRJNA286221) | soda lake metagenome | biome: soda lake; feature: Kulunda steppe; material: water; isolation source: sample B1-Br-g2 brine of Lake Bitter-1 | place: Russia: Kulunda steppe | collected 2010-07 | reverse complement strand
GACGACGTTCACCACCGCCCCGAGCAGTATCAACACGCCGGCGAAGTACAGCCAGGTGAGAAAGAGCAACACCGCCCCGAGGACGCCGTAGGCCTCCCCGGCCGCGACCGACACGTACAGCTGGAAGCCGGCCTGGAGTGCCGTCCAGCCGACGGCGGCGACGACCGTCCCGGGGAGGGCCTCCCGGGCGGTCACCGCCGTCGGCGGGAGGACGTAGTAGATTGGCAGGAAGGCGGCGACGAGTCCCCCGATCAGCAGGAGCCAGCCGACCGGGCCGGCAAAAGGCACCGTCCCGGGGAGCGCCCGGAGCAGGACGCCGACGCCGATCATCAGCCCGAACGCGCCGGCGACCCCGAGGGTGACGACGACGCCCTGGAGGAGTTCGGTCACGAACGCCGTCCCCTCTTCGGCGTCGTACACCCGGTCGAACGCCTTGCTCAGCCCGCGAAAGACCTTGATCCCGCCCCAGGTCGCGATGGCCACGGCGACGAGCGATGCCTCGGTGCGACCGGACTCGGCGGCCAGGGCCGTCGTCAACAGCCCCTCGCCGACGTCCGGCAACAGATCGCCCGCGGCGTCGACCAGCCGTTCGGCCAGCGCCGGCCCGCCGAGCAGCGAGCCGACCGCGAGCGCCAACACCACGAGCGGGACGAGCGAGACGAACGCGTAGTAGGCGACGCTCGCCGCCAGGAACGTGACCTCCCGCTCGCTCGTCGTCCGGTAGATCGCCGTCAGCGTCTCCCGCCCGTCCATCCGTCCGGGCAGCTACGAATCCGGCAGTCAAATATCGGTCGACGTTCCGCAGGCTGCGAGGACGGGACGGCAACGCAGGCGGTCATCCCGCGGGCAGTAGAGAGACGGACCGCGGGAGGAGCGACACGGGGGCGGCCACACCACGGGGGCGAACGCCCGGGCGAGCTCGGTCCCCGGCTCAGGCCGCGCCGTCGTCGCTCGGCCGCCCCTGACGGTGTAGTTTCGACCGCAGACTTTCGAGTACGTCATCTCACGATCGAACTACCAAACGCAACTCGTTCTCCTGAAGCCGTGAAATCGTGTCTCGGATCTGTGAACGCTGCTCCCTCGATCGGCAACGCCAAGCAGTTCGTCGACAGACGCCCGCCGATAGCGTCCCAGCCCGGGTAATCTCCGCTCAAGTGTTACAGTACGTCGTATACTTCGCATCGAACTCCCGTGGCGGTGGTTGCTGGAACTGTGAATCCATATCCTTCGCCCCGTATGGGTTTTCCAACACGGTCAACAATCCCTCGAGTTTGGATAGATCCCCAGTTTCGAGATACTCGTCCAGTGCCTGCTCAACCAGGTAGTTGCGGGGGATACACCGCGGATTGGCTTCCTGCATCGACTCCTCGTCCAAGCCGACAGCAGCCAATTTACTCCTGAGCTGTTCGAATTCCGCAGTCCCAAACGCTGGGTCGTCGAACGTACCAGGCGTCTCTAGTTCGAGGAACGTATTGGTGTAGTCCGCGTTCGATTTGCGAAGCCACTCTACGAATTCGTCGACGAGTTCTTCCTCGCCATCCGAGTTGATCCCCAGTTTCGTCCGCATCATCGCGTAGTATCGTGCATCGAACCGATCCTCGAACTCGTCTAGTTTGAGTTCGAGTTCGTCGTACGTGAGCGCTGATTGTGTACACAGCGGCTGGAGTGCCTCCGCGAACCGTGCAAGATTCCACCGCAAGATGGGTCGCTGATTTCCGAATGCGTATCGGCCGTTTCTATCGACCGAGCTGAAGACCGTCGCCTCGTCGTAGTAATTCATGAACGCACAGGGTCCGTAATCGAACGTTTCCCCATCGATACTCATGTTGTCCGTATTCATAACACCGTGGAGAAATCCGACACGCAACCAGTCGACGACCATCTCTATCGACGACTCCATGACTGCATCGAAGAACTCCCTGTAGGTGCGATCCGTCGCGTTTAGCTGTGGATAGTGCCTGTCGATGACATAGTCAGTAAATCGCTGTAGTTCGTCGGGGGCCTGGGCTGCGACGTACTGGAAGGTTCCGTACCGAATGTGGCTGTTCATCACCCGGACGAGGATCGCTCCGGGTTCTACCCGTCGTCGGGTGACTGCTTCGTTCGTTTCGACGACTGCCAAACTTCTCGACGTTTTGATATTTAGGGCGTACATCGCATGCGAGTACAGATACTCCCTGAGCATCGAACTGACAGTTGCGCTGCCGTCGCCTCTTCTGGAGTACGACGTTCGACCTGCCCCTTTCAGCTGAACGTCGTATCTATCGCCATCGTGTACGTGTTCGCCGAGAATCATCGCCCTCCCGTCGCCCAGAAAGGTGAACCTCCCGAACTGATGTCCTGCGTATCCTTGAGCGATCGGGTCTTCCAGAAGCTCCTGCCCGGAGAGAATCCGGCCGTTTAACTCCTCTTTATTCAGTCCGAGATCGTCACACAGGCCTTCATCGAGGAGTAAGACCTCCGGGCTGTCAACGTCTTTCGGTTTCGCTCTCGAGTAGAGTCTGGAGTCCAAATCTTTGTAGGTCGTGTCGAGCGAAAGGGGCATGTGTTATCTGTTAGTACCTACAACCTCCGTTTTAATAAGCTGTTCCTTGTAAGCTACTCTCTCGTGTTAACGCCGAGAGACGTGGCTCGTCGTCGTGGGAGCCACCCTCTAACTCTTGCACAGGGTGTCATAGAAATCCTCGCACAGCCAGGACACCACATTATTTGTCAAGAATCGCGTGCAAGATACAGGGCGCGAATGTGGCACGAGACCCGCCTCAATTTGTGTCGGTAGTGATCGTTCGGTACAAGCGAATGACTGTCCTATTCTCAGCCAAATTAGAAGGTACTCGACTACTGTGGAGCGGTTCGTTTGTTTCTGAACGCACTGATATACACTGTAATAACTACTGCTTGGACAAGTAGAACAAGCAGAATACTACCCACAATAAACACGGCAACAATACTCAAGATAAATATGCTACCGGCCAGAACAAGGGGCGAGCGTCGGCTTTGAGCCGAAGCCTCACGGTATACAAAGCCTGCGATGAGTGCTTGAATTAGTAGGTAGATTGGAGTACCAATGCCGATTGCGACCATAAAAAGAATCTCTTAACGAGCCTACATACATCTTCGGATACCGTTTAGTTTGCATGCATAGTGAATGAATAGTTCTTGGCTCCCAGTATAAAAAAGAAGTCTCTGTGCTGCACCCTTTCTCTGTATCTTGCACGCCCCTAAGAAGATCATCGCTATTTGGCAGGTAGACTGGCGGTCAGTTCGTCTCTCTACTGATCATTGCAAACGGTTCTATGACACGCTCTCTTGTAGCCAGCTTCTGTCGAGAGGTGGTACGATCTATCCAGTGAAGACCTGAGTGAACTCGCGACTTCAGACTGGAAGCTACACTCGGGCCGCGTCGTTCGCCGCCGCGACGGTCTCGGCGACCGCGTCGACGCCGTCCTCGTAGGCGACGTTGCCGACGACGATCACGTCGGCGCTCTCGGCCATCGTGTAGGCGTCGTCGTAGCCGCGGATACCGCCGCCGTAAAACAGCGTCGACTCCTCCAGAGCCTCCGTGGCAGCCGTCACGATCTCCGGGTCGCCGAACGTCCCGGAGTACTCGACGTAGACGATCTCCTGGCCGAACAGCTTCTCGGCGACGGCCGCGTAGGAGGCGACGTCCTCCGCGGAGAGGTCACAGTCGGCCTGGGTCAGCGTCGCGACGTCGGCCTCGGGGTTCATCACGACGTACGCCTCGGTAGTCGTCCGGTCCCAGTCGAGGTCGCCCCCGATGCGGACCCACTCTTTGTGCGCACCCGTGATCCAGAACGGCGAGCCCGCGTTGAACACCGTCGGCACCAGATAGCCCGCCAGCGACTCGTCGGTGATGACGACGTTCGGGTCCGCGGGCTCCTGGTAGAGGGGGACGTCGTGTTCGGCACACGCCGCGATCACCTCGCTTACGTTCTCCGCGGTCATCCCCGTCGTGCCTCCGACCTCGATGGCGTCGGTCCCGGTCGCACAGAGATCGCCGTAGCTCACCCCGTCGGGGAGCTCCTTGTCGGGATCCAGCTTGAGCACGTGGTTCCAGTCGTCCCAGGGCGCGGTCATACCGCTCCGTTTCCGGGTGGGTGGCAAAAACCCTGCGAAACGGTCGCTGCCGGCCGATTCTCCGCCCTCAGTGATCGTCGACTCCCGTCCCCCGCGGGCCGGCCGCCCGGGCGGCCCGTCAGATCCCCTGGCTCATCAGGTGGCTGCGCAGGACGTCGGCTTCCTTGTTGCCCGTGCCGGTGTTCAGGATCACGACGGTGTCGTCGGGGCCGAACTCGCCCCGCTCGGCGAGCTTCCAGGCCCCGCTGGCGGCGGCCGCACAGGTCGGGGCCATCTCCACGCCCTCGTTCTGGGCGACGGCGATCGCCGCCTCGAGGATCTCCTCGTCGGTGGTCGCCACCGCGCCGCCCCCGCTCTCCCGGAGGGCTTCGAGGATCCACGGACTCGCGCCGGGATCCGGGATCTCGATCCCGCCACAGATCGTGTCGGGGTGTTCGACGGGCTCGTGGACGTCCTTGCCCTCCTCGAAGGCCTCGACGATCGGTGCACAGCCGGTCGCCTGGGCGGCGTACATCGCGGGCAGCCCGTCGGTGAACCCGAGCTCGCGGAGCTCCCTGGCGGCTTTGTGCATCCCGATCAGGCCGACGCCGCCGCCGGTCGGGTAGACGATCGCGTCGGGGACCTCCCACTCGAGCTGTTCGGCGACCTCGTAGAACATCGTCTTTTTGCCCTCGTGACGGTAGGGGGTGACGAACGTCTGGAGGGGGTGCCAGTCCTCGTCGGCCATCGCCTCGTCGTAGGCCACCCCGGCGTCGCCGATCCGGCCCCCGACGACCGTCAGGTCCCCACCGTGGACGTTCACCATCGCCTTCATGGTGTGGCTCGCCCGGGTCGGCAAGAAGACGTGGGCGTCGAGGTCCGCCCGGCCCGCGTAGGCGGCCGCCGACTGGCCGGCGTTGCCCGCCGAGGCCAGCGAGACGTCGCTCGCGCCGTGGCCGACGGCGGCGGTCATCGCCGCCGTCTGCCCGCGGTCTTTGAACGTTCCCGTCGGATTTCGCCCCTCGTCTTTGATCAGCAGCCGGCCGACGCCGAGCTCGTCGGCCAGCGTCGGACAGTCGACCAGCGGCGTCGCCCCCTCGTCCATCGTCACCGCCGACTCCCGGGGAAACGGCAACAGCTCCTCGTAGCGCCACATCGAGTCGAACGGCCGCGCGGCGAGGGTCTCGCGGTCGAGCTCGACGGCGTCGTAGTCGTAGGTCGGATCCAGAATGCCACCACACTCCTCACAGCGGCCGTTGGCCTCCGTCGCGTCGAAGCTCGCCTCACAGTCGATACACTCCAGACCGACGAACGCCGCCGTCGTCTCCATACCGGCCGTTCCGGGTGGAGGGGTAAATCGCTGTCCATCGGGACCCCGTTCGGCCGGCGTCTCGGAACGTTTCGCGCCGAATCCGCGTCTCGGAACGTTTCGCGTCGGATCCGTGACCCGAGGCCTGCCGCGTCGGATCGCCCGGGCGATCGGATCCGCGGCCGACCGTGGGCTCACACCGTCTCGGCGTGGAGTTCGACGCCCCCGGCCTCGCCGGTCCAGCGGACGGTGACGAGCGAGCCCGCCTCGACGTCCTGGAGGACGATCGTCTCGCCCTCTGTGACCGTCTCCACCCCGCCGTCGGCCCACAGGCCCGCTGGCTCGCCGTCGACCTCTAGGGACAGCTCCTCGGCGGGAACCGGCTCGCCACCGGCGTGGGTGAGGACGACTCCGTCGTCGGTGCGTTCGAGGTCGAACGTCGCCTCCGGTGGCCCGTCTGTCGACCCTCCCGACGACGCGAGGAAGTCGCCGACGAGGCCGATTCCGGTCCCGATCGCCAAGAGGATCCCGGCGACGACGAGCAAGAGAACGACCGCGACCCCGACGACGGCGGCGAGGGACGTGGCCGCGGTTCGCAGACCACCGAGGGACGCTGCCATTGTGGACACGAGGACCAACGAGGGCAAAAAGCCGTCGCCGTGGCACTCGCCGAGGTTGATACTCACCGCGTGGGCGTCTACCCGGTCGTCTGTGACGCGACCGCCGGCGGGGGACGGTCGTCGGCAGGTTTGATCGTATCCGGCAGGTTTTTGTTCATGGTCGATCAGTATATCTTCGATGCGACTACCCGAAACGCGGGACCTGCTCAGCCGGGAGCTGACCTTCCCCGCCGACCACGACCGCGTCGTCGAGGCCGTCGGTGACGTCGAACTCGATCCGCCACAGGGCGAACCGGAGACGATCGGCGAGGTGCTCGACCGTTCTGGCACCGAGGAGTACGCCTCCGTCGACGAGGTGTACGACTCGCTGATCGGCTTCGTCGGCGACCAGTACATCGGGCGGAAGTTCTACGACGACCGGGGGGCCAACCCCGACGATCCCGAGGTGTCGTTCTGATGGACCTGACGGTGATCTCGGGCGTCCCCGGCGTCGGGACCAGCGAGCTCTGTGAGCGGGCCCGCCGGTCGCTCGGCGAGGGGTACGAGCTGGTAAACTTCGGGGACGTCATGCTCGAGGAGGCGGCCGCCCAAGGGCTGATCGATCGCCGGGACGAGATCCCGACGCTCCCGTTGCGGGACCTCGAACTGCTCCAGCGGCGGGCCGGAGAGTACGTCGCCGAACGGACCCGGGGCCGGCAGGTGTTGCTCAACACCCAGCTCGTAGTCGCCACCGTCCACGGCTACGTGCCGGGGCTGCCCGAACCCACCCTGGCCGACGTCGATCCCGACCGGTTCGTCCTCGTGGAGGCCGATCCGGAGGTGGTCGCCAGCCGCCGTGAGGACAGTGAGTACCGGAGCTACCGGGAGACCGGGGTCCGTTCGATCGCGTTCCACCAGGAGCTGCTCCGGTCGGCGGCGATGGCCCACGCGACCGGCCGGCAGGTCCCGATCCGGCTGATCGAGAACACCGCCGACGCCGAGGACGCCGCCGCCGACCTGACGGCGATCGTCTCCGAGGCCGACCCCCGGAGCTGAGCGCCCGTCACGTCCGCGGGTCGGACGTGACGGGCGCTAGATCAGGCGTCCGCGGGCGGATCGATCGTCCCGTGGACGCTCCCGTAGATGCCGAAGATGTCCTCGTACCCCTCCTCGCTCGCGAGCACGGGGACGATCCCGTCGCGGTCGAGCCGGTGGGTGTAGACGTCGTCTTTCGCGAACACCGCTCCCTCCGGAATCTCCTCGAAGTTGCGGTAGTAGACGTGGGGCTCGCCGCCGCCTTTCGGCACCTCCTCGTGGCCTTTGACGATGGTGGTCTCGGTGAACGTCGGCTCCGCGTCGGCGAGGACGCCGTGGGCCCGGAGGAACGCCTCGGCCGCCTCGAGGCCGAACGCGACGGCCCCCTCGCTGCCCTGGCGGCCCGTCTCGAGGCTGACCGCCTGGGGCAGCGTCGAGTCCATCGTGGTCCCCCGGAGCTCGCCCGCGTCGACGACGTACTCGATCGGCATTCCGGTCACCGTCCGCCGGACGGAGTCGGTGAGTCGGCTGTAGATCGCAAACGGCGGCGGCGCGCTGTGTGAGGTGTGGAGCGCGAGGATCGCGTCAGCCCCGTCGAGGATCGCGAGCAGCCGTGCCGCCAGCGCCGTCTCGTAGGCGCCGGCGTCGACGTCGCCCGGGAACTGCCGGTTCAGATCCGCTTCGGTGTACCGCACGCCCGCCGCCAGAGCCGGCTCGTTGGCGACGACCAGCTGGACCGTCCCGTCGTCGACCTCGAGCCGATCGATCAGCCGCTCGACGATCGCCTCCCCCGCCGGCTCGTCGCCGTGGATACCGCCGACGACCGCGACGCGCGGACGCCCCGAGCCGCGTTCGACCAGTTTCATGCGTCAACCCAGGTGCTCGCTGGTATAAAACACGAGGCTCCGGTCGGGTGCCGGCGGCGTCTGCACCCACGCCCGGAACGGGGCGAACCCGACTATGGGAGGGTTACGCATATTCCGGCGTCGATCGGACACCGAGGCGTGTTAGCATGAGCGAAGCGAAGGTGTCACGGGCGGAGTGGGGAACCCGGTTCGGGTTCCTGATGGCAATGATCGGCGCCATGGTCGGCGTCGGGAACATCTGGCGGTTCCCGTTCGTCACGGGGGAAAACGGCGGCGGCGCGTTCATCCTGGCGTTTTTGATCCTGCTGTTCCTGATCATGATTCCGGGACTGATAGCCGAGGTTGCACTCGGTCGCTACGCGGGCAAGGGCGTCATCGGGTCGATCCGCGAGGCGACCGGCAGCGGGACGGCCGTCGGCCTCGGCCTGATCGTGATTATCATCAATATCGCGTTGATGAGCTACTACTCACCGGTGATCGGGTGGACGCTGTACTACATGCTTCACTCGTTCATGTTCACGTTCACCGGCGCCGGCTTCGAAGCGGGGGCGTTCCTCGGCGACCTCTTTGCCGACCCGCTGACGATGTTCGCGTTACACACCGTGGTGATGGCGATGATCGCGGCGGTCCTCTACCTCGGGATTACCAAAGGCGTCGAGCGCGTGGTCGTCTACGCCGTTCCGGCGTTGGTGATCGCGCTCGCCGCCATCGCGATCCGTGCGCTGACCCTGCCGGGTGCAGGCGAGGGGCTGGCGTTCACGTTCACCGTCGAGTGGGAGTACCTGTTGCTGACGTCCACCTGGCAGGAAGCGCTCGCTCAGGCGCTGTTCTCGACCGGCCTCGGCTGGGGCATCGCGATTACCGTCGGGAGCTACCTCCGGGAGTACGACGACGTCCCGCTCGGCGGCGGCGTCTTCACGGCCGTGGGCGAGGCGTCGATCGGCGTGCTGGCGGCGTTCGCCATCTTCCCGCTGGTGTTCGCCTTCGGGGTCGACCCGGCGACGGGCGCCGGCCTGACGTTCGAGGCGCTGCCGCAGGTGTTCATGGAGATGTCCGCCGGCGGCCTCTGGGCGATCGTCTTTTTCACCGGCTTCTTCCTGGCGGCGATCACCTCCGGGCTCGTCATCACGGAAGTCGGCGTCTCGACTGTCGCAGAGGAGACCCAACTGTCCCGCGGTAAATCCGTCCTGGCGGTCTGCGGGCTGATCTGGCTCATCGGCATCCCGAGTGCGTACTCGCCGGACATCCTCGAGTTCGGTGACGACACGTTCGCGCTGTGGGGGCTGCCCCTGGCGACGATCGCGATTCTGATCGCGGTCGGCTGGTTCATGGGCCCGGAGAAGCTGCGGGTGCTCTCGGTGAACCAGAACGGCGGGATCTACGTCGGTCGATGGTGGAACGTAGCGGTGAAGTACGTCGTGCCGGTCGTGATGGCCGCGATCATGGTCGCGTTCGCGCTCGACTTCTACGGCGAGGACATCATGATCGCTGGGATGGCCGTCATCGTCGTGGTGCCGCTGGTGAGCTTCGCGGTGATGAGGATCGTCGAGGGCAACCGTGAGTCACCGCCCACTGCGGACCCCACCGGAGGTGACGACTGATGACCGAAGCAGTGACCGCCGAGACGTGGATCGGGATCGGCGTCGCCGTGGTGATGTTCTGGGGGATAGCCAGCTGGGCGCTCGTCCGGACGCTCCGACAGGAAGAACGGAAGGTGTCGCTGCTCGAGCGCCAGGGTGGTATGGACACGTACTCCCCGAAGGCGCTCGAGGAACTCCGGACGTTCATCGAAGAGAATCCAGAGGACCCCTACGTCGACGACGCGAAACAGAAGTACAATCGGTGTGTCGAGAACCTCCGGAGCGTCGAGGAGTACTACTACGACTGGAGCGACGCGGAGGTAGACGCCCTCGAGTCGCTTTGAACGCAGGCGCCCTCCAATGCAGACGAACGTCCTCATCGAAACGATAGACACCCACACCGCGGGCGAGCCGACCCGGATCGTCACCGGGGGCGTCGGCCACGACGCGCTCCGGGGCGACGACGTCGCCGAGCGACGCGACCGGTTCGAACGCAGCCGCGACGACATCCGGAGGCTGCTGATGTGTGAACCCAGAGGACACGACGGCATGTTCGGCGCCGTTCCAGTCGAGCCGACGGCCCCCGAGGCCGACCTCGGGCTGTTCTTCCTCGACGGCGGCGGCTACCTCGAGATGTGCGGCCACGGCACCATCGGCTCGATCACCGCGCTGATCGAGACCGGCCAGCTCCCGCCGTCGCCGGAGCTCGTCGTCGAGACGCCGGCCGGGCTCGTTCGCACCTGGCCGACCGTCTCGGACGGACGCGTCGAACGCGTCGAGTTCGAGAACGTCGAGTCGTTCGTCTACGACAGCCTGACCGTCGACGTGCCGGGAACGGACGCGGCTGGCGGGGTCGGTGGCGGGGCGACTAGTGGGCGCCGTGGCAGCGGCCGGGGTGACACCCTCGAGGTTCCCGTAGACGTCGTCTCCGCCGGCAACGTCTTCGCGCTGGTCGACGCCGGGGCCCTCGGACTCGTCGTCGAGCCGGAGGTCGTAGACGAACTCGTCGACCTCGGACTCTCGATCCGCCGGGCCATCAACGAGGAGTGGCCCATCGTCGATCCGTTCACCGGCCTTCGACGTCGCGTCTCGATCGTCGAGTTCTACGACGCGAGCGTCGATCCAGACCGCAACCTCGTCGTCTTCGGCGACGGACAGGTCGACCGCTCGCCCTGTGGGACGGGGACCTGCGCGAAGATGACGCTGCTGTACGAGAACGGCGACCTCGGGCTGGAAGAACCCTACCGGTACGAGAGCGTGATCGGCACCCGGTTTACCGGCCGGCTGCTCGGGGCCG
>LFCJ01004019.1_pt1 | contig 10763 bp, 8 predicted proteins | sample 643141 | NCBI WGS metagenome assembly LFCJ01 (sample SAMN03766243, study PRJNA286221) | soda lake metagenome | biome: soda lake; feature: Kulunda steppe; material: water; isolation source: sample B1-Br-g2 brine of Lake Bitter-1 | place: Russia: Kulunda steppe | collected 2010-07 | reverse complement strand
CTCTTTAGTAGGTAAACAAGCCCTGCATAGCTTCAAAACAGGGGGGTACAAAACGGGGGCACCCCCGCGCTGCTAGGGGCCGGCGCGGGCCCCCCTCCGCTGCGCTCCGTTCCCGCGCCTTGGAACGAGGGCAGCTTCGCTGAAGCCTGAAAGGCCTGCAACCCCAAACCAAAACTAAAAGCGCTCAAATCTGAAGAAAGGTAGTGTCTGGAAGCCAGATGTTTTGGGGAATAGCAAAATTGAAAACCGGAAGACGTTTGAAGGCAGATCACTAGCACGCAAGGGCAAGATCACAGCAGAGGATGACAACTGGAGAGATCAAACAGAGCAAGGCTTGAGATTTTTAGGATCCATTGGTCACATTCCCACCAGAGAGCGTAACTTCTGAAAAACTTCTGGATTTTTGAAGACTTGAAATTTCATTTGGACCACTGCACTAGGAAAAAATACGCAGACGAAAGATAATGACCACCATTCGCACTATTCGGGAGGCAGGGGGAAATGCTCGCAGGATTGCTCCTTTGATTTCCTGGCTAGAACTTCTTCCCTGTGTAACGGGCTATAACAGCACATGTGGAGCTCATTTCACTGACTCCACTGACCAAATTTAAATTCAGATATCGAGGACCACTGTCTTGGCTGCTGCAAATGGTACTGCTAAAGGGCACGCAGCTTGTGTGACGCAAGCAAATTTGTCCAAGCGCAAATGAGCTTGCTGCTTGCATGTATTCAGTTTGTGCAAAGCTCAGGTGTGATCAATGCTACTCATGAAGGCACATGTTTACTTAGCTGGCTGCCCACAAGCGGTTCTCAGGCTCTTCTAGGAAAATGTACTAGGGTCCTTTCTACTGTCCTGGAACAAGAGAAACTGTGTTCCCAGAGCTGGTCTCAATAAGGCTGCTTTTGCCTTGCACCATGCTTTGAGTGCCTCTGCACTGCACAGATTGAGGAACTTCTATCATGAGTTATGGAGTCTGGTGGGATGGATGACTGGAAGATCAACTCAACAGCAGTCTAACTTAGGGTTCAAACTGCAGTGGATCAGGCATGCTGTCCCCAAGTGGCTAGTGTTGAGGCTAAATGTGTCAAATCTTGTTTGCAAGAATCGTTCATGGCTACCTAGCAAATTGATTCTGAAATGCCCCTTGCAGACACCCACCCTGCGCAGGGAGAGTCCACATGCAAAGAGCAAACATATTTTGGGCCTCAGATATATGACTATGGCTATGGCCAAACCCCCATGACCCCCTCTGGCAATTTACTAGTAGTAAATTTCTACAAAAGAAGCCAAGAAGAACAGCCTTGCTCGACTGTCAGGACTCTTTTGCTCGTTGTTACATTGCAAACATACATACCATTGCAATGAAATTCAATGTTGTGGCATCGATCGGCTTCCCTTTGAACATAACATATCTCATCCATATTTTGAAATACTCAATTGTGTGATACACAAGCTTGCAAGTGCATGGGGATCAATGACAGTGACTGAATAAACAGGTGTGCTTTTTGCAAAATCCCTGCATTGGTACACCGTACTGGCAATTTCCAAAATCAATTTCAACAGATCTGTTGTTAAGATGACTTTATTCACCTTTCAGAAGCTCCAGTCTCAATGAGTGCCCTCAACGTTGCACATGCAGATCTGCATGATTCTAGAATCTGCTGTATATATGCGTACTGCTGTATACGTACGTTTGTACAGCATGTATACACATGTGGCCCGAACCCTCATTCATGAAACCCTTATTCATGAAACCCTGGCCTGAACCTTTATTCATGGGCTGATCAGCCAATTGCTCATGGGCATCCATATGCTGGATTTTCTGTGAGTTAAAAGGCAGACAGCACTCACGTAAACGATTCACATGCTGGATTCTTTTGTGAGTTTAAAGGCAGACAGCACTCACGTAAACGATCCATATGCTGGATTCTTTTGTGAGTTAAAAGGCAGACAGCTGACAGACCCTGCAGGGTGAGTAATCTGTCTTCTGCAATGCAGAATCTGCATGATGCGATTTCGAAATCAGAATTCTGGTGCGCAAGCGTGCTTAACTTGCGTTATCATTGTTCTCGACTGATGGCTTACCAGAGTAACAGAGCTTGGACTGCATTGCTATGATATGAATGAATTTAAGACTTGAACGAGGTAGAAAGAGTCCCTCCTAAGTGTGAAGCGCCCGCTTCGAAGTATGAAGCGGGCAAATTGAAGCGGGGTTGAAGTGAGCTTTGACGCTGGCTGAAGCGTGGGCCTTTGGGGACAGTGCCATTTGAAGTCGCCCAGGCTGATCATGATTTGTCATGACTGATCAGTCATGACAAATCACAATTTAAACTCGATGTTACTTTTGTGATACATGCCATTCAACGCAATAAAAATGGAGTGAAAAGACAAAGAATAGAACCCCTTCCAGCTACCTCACTCGATCAATTGAAGGAGAATGGAAGAGAGTTCAAAGCTCTGTATTTAACATTGAATCTCTCCAATAGATTTTCTATATTCATGATAAGCTTCTATGCATATTACGCGTTCTAACGAACGCAGTCCTAACTTCAGCTGAAGCACGCTGGCACCGAATTGGGTTAAACCTCGTTCGGTTAACACTTTCGGATAAAATGAATCTTAAATCAATCTGCTAAATCTTTCTAAGAGCTTCGCGTCGGCGTGAGGCTTGCGCAGGCTAGCCCTTGAAGCTTGGCACGTGTTATCTTCCTACCTCGGGGAGCTCCTCACTTTCACAGTTGCAAATGCTCCTCGTAGGTATTCGATGATGCAATGCCATGCACTTGCATTTGTACAGCAACTGGCCGCGCGGGGCTAGCGCTGGAGATCACACCTCCCGAGGCGCAAGACGTTTTCCTAGGCGCATGTGCAAGGCAGTTGGGATCAGTGGGAGACCTTTGAAATTAATATGTCTTACTGTATGCATCTGATGTTTGTCTGCACACAGGCGCTGTGTAACCCGCTCCATGCAAGTAGGCTCCGGGTCCGTCCTACCATGGGTCATGATCATGCCTCTCGCACGAGTTTGTCTGCAACAACACGGACCAAGCTGCATGTGCCTCATTGCCTTGGAAACTTTCAAGTTGTGCCACAGAGCCCACCTGAACCGTCAAAAAGGCTTCTGGGCACCATCTGGGCAGGGATTGTTGGTGAGCTCTCAAGACGTAACTTGCAACAGCTGAGGTTATAAGGAGCGCCAAAAGTATGGGCCTTGTGATGAGCTGGCCGAATATCTATATTGCCGACAAACTTTCTGGTACAGCCTGAGCATGATCCTGATGTTGGTTAGGTTGTTGGTGGTGATCTGGTGGGCCAGGAAAGCCAGATTTTGTTGTAAGCTCCAAGGCGGAGCTGATGCGCCACAATTATGTTTCCATGGCACAGCAACCCTGATTGGCACATTGCAAAAACTGCCTTACACGCCCAGAAGTCATGTTTCTTGCTTAAATTGTCTATGGGCTTCACAGGCCGGCATTACAACAAGGAGGAAGTTCCCAGGGTCGAGTATCTTGAGGTAAATTGATCCTTCTGGGCGGACAAGCTCAGGGAGGAAGAGCACAGCTTTAATGCCTGAAACGTTGTCTAAGATGCTTCCTTGCACAATCCAGTTTCATGGCTTAGCTTACTTATGTGCACAGGAGCTTGTGCTTCAGAGAGATCCTGACAATGAATATGACGAAAGGTGAGTCAGAGGTGAACAAGGGAGTGAAGAGTGGGTCATCCTGGGGGAAAAATACCTTTCCAATTGAGGCATTGCCATCTGGTGCATTGCCTCACCACAGCCTAACTGTGCGCTTCCCAAAGGAGCTTGGAAAAACCACTGCCTAGAAGCATAATGTAAAAACATGTCCAGTGGTGCGAGCTGTGCTTGAATGCTTGACTCTGTTGGTTGCACAAGATAGTCTATTGGCATGCACAGGTTCCCCACCTGCACATAGTTCAACTAAAAGTTGGCTACGATCCATGCTCAGACTTCCCTGAGCCACCTTTGCTCGCCGTTGTAACATATGCAGGGCAATACGTGCTCATAACAGTCTTAGGAAACAAATTGGTGAGTCGTCAAAGGTGGGATGGCTGAGGCTCGAAAAGGTGTGCTCTTTTAAAATCCATGGCCCTTTCCCAACCTTAACCTTTCAACAAACACACCTTCATCAAATACAATACCAAGCTTCACTAGCTGCCTCCTGTAAATACCCCAAGTTCAAAGGGGCTTCTGGCATAAACTTTAGTGGCCAAAATCACAGTTCTTGTAACCAGTTGCATTTGGATTAGCCCAAATCAGATAATACTGGCCAACACACAAAAACATTTTGCTCTGGCATCTCTTGCTGGGAAGTGGTTGCCAACAGGGGGAAGGCTTGGGGATAGGTTTGAACACTCTTCTTGGCCATGCAAGGACGTAGCCAGTTAGTTATCTTTGAAGTTTGCCAAACAATCCAAACAATCAACATGTTGATCTTACCGGTATAAGATAAAGTTTTGAGGTGAAAACAACTGGTTTTCTGATAGCTCAAGAAAGTAGCGGCTCTATCTGGTGCTCAGATTCTGGTCCCAGGTAGACTGAGAATGAATGCACTTTACCCACCCAGGTTTGCAGGGCCACTTATACCTATCACGGGTCTAGCCATGCCAAATGCGTGTTAGTTGCATCAAGATGCCTTTGCATAAAGATAAAACATGAGCAGCAGTCTTCAGTCACATCTCCCATTACAGGGGTTCTTTGTTGTGATCTTCAACCTCTTGAACCTCTTGAACAAGCTTCATAACATACAATGAGCTTATGCAGCCTGCATGTGTTGCATTTGCTCTCAAGGATGCCATGGTGTTGCCAGGGCTTACCTAGATTGCCGAGGATTGAAGCTGAGCAAAACAGATGGCATGCTCCTCTTCCTGGGGGTTATCACAGGGCCATCTTGAGGGTTTGTTTGTCACAGGTGATTCTGGGTCCCAGCAGCTGTTTGTTCAAGGCATAGATTCTGGTCACTAACCTTGAGAAATATCTAGCAGAGAGTGCCATGGACTGAAGGCAGGAAAAAAGAAACTGACAGAAGCTGTACTTCTTGCAAGCAAGCCAGGCTCAAGGAGCCCAGATGGGTGACTATTTTGCAATGACGCACCATCGTGGGCACCTTTGCAACCCCAAGTAGCCCAAGTAGATCCTTATGGAACCTCTTGTTTGTACCCGCTGGACCTGGTTTTGCAAAGGAGTTTGGCCAAAAACACTTCCCAACCGCTGCATCTCTCCATCCCATGGCTTTGGAGTACCTACATCTTATGAGCAAAGTGCTAACAAACAGATCGTTACAAAATTTGTGATCTGAGTCATAAAAACCTTAACAATTTCAAGATATGAATGCTAGACCTCAAACCCACATTAGCCGGCTTGCCGATGAGGCCCATGATGCAGAGTGCCAGGATAGACAAGTCTTTCATTGATGGGATCAGCATCCTGGATGTCACAGGCAAACCTGCCCAAATGGATGCCTAAAATTCCCAATGCTGGTGACACCACCCTGGTAGGGGCTTGCAGGTGCATTTGATGCAAGGTCAAAACTTGCCAGCTGAAGAGACTCTATGCTGGGAGCAAAGAATTTTATGCCAAAATTCAGCCTCAGTCGTCCCCCTCCTTGATTTGTCTCGAGTCTTTCTTAAGATCAATAAAGCTCTCATTCTTCAGGCAATTTCCATACCTTTCAAATCAGTCTCACAATTGCTATTTGGAGCCTCTTGATTCGTGCATTTTCAGGCTATGTTCCAGCAAAATTGGCTGCGTACCTGGCGCCTCTGGTGGATCAAAAGTCCATAAAGCTCAGAGCCTTTGCTGACAGATTTGATGGGCGCTTCTGCTGTGCTGCAGGTGAGGCAATTAGTTGCTATATACTTAGGCATTGCTCCCAACTTTTGGATTTTGTGACCTTGCTTTTGAAGGAGTAGCGCTCGGGCCCAGCTTTCAAATTGCGGCACACTTGGGAACAAGGGGAGCATGGTTACGGAGGTGCATACAGGCATACGGACAAAGTGCCATGTTGATTTGGCACCTGTGGATGGTGGAAAATGCTGGAAATACTCCAGAAATCATGCACACTGTGCGTATTTTGGGTGTTGTTGGGACATGTGGGCATGCTAAAGTGGTACAGGTTGAAGCTGTCTAAGCTGTCTTGAGTATGTGCCAGCCCACGTGACTGCAAGGTTGTAGCCCTCATCTCTGATTGGCATACCTCTGTCCACACTGGTTGCCAACTGTTGCCATGCTGCACTCCTGCACACCTCCATCCTCAGAAACATGCCAGAACATGCATGCGATGTACTGTGCTTGCAGCAGTACATACTACTGGTCATGCATGCAATAACGCTATGCATGCATCAGCTTTTGTTGCTTTGTTGTAAATCTGCCGCGCCGCACTCGACCGAAATTCAAAGCATAGTGGTTGGTAAGTTCTGTTCACACACGGACAGAAGCCTGCCCGTGGAAAAACACAAAAGACATTTGTTGCGCCCACATCCAAGTCGTCCATGGTATGTTTGCATGGCAAAGTATCAAAGCCGCCATACTGACAGACTGCCAAGTGTGTGCATTTGGATGCAGTGCTGTTTGTCTATGCAGAAGGAGAAAGTGCTGAGGAAGTGGGCACGGCCATCACAAATAAGGGATTCTACTGGAAGCCATTCCCAGAAGAAGCTATGGCTTTCAGGAAACCGATCACCTATGAACAAGCAGAGGAGATGCATTTAAGGGAGTTTGTGGAGACTGGGCGCTACCTACCAGAGGGTCTACAGCTTCTAAACAGTGTCTCTATTCCCCGGAATATCACTTATGGAGTTGAAGTTGAGTGCGCTGGTAAGTGTAAAGCACTTTGGTTCGCATGTTCCTCAAGATGAATTTTGAGCACCAGCTTGCGCTGATTCATGACGCAGCAGTGCAAGAGACCTCAACAATGGTGCATGTTTGCTTTCAAGTACATCAATTGCAATGCAAAGAAGGGCTGATTTTTGTGATGCTTCAAGGCCTTTTCATCTCCTGAAGTGCTGCACGCTCTGCACCGCACAAGAGTATGACATGACATTTGCTAGCAATCTTGCTTGGACTTGATGCTTCAATGGTCAGCACTCAAACTGATAATGTTTATTCTGTGTAGGCAGGAATTTATCATTATGAGAATTTATTCTGGACGAGCCATGGAAGCTTTGTTATACTCTTTACCTTACGCACTATGGCAGGAAATAAGAGTGTATTCATGTGCTCTTCCCATCTGTTTTATGTTAGCCTTGCATCTTGGTTTCACAAAGGATTGCACGTGCTGCATGCAGTTAAAGGGATGCATGACTTTGCTGACCTCAAAAAGACGCTGGCAAGCTCTGGTGTCCAGTCCACAAGTCTTGGCTTTAGGTACTACTTGTAAATAAGTTGTATCTTTTAAATCTCAAATTACACAAGTGCTTTGAAAGATGTCTGCCCTTTCATGGGGCCTGTGTGGCGCTATCATAGCACACTGTATGTGATAAGGACATGCCAGCTAGAATGCTCTAATAAGGAGGTAAACGCATGTGAGCAGGCCTCATTGAAAATTGGTGCTTGAAACCAGCAGACCATACATGACGACAATCTTGCCCTTTCTGCCTGCTTTACAGCCCAAAAAAGGATGCGAGCATTTTAGTTTGCAAGGGGTGCACACCAGTTGAGTTTGCTTCAGGCATACTGAGAGGGTATACAGGCCTTCACAAGCTTTTTAGCTTTTCGACAGCTGCCAGCTCTCAGTGGTCCACAATCATCAATGAATCGTGCGGTCTCCATGTCCATGTAAGTGCACATTTTACCTAAAGCTTGTGCCTTATGAATTCTGACCTATGGTACCTGAACCTGGTACAATTGAGTGCCTGAGAGGAGAGGGAGTATTAAACTATAGCTGCTCCATGTCCTTGTCTAAGTTGCCATTGAAAAGTCGGCATGCATTGGTGGATGGCTGCTTAGTGCGCATGCACACTTTTCTATGAGATCCAGTCATAAGCTGCCTCTTGGAACATGCCTGTCAATATGCCAGGTTGGTCTCCCACAAGACATGTTTAAGAACAATGACAGGGGCAGTGGTGAACTTTCATTGAGCGGAATTAAAGGTAATGCCCTTCCCATCTGTGTCTAATAAAGACAGAGCAGTGCTACGCCATAAGAAGTCATCAGACTGCATTTATACTGGTGCAGCGCAGGCCTTGAAGTTTTGAAAGACTTGCACATTGAGCATGAAGAAGCCATGGATTTGCTGGTGCCATTAAACCGCCGCCATGATCGGAATAAGTACGCCAAGTCCCTGGTACGCCCAGTATCTTTCCTTCTTCAATCAATTTCCTTCAGTTGATTTGATGTGACTGTTGATTCTCTTCCATTGCCAGTCTATGAACCAAACAAAGCAACTGCGCAATGCCAGATGACGAGACAAAAATCTTGACTGCTTTGGCATTGCACACAGGTTCCTGATTTGCACAACACAACTGGCTATCATACTCATTATGATGATGATAAAGAAGATGATTATGGTGATTATGAAGACGCTAAATTTGCCGAAGAGTTTGACAATTCAATCATGAAGGGCTTCTTCTGGAAAAATTCTGACAGGTACGACCCAAAAGAGAAAGGTATTATTGTGCCAATTACACAGCGTTATCTTGCTGTATCAGATGTCTAGTGTACACACCCAACCTCACCACAAACACCAACCAGCAACAGGAGTGTTTATAGACATACCTGACAGACGGAGCCCAAATTGGGTTTACTTTCGCGTGCTCCAAATGTTATGTGTCCCAGCTGGAAGCATGAGTTGAAAGCAACAAACATAAGGAACTCACGTACCAAATGTAGCTAGGGGTGCACTTGCTCAATCTTTAGTGGCGTGATCCCATCATTCTCCAGCCATTCACCCATTCCAGGTCACCCAGGGCACCAAATAACCATTTTCTAGCTTTAAATGTTGACTTAAGTCTTTTTATCAATTAAAGAGTTGAAAATTCCAAGTGGTCAGCCAGATACCGTTCTTTCCTAAGGAAAAGCCTTCAAAGCTGGTGCCAAAAAGGAAGCCCAAAAGATTCAAAGCCTTATCATCCCCAGACCTGGAACTAAAGATAAAGGATTGTTCCTTATGACAATCTAAGGTGCAAATTTAACCTGGCCTAATGGATCATTCATTTCATCTAAAATTATGTGATGTTTCTCCAGACTTGATAAAGTTGTAGATACAATTGTGATTATGTCATATACGAGGAACACACACACACACAAATTTGCTGTGAATCCCCCCTATGGAGCCTTGCCATCATGCATCTATCAAGGTGCCGAAAATGAATATCAGCACTGAACCTTGCATATGCAACACCATGTAACATCATGCATGCATGCAGGTACTTTAAGCTGAACTTTGCTGCTATTGAAAGGCATGGCACAGTGGAATTCAGACACCCAGGCGCAGCTCTGGACGCTGGAGAGGTAGCTAAATCAAGCTTTTTGTTAAGAGTAGCTGCCAAAAAACAGCATCCTCATCTTATTTGATAGTATATGCATGGATTTAAGCATTGAGTGAAAGTCCTTTTGCTATTCACTCATGCAGGTGGCAGCCTTTGTGCTGCTGTACCTTACATTTGTGGATGTTGCACATAGAAAAGGAAAGGGAGTTGCCGAGCCAGGCCCTGCTATTCGAAGTGCATGCCTCCATGGATACGGTACAGACAAAGCCACCCCTCTTAAGGAAAAATTGGATTGGCTGGGCTGGAGCAGCTTCAGCAGCGAGCTGGACTCAGACAAGCTGCAGCTGCTTGTCAAGCTTGCAGAGATGGTGATGACAAGCAGCCAGTGTCCTGTTGTAGCAGAATACATCATCAAGTGGATCCCTAAGCAGGTGATTTCGTTGAGGTGAATATACTCATAGCTATCCTCTAGAAGTCTATGGAAATCACCAGCAGGACAAAACACAAGCTTATGGCTTAAAACACACATAGCTCTGGCATGTTCTGCTGTTGAAATTGCAGGCTTTTGTACAAGCTAATCATTTGATCGAGGAGGAATGATGTGGCCAGCTTGATGGGTAGCTCAGGCATTAACCTTGAATTCTTGCTAATGCACAAGTCAAAACGGTATTTGTGTGCGTAGCTTAACATCCGCATGTGCTGAATCTAATGAGCACACATATATTGCCGCACAAGCAAACTTTTCTCCATTTGTTTGTTTGTTGGCATGCTCAAAGTGGGCCAGATTGCTGAGGCTACACCAACTTTGTGTGATCATAGCCTGTAAAGTGCCATATTACCTCACAGACGCAAGCATGAAACCAATGTTGTAGCTTGTTTCTATGTTTGTTTGTTTGTTACAAGACGTGAGCGGACACAGCAATGTCCTTAAGGCAGGCAAGGCAGAAGAGCTGAAAAACGCTAGGAAAAGGAGAACTGCCAGAAAAGCCAACTTGCTAAGATGACGCCCCCAAGGCTACGAGACAGCTCAGGCTTGGGCTACCAGTTGGCCCGCGGGCAGGCCGGCTCAGACTCAGCTACCACTACGGCTAAGAGCTCGCACCAAGGAAAGCAAAGAGAAGGGACCTCCTAAGGGCACCGAGACTAGGAACTAACCACAGAGGCACCAGCGCGCTAGAGCAGAATACACTCCAGGCCCCCCCCTGGCCTAGCTCGGAGGAAAGGATGTCCTGACCCTATATCACCCACAGAACTCTGTGGGCCTTGGCAGGCCGCAAAGTCCTTCAAGGCCTCTAACATGAGGGCAGGGACT
>LFCJ01004018.1_pt1 | contig 10764 bp, 12 predicted proteins | sample 643141 | NCBI WGS metagenome assembly LFCJ01 (sample SAMN03766243, study PRJNA286221) | soda lake metagenome | biome: soda lake; feature: Kulunda steppe; material: water; isolation source: sample B1-Br-g2 brine of Lake Bitter-1 | place: Russia: Kulunda steppe | collected 2010-07 | reverse complement strand
GGGTTCAACTCTTTTTTCAGTCCCTTCAAGACCAAGTCTTCTCCTATAGGACTTAGACAGTCTGTTGGAGGGCTTTGAAGTTTTACTCTTTGAGCAGCTTCTAGTATTTGCTCTATCTCATCTTTATCTAAAGTGTTAGGTCTCCGGCCTTCATCGATATCTGCTTCTTCGCAGATTTCTTCTGCACTTGTTCTTCCTACTCTTGTAAACTCTTTCTGTAGGAATGAGGATACTGTACGCGCCTTGCTTCCTTCCATCATCCTCATTACAACTCCTAGTTCTACTCCGTGAAGGTGTGGCTTGATCTCTTTAGGTCTTTCCGGCAACTCCTTTGATACTCTTGGGTACTCTATTTTGTTTCCGTCAGGCTCTCTTAGAACTACTCTTGCGTAAGGATTCATGATTGCTGTGTGTTTTAGGTAGTTTCTTACAGAGTGATGGCCTTTGGTGTACTGAGCTTCGATATTCATTTCGATTGTGGTTCCGTGATCAAAGTAGTAGTCTTTGTCTCCCGGGAACTCATCGCTGTCTGCTTCAATCAATTCATCTTCAATTATTTCTGGCTCGTTTTTCTCTGTATCGATCCTTACGATAAATTTGTGGCATGGCTCTCCTTTCTGTTTGGAGTATACTGTTACAGGCTCTCCTGTTGTTAGCTGTGCGTACATTGCCGATGCGGAGATTCCGATTCCCTGTTGTCCACGGCTCTGTTGTAGCTTGTGGAACTTGGATCCGTACAGTAGTTTACCGAATACTTTAGGAATATTTTCACGGCTTAGTCCTATTGCATTGTCTCTTATCTCTATACGACATTTTTTATCATCTATTTCGTCTACTAAGACGTGTAGTTCTGGCAAAATATTATCTTCTTCACATGCATCTAGAGAGTTGTCAATAGCTTCTTTTACAACTGTTATTATTGATTTCTGAGGGTTTTCAAAGCCTAAAAGGTGTTTGTTTTTCTCGAAGAACTCTGCTACAGAGATTTCTCTGTGATCAGACTGTTCTTCTTGTACTGGTTCTTCTATTCCGTTTGGCATAGTATTTTAGTTACCTCCTTATCTTGTCCTGGTTCTTCTCCAGGTACTGATAGGCAGTTGAGTGTGTGCTGCCTTGTAACAGCATCTTAATCGATTCTGCTACTATTTGAATGTTTTCAGCGTAGCCTATTATTCCTATGGTTTTTCCATAAACCGATATCTCTACGTTACCTTGTTTTTCTAAATGAGTACGTGTTTCTCCATCTCTACCTATCACTCGTCCCTTTAATCTTTCTTGAGAGTTAGGTGTATCCGCAAAATTCTTGATATCCATTAAGTGAAGTACAACATCTTTTTCAACAAGTCTAACAGCCTTATCAGGGTTGAAACCTCTTCCAATAGCTTTAACAACATTTAAGGCATCCATTTCGTCTAAAGGCTCTCCGTCAATAACAGCTAGATTGTCCTTAATCTCAAGCTCTACGTCTGTAAGATCTTGTATATCCTTTTTAGTTTCGCCGCCTTCACCTATTAGAACCCCTACTCTTTCTTCAGGAACTCTTACTTCTTTCATCACTATAACTGAATCAGTCTACCAATCTTTTTATACCTTGAATAAGGGTTTCAGGCCTTGTCACCCTGAAATAACACGTTTATAGTCTTTCTCTACATCGGTGTCTGCGCCCTGTCTCTCGAAAAAGTTTGCTATATTCTTAATATCTCTTTTCAGAAGCTCTTCTGCTTCAGGATGGTTGAAATGTACTCCTTGAGAGAAATCTATCCACCATAAAACACCTTTATCATCAACCAGCATATTATATTCTGACAGATCACCGTGTACAAGCTCTTCCTCGTTCCATAAACGGCTTATATTATCTATAACTTGTTTGTATCCTTGTTGTGGGTTCTCAATCTCCACATCCTTAAGTTTAGGATACGGTGAGAACTCTTCTCCTACGAACTCCATTACAAGAATATTGTCTCTAAAAGCTAGAGGTTCAGGACATTTAACAACGTTTGAGGCTTTCTTAAGGTTTCTAAACTCTTTTTTACACCATTCCTGTATAACTGTTCTTCTGTCGTCTTTGACGTTTCTGAACCGTTCATCTCCGCGCAGATACTTTTTCATCTCTCTGAAGCTGCCGGCACGGTTCATATATATTTTTACTATAACTCTTTCATCTTCTTCTGTATCAGCTAAAAAGACTACGGACTCCTTACCGGACTCTATAGTTCCGTAAAGTTTCTTGATTACTCCTTGTTCTGAAAGTTTGAGTAACGCCATCGACGTACTGTGGTCGAAAACGTTCTGAAAGGCTTTACGTGCCTCTGAAGTATCGAACATTTTACGGGACTCTTCTCTCCAGCGTTCTTCAAAGTCAAAGTTTTCGTCCTTCATAATACTATGTTTGGAGTAGAAAGATTAAACAAGACTAGCCTCTGTAGTAACTGTAAGATTTGTGTGCTGCAGATGCTAAAATACCTGTAACGACTGATATAAGTATCGGACCGTAGTTACTGCTGAACAGTACGGGAACCCATCTTTCTAAGACTCCTACCGGCCCGTTTATGTAGCCTCCCCACATCAAGATTCCTGTAGCCCAGAGAATATTCAGTATAAAAGCGGTTGCTAAGGATGCTGCTGCAAATATTTTTAGAGTAGTTCTGTGTTCAGAAGTTATCTGTTTCAGTTTACAGGAACTCTGAGATTTCATCTAGATGGTCTCTGCTTTCCAGCCATTCTGTTTCGGCTTGGCTGTAGCTTTTTACGATATCTCCTTTTTCATCGCCTTGTATATCCCAAGGATTTACTAGTACGACTGAGTCTCTTTTTACCCAGATCCCTCTTTTTTTGCTTCCCGGTATTCGGCAGATTCTTTTTCTTCCATCTGTACAGTATACACGGTATTTTCCGCCTCCTTCTTTTCTCAGGACGATTCCTAATACTTCATCGTCTTTCGGGCGTCTTACACGTGTTATTTTCTGTTCTTCGTCTTCGCTCATATTGAGAATTTGCGAGGTTCAGCTTTTTAAACTAAATTCCTGTATTCTGGCTTATTCCAAAAGTCTTCAAGGCATTCAATAAAAAAGTTTAATCGGTTAGGTTAGTTCGGTTAACCTGTTATACTCTTACCGATATTACGTTTCTGTATACTCTCTGGCCGTCGTCTTCGCCTATAAGTTCGTAACTTCTTTTGACATCTACGTTGTACTTGTTTTTCAGCATACCGAGTATCTCTCTTGCTATTGTTTCTGTAGATAGGTAGAAGTCGTATCCGTTCTTGTTTTTCTCTATATTTGCTAAGAAGTTTTTACGGCCTTCGTTAGTTACTTCTGCTGCTTTGTCAGCTATCTGGTTTGAGATTTTGTCCAGATTTCCTTCTCCTCTTAACTGGAGCTTGACCTTGTAGAAGCCGCCGTGGAACTGTGAACATGTGTTGCACTGTTCTTTACTTATCTTTAGTTCTGTATCGTAGTCTGCTTTCATGTCTCCTTTGAATGCATGGACTTTGACAAACATTTTTTCGTTCTCTTCCCAGTACTGTAGCTCCATATCTGTCTCAGGTTCTGAGAACTCTTCAAACTTGGCTGCTAGTTGTTCTTCAAGAGTGTATTCCTCTATCCATTCTCCCTTCTTCCTCATTCTGCCGCAGATACTGCATATATCTATTTCAACAGTGTTGGGTATTTCTAAAAGCTTGTTTACATCCGGATAGCAGTCGGGACAAAGCTTTTTCTTATTGCCGTATAGTCTGTCCGTTTCTTTTCCACATCTTGGACAGAATTTTGTGAGCTCCATACAACTATTAATCATGCTTCAAAGCTTTAAATCTCGAATTCCAGAACGTCGTCTTTCTCTAGTTTTAGTTCTTGGAAAGACTCAAGCAGATACCGGTACTTCTTTTCCGGCCGGTAAAGTTTCCAAGTCCTAGGACTCCATGTCCAGGGCTGAGCCTTCATCTTCTCAACCACTTTTTTATCAGAGTCTAAGAAGTAAAGGTAGAGCGGTTCAGAGAGCAGCATCATATCTATAGATGTCTTGACATCTCTCGAGAATACGAAAAGCATTTTACCCGAGTTTCTAAGGCTTAGACCCCAGAACTTTTTTACAATATTATCAGCGACTTCTGCTTCAAAGCTTTCTTGACCTGTTTTTACCCGGGTCAGCTGTTTCTTCAACATATGTAAATGTTCTGGAGTCCTTGCTTTTATTCTTAGACTAGCTGAGCTGTAAGTTCAGTTCTACACTGTTCTCTAAGCTATCTATTATCTGGGATCTGTTCTCTACTTCTTCTAGCCACTCTTTCATTGACTCTTCTGAGACCTCTGTTTCAGCATCAATTTTTATGTTGAGTTCTTTGAATCCTGAACGTTCTTCATTATTTTCTCCTCTAAACTTTGAGGGATCTATATTTCCCCCGATGTTCAGACGGAGTTTTTTAAGCTCTATACCTTTTTCATATGCAACCACATGAGCCATTCGACATATACAGCCTGCTAAAGAACCTAGGAAATACTGTTCCGGGTTAACACGGTTTTCAGGGTTGTTTAAACCTTTATGCTCTTTTACAAGAAATTCTGAACCCGGTGTCTCAACCAGTGTTTCTGTAGGGGTTTTACTAGATGCTTTAACGTCGAAATGTAGGTTCTGTACCCTATTTTCCGTCATAGTTGTTTATACGGTCCTCCCTATATTAACGATTATTATACAGTTCCGCAATCATTCTGGTTCCGCCAAAAAACCAGTCTAAGAAGTATTGAAGATTAAAATAAGAATTAGAAAATCTAAAAGCTTATTAAAAGAGCTTTAATTGAACATTAAGTTTACTTGAAGAGTTATAAAAATATAAAAACGGTTTAAAACAGGTTTAGGTTTTTATGAACGGTATTTTTGTGTTTAAAGTTCTTACAAAGTAGGAAATCTTTCTCGCCACAGCCTTGACATAGTGTGCAGCGCTCTTGTATATAGGAACTCTATGTCCATATATGGCCGTATCCCCATCCTTTATAGTTTCAATCACATCCTCATAACCAATATCTTCCTTAGATCCCTCTCCGCTTATTTCAACCTCTGTATAAGCTCTTCCTACAGTTGTAATAGAGTGTGCATCGCTTGCCGCCACGCCCGGTATGTCTCTGTTTCTTGCAAACTTTTTGGCTCTTCTATTTCTTTAACCTGTGAATATCCATGAGTTGTAGATCTCTATAGCGTCAGGATCTTCAATTTTCTTCTTCTTTACACCATGCCGGGTTCTCTGGAAAGGATGTGGTATTACTGCAGCTCCCCCAAGCTCTCTTATCTCTTCAATTGTCTCATCGATAGGCTTCTTTTTCTCAGGCTTTTCTTCCACCCCTAATGCCAATACTTGACCCGCCTTGGTTGATACCTCTACTCCAGGTATACCTATTAAGTCGTACTCCTCTGCTAAGTCTTTAGCTTCAAGAGAGGCTTCTATCTCATCATGATCTGTTATAACTACCGCATCTAGGCCTATATCTTCAGCGTGCTCAAGTATAAGGTCTACAGGCTCCTTCCCATCAAAAGAGTCTTCAGAGTGGACATGCGGGTCTATATTCAGTTTAAGGCTTTCTTCATTCATATAAGGTAATTGTAAAACTCTATATTGAAAAAGGAACATCCCTTATTACTTAGTACAGAATAATGGAGAAATGGGCAAACTATAAGCTTAGAGTTAGAGAAGAAATGGAGAACGCGCTCAAGGAGGAGCATACTCCTCGCCAAACAGCATTCAGCGCTGCCTTAGGGACATTTGTAACAGTATTACCTACTCTAGGAATAGGAATACTATTTTTCCTTCTGATTTCCAAGCTTTTCAGCAGCGTAAATAAGCTTGCGCTATTTGCTTGTGTTATCGTATTCAATCCTGTAATGAAGTATCCTATCTATATTATCAGTTACAGTATAGGTAGTATCATAACTGTATCATCTGCTCCTGAAGAAACACTTGAAACAGCTTTAACATCACAAGCTTTGGGAGCCACACAGACAATGCTGGTCGGAAATCTTATTCTAGCATGTACTTTATCCATTCTGGCATATATTTTGGTTTTGAAACTTGCGAAGAAGTATGAAGAAGCAGATTTAGAAATTGGGGAAGAAATTGCAGATAAAATGAAAGAAGAAAAAATTTAAAAGCTTAAAAAGGATTTCGGAATCTCGAAAAATGCTTAAAGCTCGTATAAAAGATTTTAAAAGATTTTAATACTTTCTAAACCTCTATTTTTAGCCTCAAAAACATGGAGACTGCTCTTCTCCTCTATACTGTTATCTAAGACAACTTTGTTTAATAGGACTCACTGAAAGAGAATGAGCGTGGAAATGATAGAACGTGCAGACGAACCCGCAGCCAAAGAAAGAAGTGAAAATAGGGATAAAGGAAAGACTTCGAACACCGCACGTTCCCAAACCAGAGAATCTCGAGACCAAGCAGACTTAGAGAAGACCTTAGAAAACCTGTTCGACGGGATGCGGCCAACCAAAAGATTTGGAAAACAGAAGGCCTCAGAAAAAATAGAGGAATCTTACAATGAGATCCGTGACTCCTCAAAACCTATTGAGTTCGAAGACGTTAGAAGAGCCGTTGAGAGAGGAAAATTTAACCGGAGAAAATGGGATGACGTTCGTGCAAGCTCAGAGGTTAAACTACACGAGGTTAAGACAGAGTATGAAGCAGATATCGCAGAGATAGCTGGAGAGATAGGGAAAGATCTTGCAAGAGCAGAAAAATGGTCTAGAAAAAATATTGAAGACTACGAAGAGATAGGGAAGACCTACGAGTTCGAAGATCACGACGATCTTACCGCGGTAGAATTTATCGAACTCGCTTCTAAAGAAATGGAGTCAATAGACCTTAAATATACGAGTATACAAGAAGATTTAGCCGAACTAGGACAAGAAGTAGAAGAGAAAAGATTCAACGACACAGAAGCAGATAGAAGCCAGGTTAAAGGTCTTGGAACAGACTCTGAAAGAATCCTAAGATACGAGAACAAAGCGCTATCCTACAGGTTTGATGAAGATTTATACAAACGTATCAAAGATAAAGACAAACATAAGAAACGGCTTCAGAACAGGTTTCTATCTAGAAAAAAGGATATCAAAGAAGTATACAACGAACATACTGAAAGTCTAGAGACCTATATTACCGAGAGAATGGAGGGGCTTAACGAAACCGCTGAAATACTTGAGAATATCTCCACTATGAAACCGGCAAAATTAGAGGATCTGATAGAGGAGAACTACTCTCGTAAAATCCCCGAACATCTTTTAGAGAACGGCGAAGAACAGCTCAGAAAACAGTACCAGAGAACAGTTAAGAGTCTGGAGAACAAGGTGGAGAAACAGTATAACCAGCTTGAGAAACCTGTTTCAGAACTAGAAGAGCTGGAAGACAGCCTTCCTGACGACTACTTTTCTAACATGAGAGGCTCTGAAGAGCTCAGAGACACGGTAAGATCTCAGGCAGCTTCAACTTCTAGCCAGGCACCGAGCAGAATATTCTAATTATTTCGCCCTCTCAGGGATTTGAACCCTGGATCTTCACCTCCGCAAGGTGACGTCTTTCCACTAGACCAAGAGGGCCCGTACTTTTTAGAAGAGTCTATGAAGTTTAAAAGTTGCAACCAACGTGGCTTTTATTTATTAGATGTTCTGAAATGTTATACAGGTAACCACGTAGTTGTTAGAGACTAAACGGTAAAACCTGTAAAAAACGAGGAGGTGAAACATTAAATGGATCTAAAAAAGAAGCTACAAGAATTTAGAGAGAAACTACCTTTCTAAACTCTGTTAAGCAACTTTAACCTTTTTGGAGCCGTTAAGGCTCACCTCTTTTCACTACCTCAATTTTTTCTTTATCCCTTTTTCCTACTCTATTTTTAAAGATTCAGCTCCTAAAAACGGTTTATAAGAGGTTAAACTAAAATGGGAAAGATTTCATGTGTATACAAAGTTATGCCAGAAGACGCCGAAACCGATCTAGAAGCTTTAAAACAGGATATTAAGTCCGTTATAGATGTTGAAGATATAGGAGAAGAAAACGTTGCTTTCGGTCTAAAAGCGATTAAAGTCTCCACAATCACAACTGATGAAGAAGGCGGTACAGACGCAGTTGAGGAGAAGCTTGAGAAAGTTGACAACGTTCAAAGCATCGAACTAGAGCATTTCGACAAGCTCTAAAAAAGATTTTCTATTCAAAAGTGGTTTTTCCACCGCCACATACCTTACATCCATATTCTTCTTTATCTTCACTACAGATGTTTGAACCACATACCTCACACGTGGTGACGGCTTTACGTCTCTGACAGTAATCACAGACTGTTGCTCTATCCATAACTGTGAAAATATACCTGTTTTTTTAACTGAGTTACTGTGGCCTATCAGTCTGGTTTTAAAGCTGAAGAACTAAGAGAGAACATTATGGGAGTTAAACTCGGCGACCTAGTTGAACCTGAAGAAATTGATTTCGCAGATTTAAATGATAAAGAGATTGCTGTAGACGCAATGAACACTATCTACCAGTTCTTATCAATTATACGTCAACGCGACGGCACACCGTTAAAAGACTCTTCCGGAGAAGTAACCTCCCATCTCTCAGGACTGTTCTACCGAAACATCAACTTGTTAGAAGAAAATATTAGACCATTATACGTTTTCGACGGTGATGTACCTGATCTTAAAGAGAAAGAAACATCTAGACGAAGAAAAAAACGTGAAGAAGCAAAAGAAGAATGGGAAAAACTTAAAGACGAAGGAAAGATTTCAGAAGCATACTCCAAAGCCACTCAAAGCTCTAAAGTTACTTCAGAAATGCTTGTAGAGTCTAAAAAACTTTTAGACGCAATGGGAATACCTTTTATTGAGGCTCCTAGCGAAGGTGAAGCACAAGCCGCATACATGACGAACAACACCGATATCTATGCGGTAGGCAGCCAGGACTGGGACTGTCTACTGTTTGGCGCAGACAAAATGGTTAGAAACCTGACCTCACGCACCAAAAGAAAGACCTCTAGTGGCGGAGAGAAAAAGATATCTACAGAACGAATAAGGCTTGAAGACGTTCTAGACCAGCTCGAAATATCGAGAGAGAAACTTGTATGGCTAGGAATACTTGTAGGAACAGACTTCAACCCAGACGGAGTTCATGGTATAGGACCTAAAACAGGTTTGAAACTTGTAAGAAAATATGAAAGCTTTGAAGAGTTATTAGAAGATGATAAAGTTGAATGGGAGTCTGAAAACAGTCCTGAAACCATTCTAGAGTTTTTTATGAATCCTCCTGTTGAAGATACTGACTACAGCTTCAATGAACCGGATTCTGAAAGAATAAAAGAAATTTTAGTAGATAGACATGATTTCTCTGAAGACCGTGTCAACTCAGGTATAAAGAAGTTGGAAAAAGCTTTGGAAAGCCGTCAGTCCGGTCTAGAGAGTTTTATGTAATTTTTTACTGACCTCTAAACTCTTTCAGTAAGAGTTTCATCATCTCTCCTAGCTCTCTGTAACCTTCTCTTATCTCCTTTATCTCTTCATCCTGTCTTTCAACTTCGGTTAGAACCATTTCGATATCTTCTTCTGTTACAGAGCTTTGAGGCTCTACCTCTCTTTCTTCAAGCTTTTTGACTCTTCTTTCAAGATTTGACTCTCCGGTATCTACTTTAGATACTAGGCTCTCTAAGTTTTCGTTGAGAGACTCTAGAACTTCGTTTCCGTCTTGGCCTTGTTGGAGCTGTTTGTACTCTTCTTGAGTTAGTAGTTTGAGATCTACTAGGTCGTCGAAGTCGTTGAATATCCAGTTGAAGTCGGAGACCATTCCTTTAAGCTGTTCTAGTTCTTCCTGTATCTCTGTTATCTCTTGGTCTTCTACCTGTTTCTCAAGCTCGTCGACTTTGTTTTCAAGATTCTGTATATCGATTTTTACTTCTCCAATCTTGTCTGACTCTATCTCTTCAGTTCTTTCACGGAGTTCGTCAATAGATTTCTCTAGATTCTCTAAATCCTTCTTGCTTGTCTTGACTTCATCTATTATCTCTTTTGAGTCTTCGAAACTCTGTTTTAGTTCGGCTAGACCGGCTTCAACATCGTTAATCTTTTCTTCAGCTTCATCTACTTGGCCTTCTACAGAGTCGATGCTTTCAACTTTGCTTTCAAGATCTTCAAACTTATCAGAACTCTTTTCTAAACTGTTTAAACGGTCTTCTAAGTCGGAGATTTGTTCGCTGTCGTCTTCTTCTGAAAGGTTATCAATTTTTTCTTCAGTTTCAGCTATCCGATCTTCATGTTTCTGTTTTATCTCTGTTATCAAAGAAGATTTTTCGGCTAAACGGTCTTTTACTTCTGCAATATCTGTTTTTACTCCGTCGTCTTCTTTTTCTTCAAACTCTTCTATACTTTTTTTGACCTGTTCTAAGTCATTTTTCAGTTCTTCGAAATCTTCTTTATCTTTTTCATCTTCAGCTTCTTCTACACTCTCTTCTAGTTTGTTTAAACGGTTTGAGAGCTTTTCAATTCTTTCAGAGAACTCTTTGTCAGCTTCTAACTGTTCTATTTTGTCTTCAAGTTCCTCAATTTTTTCTTCTGAAACAGAGGAGTCTTCTGTACTCTCTGAGGTATCGGTGTCGTCTTCAGGTAGTTCAGAGTCTTCCTGTTCTTCTGTTTCTTTATCTTCTGGCTGTTCAGTTTCTTCTTCAGCTGTCTCGGCTTCTTCCTCTTCAGTATCTTCTTCAGCTGTCTCGGCTTCTTCCTCTTCAGTATCTTCTTCAG
>LFCJ01004017.1_pt1 | contig 10764 bp, 18 predicted proteins | sample 643141 | NCBI WGS metagenome assembly LFCJ01 (sample SAMN03766243, study PRJNA286221) | soda lake metagenome | biome: soda lake; feature: Kulunda steppe; material: water; isolation source: sample B1-Br-g2 brine of Lake Bitter-1 | place: Russia: Kulunda steppe | collected 2010-07 | reverse complement strand
GGGCACAGGCGGTTTCAAGTGAGAGAGGAAGGCACAGGCGAGGTCAAGTGAGTGGCTGGGCACAGGCGGTTTCAAGTGAGAGAGGAAGGCACAGGCGAGGTCAAGTGAGTGGGTGGGTAAGCTGCAGAGTGCAGGGCTGTGTTTGCAGCCGCAGTGGCTCAGAGCAGACCAACTGAGTGGGGCTTTGAAGAAGGGGTCCTGCATTTGAAAATCACCCCAACGTTGCGCACGCCTGGGATGCAGGGTCGTACAGGTATATACTGTTCCTAATTTTGCTTTTGTGCGCGTGACTGCTGGACAGGAGCCATTGGAACATATCCTGTTCCTTGTGTCACTCCTGTGCGCGTGCCTGCTGTGCAGGACCATTCCCTCCGAGGAGCTGCTCTTTTCTGCAGGTGGCCGCCACGCCGAGCTGTTCACACTGGATGCGCCCATGGCCACCACGCCCCTGGCGCCCGCCGCGGGCTATGCCCCCAAGTACTCCCAGGGCTTCCTGGCAAACCTGGACAAGGTGCGCAGCCATTTTATGGTGCTGAGTGCTCGTGGCCATTTTATGGTGCCGAGTGCTCGTGGCCGGGGGTGACGGACCGGAGCTGGCGCAGCAGCAGCAGCGGCAGCGGCAGCTAAGGCTGCAAAGGCAGCGGAAGGGGCGGCTGCGGTAGCCACAAAGGCGGACCCCTTCCCTGGGGGTTGCCAATGTTGAGCCCTTCAGCGCATATACGTGGCCCAAATGCACTGCCCCGCTCCTGACACAAAGTTGCGGCCATGTTCTGCTTGTTGACATGCAGTATCATTTGGGGTCAGCGATGGCAGCCACCTAGGTCTTGTTTGGCATGCATGGCTTTGCACAGGGCTTCGCTCCACTTCTCTTACTGACATTCCTTTCTCTCACTAAAGAATCATTTTTCTCACTGAGGGTCATTTCTCTCACTGAGGCTCTCCATATGACCCCCTCCATGATTGACACCCAGGACACCTCATCGCCTAACCTGTGCTTCTGCTGCTTCGCTGCGTGCCGCTGCCCAGATCTGTAAGCTGTGCAGGTTTGGGTTGGGGGATAGTTTAACTTCAATCTTAGGGGGTGCTGGTGGGAATGCTTTTCTGACCCAAGGCTGCTTGCCCATTGGAGGCAAGTTGCAAACTTAAGGGCGCCAGGTCACCGGCTAGATTGGAGCTTGCAGTGCTGCAGCCAGATCCGCCGTCCAGGGCTTACAGGGCACGCAGCCTTCCTAAGCCACTACCTCAATGCAGCGCTGAGCGCAGTTGCCAGCCTCTGACCTTGAGTTATCTTCTGCCTCTCACCTTCAGCTATCTCCTGCGTCTCACCTTCTGCCTGCGTCAATCACATCGACAGGTTGTTGAGCAGTGGCTAACGGTGCGCAACGTCCGACCTCTGCGCATCCTCATATCAGGGCCGCCCATGTCAGGTAATCCGCGTGTATGGGATGCATGCTTTTGCGGCACCCTCAGGTCCTTCTACTTCAGCCCTTGCGCTTCTACGTATGGACCTTCTGCGCCGTGGGACACCATGACGCCTGTATCGGTAATATGTTGAGAGGTAGCACAGATGTGCCAGCTGATGGGGAGTCTGGTGCTTTGGAGGCATAGATTGGGCTTGCAACCTCGTGTTGCCTGTCTATCTAATCATACTATTCCCAACCTGCATGCTACCATTGCCTTGCACATCACTGCGGACAGGCAAGTCAACAACAGCAACCCGCCTAGCTGAGTTGTACCATATAAAGCACATATCCGTCAAAGATCTCCTCGCCGCAAGGGACAGGCTGCCTCCAGACCTCGTCAAGGTCAGTGGCACTGGTGGCGCGCCTCTGACATGTGATGCGATGCATGAGCCAATGCCTTTTGAGCAAAATGCGACTTGTGGGTGTCCTGCATGGTTGCCTTGCCCGCCTTCTGCAGCGCCTTCACCCTTGATGGGCCTGCGTTGCAGCGCTGTGTTGACAAGGAGAGGCGCCCTTCCAAGCGATGTGGGCAAGTCCTTCCAGGAGACATGGAGTGCCCTCCCCCTCCATAATTCAACCCCGCTCTGCATGCCACCGCGCCGGCCTGCAGGTGTTTGATGTGGAGATGAGCGGCAAGGACCCCAGGGCCTCTGCGACTACCATGGCGGCCCTCTTCCAAACGTGAGTGGCGGCTGTGCACGCCGTGCTCCCACGTGTCTGTATGGGGAGACCCTCAGGCGGTCACGTCTACCATGACTTACAGCCTGTGCACTGTGCATACCCTCCCAGGCTGGTGACCCCTGACCTGCTTTGGCGCAACCGAGGATTTGTGCTGGACGGTTGGCCACGCACCGCCAACGCCGCACGCTGCGCGTTCATGCGGCAAGAGCCCCTGGATGAAGAGGACCAAGCAGAGCTTGCAGCCGAGGTGTGAAGAGCCTCAATTGATTGACTGTGAATTCCACCGCAAAGGTCCAGAAGCATCATGGCTGATTTTGTGTCGTCACCAGGCAGTCATGAGCATATGATCATGGCTGGGAGTCATGACCATTGATCGGAGTCGTAATTATTGGTGAATTCAGCGCATCAATTGTGGCCAAGGGGCAGTCATGACCATTGATGGGACTCAGCGCATTGAGTGTGGCCAAGGGGCAGCCATGGCCACAAAATTGTTTGGAGGGGATGGAGCTGGCTTGCCCAGAGGGGGCTGAGGCTCAATAGACTGCAATCAAAGCACCAACCTGGGACAAGCGTTCTTACTTGCTGACATATCTTGTAAGCCACTGCTTAGCATGGTATCCTCAGTGTGCGTGGCTTGGCACTCTGACTGCAGGAGGCTGCGAAGGTGGTTGCAAATCAAGCTACAAAGCCTGGAGGCAAAGGTACCATTTCTGCAGTGCTGGCAGTTGTACTGTGACAATTGTGCAAGTATTGCCTTGCATGCCCAAAGCATTTAGATCCTGGCCCATCACCTTATTGTGATGATTTGCAATGTATGGTACGTATATCTACAGTACAAAGGGCTTCTTGGTAATGCCAAATCCTATCTAGAAATGCAGCACCCAAGATCTTGTAGACACATGTACTCACATTTGCCGCACAGCACACGGCATGCATGCGCTGATGTGCAGGTAAGGCAGCCCCCCCTGCCAAGAAGGACTCCAAGCCCAGCAAAGCCGCGCCTGTGGCAGACAATGGGCCTCATTTGGCCCCCGGCCACAAGCTGGTGCCCAACCCTGCGCTGGCCCCCACTCATTTCATACAGGTGCGCAGCCCCTGCTCTATTCATACTAGTGTGCTGTGCTGTGCTGGAGCCTCACACGAGGTTCTGCCACGCAAGCAGTGTGCCGTGTGACTGTGTTTTGCCTCCTAGGGAGCAGCATGCCCTGTGACAGTGTGCTGCCTCCTAGCAAGCAGCGCGGCAAGTGACTGCGCTCTACCTCCTAGCAAGCATGGTGCTGTGTGACTGGATTTGCAACAATAACAGTCCAGGGGCTTGATGTTCTAGGAGTGGGTTTGCAACAATAACGGTCCAGGGGCTTGACGTTCGAGGAGTGGGTTTGCAACAATAACGGTCCAGGGGCTTGACGTTCTAGGGGTGGGTTTGCAACAATAACGGTCCAGGGGCTTGACGTTCTAGGAGTGGGTTTGCAACAATAACGGTCCAGGGGCTTGACGCTCTAGGAGTGGGTTTGCAACAATAACGGTCCAGGAGCTTGACGCTCTAGGAGTGGGTTTGCAACAATAATGGTCCAGGGGCTTGACGCTCTAGGAGTGGGTTTGCAACAATAATGGTCCAGGGGCTTGACGCTCTAGGAGTGGGTTTGCAACAATAACAGTCCAGGGGCTTGACGCTCTAGGAGTGGGAGCCAGTTAGCATTGTTTGAGACAGGTGCTTTGTTGAACAGGGCCTCGAAGCACGTGAGTCCATGTAAGCAACACAGTGGCAACCCATTTCATTCACTCGGCAATGGCTTCTGCCGCGTTTTTGTTGTGCTGTGGCTGAAGCACCAGTTGACAGCCTTTTTGTGATGGTTGTAAGTAACCTGACTACTCATCCAGCAGTCTGTACGAGTGCAGCAATACTCAGAGGCAGTTTTGTGCATAATCCCCGTGCATGTGCTGCTGGTACGTGCGGCACGCATACAGACGTGCAACACCCATCATAAGGTCTATAGATGGGTGGTGCAGGGGTGGGCTCCAGCCCGGGGCCTGTGCCAGTACCAAGCACATGAGCAGCAGCTGCTGTGTCAGGGTTAGGGGTAAGGGTAGGCTCCAGCTCGGGGCCCCTGTGCCAGCATCAAGCACTCAAGCAGCAGCTGCTGTGTGCTGCCCTTGCGCGCCTTGCAGCTGGACGCAAGTGAGGAGATCCTGCGCAGGCGGATGCAGGGCGTTGAAGCTGCCGAGTTGGAGGCCTTCCGTGCGAGCACGCCCGTAACTGAAAAGAGTGAGAGGAACTGTGGCTTTGGGAGGATATAAGGAGATCGAGCCTTGCCTGAGCCCAATGGTCAGCAGTATTTGGTTCCTTGGAGCCAGGGAGGTTGGAATTGAGCAGAAGGGGTCTTGTTAGCGTGCCTCCTACTAAGCGCCTCCTGCTCAGTGCCTCCTATTCAGTGCCTTCACCCTAGTGTCTCCCATAAGATGCCTCCCATCTAATGCATCCTGCATATCACGCCCTCCCTGGTCCCTGTGTGTGTCAGAGCCTGCAAGGCCCCCGATCTGCTGTGTTATGCACCCCCCTGTCTGCTGTGTTACGCCCCTATCTGCTGTATTACGCACACCGGTGTGCCTTGCTGCTGCTCAGCCTGCCCAGGGCAATTTTTAAAAGACCTGATAGCAGAGCAAACTTGGTGTGCATGCCGTCTTGGTATAGGCTGCTCTACACTCTGCAACATGTCCCCCCTGCATGCTGAGGTTGTTTCTGCGTCTGGTTGAAAGCTGATGGCCGACGAATGTGGAGGGGGCCCACACTGCATGATTCATGCCACTTCCCTGATCACTCTGGCACGCATGCACACATTCTCGTGCAGCCCGCAACTTGGGCGCGTGTATGTGCTTGCAGCGGGGCCTACTCCAAGGACGGGCAGGGGCCAAGACAAGGCGACCACTGGGCCGCAGTCCCACAACAATGAAAAGGACTTTGCTAGGCGGCTGGAGGCCTGGAACAAGCTCAAGGCTGATGAAGAGGAAGATATGGGCGCCAAGGTAATGCTGTAGCTCTGAGGTCGCTAGGCTGTGTGCTGTGCGTTTGCTTTGCACGGTCAGCTGCCGCTTAAGTGACCTACCTGGCTGTCCGACGTGCAGCACCACCAGGTGGCAGATCCACATGCCTTTGTCTTGCAGCAAGTTGTTCGGGGGTGCAAAGGGGAATGATTGGCAGAGCTGCCACGCAGCTGCGCTTGGTATCATCACCTGAATGTATGGCAGATGTGTGGGTAGCCCGGTTGATGTTTGAACTTGGCACCCTGGCATGCATGAATTGCTCCTGTTGGCCACTAGAAGACTCGTCTGGATTGCAGTTGCTCTTCACCAACATCCTATCCCTCAGAAGTGTTGGGCTGCCTGCTCAACCGTCTGGCCTGCAAGGCTTCAGGGAAGCAAGCCAGGTCTGCCACAGCGGCAGGTTCATTAGATTACAGTCTGTATTGCAGCTCACCACATGCTTGTTACTTTGTGGATCACACCTTCCCTGGCTGCGACCCCACCTTGACAATGCACCACATGCAGCAGACACAGTTACACGTGCTGCTGGGCTGCTGCGCGGCCGCCTGTGCTGCAGGTCGTGGCGGCGCAGCAGGTGTGGGAGTACCGGCGTAACCTAGCGGCAGAGGCTGCTGCGGCCGCGCATGCTGAGGCCAACACGCTGCGTGCGAAGCGGAAGCGCGCAAAAGCACAGGATGCTGCCGCGGCAGAAGCCGCGGCAGCGCTGGCAGTGTGGGAGACTGGGCAGCAGGCAGGCGCCAAGGCTACAACAGCCAAAGCAGAGGGAGGGCGCAGTCCCCTGGCTGCTGTCCGTGCAGGGGGCAGAGCTGAGGCAGCGGGGCGCGCGGGCAGGCCTGATCAAGGTGGGCCGACAGGCAGCAGCCCACAGGCAGCACCAATAGCTGCCGGAGGCAGCCCGGCGGCACTGCTGCATGGCAACCCTGAGCCAACTGCAGCAAAGGGCGCATCAGGTAGCGGCACGGTGCAGGGGCCTGGAGGTGGCGGCGGCGCTGTTGCAGCGGTTTCCGGGGGTGCGGGCGCTGATGTGGCCGGAGGCGTCGTGTATGGCCCTACATGGGTGGGATCTGAGGAAGATGCCGCGGCGGCACGTGCGGACGCGGAGCTTGAGCGCATTGAAGCAGCCGGCCCCAAGCTGCCGCGCTTTGGAGGGCTGGTGGGTGTGGGCGGCCGCCGCACAACATGCGTGCCTGAGCTAAATGCTGCTGCACCATGCTTGCCTGAGCTAAATGCTGCCGCGCCTCATTACCTGCACCAGACGCAGCCATGCCTTGTTGCATGTGCATGGTCCATGAGCTGCCGCGCTTCGTTGCATGCACTGGCACATGAGCAGCTGTGGGCCTGGGCTATGCCCGGAGTACGAGCAGATAAGGCAGACTAAGGTGCGCAGAGGCTGGGCAGGCAGGTGCTGCAGCGCAGCGCGTTGGCGGCGCTGCTGCTGTGCTTTGCAGGGACGGACGCATGCCTGTGCCCTTATGCATGCCTCGACCCGCGCGCACACGCGCACACATTTTGGCATGTGCAGTGTCGCACGGCGCGTGCACAGACGGCTGCATGCCCACGCTCGCACTCACGCAAAAATCTGTACACGTGTGCGCACGTCCTGGGCCCGCACTTCAGGCGGGCGTGGTTGTCGCCAGCTGCGGAGCAGCCTCCTTGTGCCTCACAAGCAACTCGTGCCACTACACACCTCCCGCTCCGCCGACACCCCCTAGCTCCAGTGCAACACGCTCCTCCACCCCATTGAGCAAGGTGGCTGGCACCAGGCCACACGAGCCGGCCAGCGGGGCAGCCGCTGCGCAGGCCCCCGACGCGGCCGCCCAGACGCAAGTGCTGCCTGCAGAGGTGGAGGCGCAGCTGCGTGATTTCATCGGCCCGCCCCGCAACTTTGAGGTGCGGCTGCGTGTAGGTGGCTGTTGCATGTGCGCGCTTGTGGGGGCTGGGTAGGTAGCCTTGCTGCTCCTGGCTAATGTTGTTGCATGCATGGGCCTCCTTCTGCCATGGGGGCTGGGTTGCAGCCTCGCTGCTCCTGGCTGCTGTTGTTACATGCATGGGCATCCTTGCGCCACATAAGCCTACACACCTGTGGCCATGAAGGTCAGCAGCAAGAGGAGCAGCAGCAGCAGCGCCTATTTGCTGCATGAACATTTGAATGGACGCCACGAGACACAAGCCCTGCTCTGCCCTTGCTGAGGGAGCGCAGGGATTCCCCCTCTCGGAGGCCGAAGCCCGCAGCCTGATGCAGACTCCGGAGGCCAAGGAGCACAGCCTGCAGCAGCTGCTTGCGCAGCAGGTGTCCCAGAACCACAGGTCGCTCGCGCCTGAGAGCAGCTGCGGCTCTGTGGGCGTGCCTGAGGACAACCTGGAGGGCCGCGAGCAGGTACGGGTGTTTTGGGGACATGGATGAGTAAGGTCTCTCAGGACAAGGTGTGGGTATGGCTGCCAATGCGCAGGATGCACACCCGTGCCTGGTGCCATGGCGTACCATGCCGGGCATGCACAAAAGCGCTGCCAGAACGCAGGCTTGACGAGCCCACTGCAAGGGGCCTCTGGGAACGTGCAGCGCATGCTGTGCCTGGCACGCGCCCAGCAGCGCACACTGCGCCTAGCACGCATGCTGCAGCTCAGCTACGCATGTGCGCGGATTCTCTGCTCAGTAGGCTGCCGGTGCTGAGCTGCTGGGCTGCTGGGCACAACCAGAGGCCGGTGTGCACATGTAACACACGGGGCTCTCTGCCGTTGAGACACGCACTCTGTGCTGGCCCCGCCCTTGGCCCTTGCAGGCTGCCCATCAGGAAGCCCTGCGGTCCGAGTCACTGAGGCAGTCGCACGCAGGCGGTCCACACAGGCAGCAGCTCATGGTGAGAATGTGCGCGCGCATGTGTTGGCGCAACCCGCCCGGCTGCGTGCCATGAGCGTCTGTGAGGCCTCCCTCCACTTTTTGCGCCCTGCATTCATCAGGCGGTTTGCTCTGCCTGCTGTCGTGTGTTGCAATTGAAGAACAAGCACCTGATGATGATGCTGCTGCTGGTTGTTTTGGCAGTGTCATGAAGATGAAACTTGTGCCTCATGCCTGAATTGCCCTCAGCCAAGTCAAGGACAAAGAAGCCCTGCATTTGCCAAGTGCTGTTGTGCAGCCTCTGGGGCGCGAGCATGTGCTGCCGCGTGAACATGAGAGGCATATGCAGGACAGCACCTGGGTATGGCCCCAGCATTAAACGGGCGTGTCAATGTCGCACACGGCTCACAATGCACGCTGTAATCCCAAGCGCGCATGCATCTCTTTCTGCCAGACCTCAGACACCACAAAGGGTGCATCTTTGGTCGGGCCATGATCCTCTAGTGTGTGAGTGTGTACTGTGCTGTGCGGGCCAGGCGTGATCATCACATGCGTGTGCACTTAGCATGGGCTTGCGTGATGCAAAATTTTGCCCTGAAAGTGTGTTGCAGAGGAGGGGCACTACGGCTTGCGTGAACAAATCAGACCCCAAGGGCATCTGAGCAATGAGCAGGTGACCGTGTCAACGTGTTTGTGGGGTTGGTGAAAACATCATTATAAATACATTCATGTACACGCATGCGCAGTACGTTGGCCAGACTGTGTGCTAAATTGCTGAAATGTATGTCCGGGCTTGCTGAACTAATTACATGCAGAAGGAGATCATGCCTGCTGTGTGCGAGGCCCTGATCCGCATTGCCGCTGATCGCCCAGCCAACCCACTTCGGCTCATGGGTGAACACCTTATCAAAGAGGCCCAGAAGGTGAGGTGCACAGCAGGCAGGCACAAAACAGGCGACCAGGGTGCGAGTCGCCTGGGCTGCCCCCTTATCAGCACGGAGACTGTGCTAGAGCAATGCCAGCCGGCAAGCACCGGAACGTTAGGCATGAAATGGCCACTGTGGGTGACCATAGTGCATTACTTTTTCTGTACAGGAATCTTCTTGTTTTTTTGTTAGAGAGCAACCAATTCTGATGCATCCGTGCTTGGCTGGTAAACCAACTTGCCAACCAACTCAGCCTCCATACAGCAATTAAGGTGTCCGGAGAACAACAAGGCATCAGGACAATGCCGCAATCCAACCTCTGCCCTTGCGTTCAGCTACCTTGGCACTGAGGGTAGCAGCTACCCTAGCAGCTGCTGTTGGGTGGCCTAAGTTCCTATGATGTGATGCGTTGTTGCTGAAATGTTGATATGCACGACTATTTGACCAGACTTGGCTCCACGCCTTGCACCTGCATTGCAAAGAGTAAGGTCATTTGACTGTTGCCGGCCCACCGGTCCTGCACTCTCCGCTTGCACGCGCCCGCAGCTTGAGGTGCTGTACGTTGATCCGTACAGTGATCCCAAGTATGACATCCAAGCAAATAAGATTCGAGCAAAGGCTGAGAGGGAGGAAGCACGTGCCCGTGCCGCTCGAGAGAAGGCTGAAAAGTAGGTTTTTTCCTGAAGACACTGTTTGCTCTTAAAATGCATCGCTGAGGTGTTGCATTGGCTAGGATGATCTGCACGCCCTTTCCTGCGCACACACACACACATGCACACTTGTATGGCTGGATCTGCGCACATGCAGGGAGCTCGCGGCCAAGCAAGCTGCGAAGGCAGCAGAGGGACAAGCGGTAGTATTGGAGGGAGGATGACATTGCTTATCAGGTGCTAGACCGACAATGTTTCTCTGAAGCTAATTTTTTTTGGTTCCTTTGTCTCTTTGAATTTACCTAGCTCTTCAAAGAAAATGAAATGACTGCCGAGAATATTAATGTTCTATGGTGGAGGAGCTTGCAATCGCTTCCATCACTGCTGGGATGCAGAGGGAGTTCGATAGAGGCGTTTTTGGCCAGTGATGTGGCCCGCTTGGATGTGAAATTGGCTGACAGCATGTACTCTGCCGGTCTACAGTCCTATATAGTTTGGAGCCTTTGAAAAGTCTCGGTCTAGATCCTCAGAAAGTCACCATGCTTGCTGTGAAACTTCATGCCATGAAGCAGTGCTCAATCAATTCAATGTGCTCATAAAGGTGCTCTTGAGAAAACTTTTGCAACACATCATCATCAAGACCAGGAGTACTGCTAGTCACCCCCCTGATCCCCACTGACTTCTTTCCTTTTCTTTGCTGGTGGAGGAGTCAAACGGTAAAAAGATGGTGATTAGGCCTTGGCCTCATGGTGACTCCTTTTCCTCAATTGATGTACAGTTTGCCAAGGTCTGAAGAGATATATGATCAACATCTCAGCTTTGTAAGCAAGATAGAACTCATCAAGCCCGAACAAGTGCATTTAGGGACTCTAGGGGTTGTGAGCAGGAGTTGTAATGTGAATCGCGGGCCTTAAACAATCTCTACCAAGCCAGATTACTACACAGCAATCCTCTTCAAGTCTTCATGAAGTTCATGCAAGGAGAGGGAAATCTGCGCGGATATCCCCTCCCTGACCTATCTAAATCTTATTGTTACATCGACGGTGCGTTTACAATGGGGTGATTAATGATTAATTCAAAAATGAAAAAGGGAATTAATCGCGTTTTGAGTTTACAAAGGGTGATTAATTCCGGTGATTAATTAATAAAAGGTGATTAATTTCGAT
>LFCJ01004016.1_pt1 | contig 10767 bp, 11 predicted proteins | sample 643141 | NCBI WGS metagenome assembly LFCJ01 (sample SAMN03766243, study PRJNA286221) | soda lake metagenome | biome: soda lake; feature: Kulunda steppe; material: water; isolation source: sample B1-Br-g2 brine of Lake Bitter-1 | place: Russia: Kulunda steppe | collected 2010-07 | reverse complement strand
TAGGTAGACTGTTATTCTTTGTGAAAATGTGGTACATTGGCATATGAGAGCACATAAACAAGAATGCTTCAAACAAGAGAAAATTATAATTTGAACATAAAAAATGTTAAGAAAAGGGATGTGTTAACAATGCAAATTACGGTTGTAGGGACCGGGTATGTCGGTCTTTCCAATGCGGTGTTGCTTGCGCAACATCACACGGTTACGGCACTCGATATCAATGAAACCAAGGTTGAAATGATTAACAACAAGCAAACGCCGATTGAAGATGCCGAAATTGAATGGTTCCTTAAAAACAACGATTTAGATTTGACAGCAACGACGGATAAGCACGCTGCGTATGATGAGGCTGAATATATTGTGATCTCGACGCCAACGGATTATGATCCTAAGGAAAATTATTTTGATACCTCATCGGTTGAAATGGTGATTGAGGATGTGCTCGAATATAATAATCACGCCACCATTATTATTAAGTCGACGGTACCAGTAGGATATACGGAAGAACTCCGCACGCATTATGATACGGACCGCATCGTCTTTTCACCAGAATTCCTGCGTGAAGGCAAAGCGCTTTATGATAATTTGCATCCGTCACGGATCATTGTGGGCAGCAAAAGTGAACCGGCGCAAACGTTTGCGAGCCTTCTAAAAGAAAGCGCAGAAGATGAGGCGCCCCCTATCTTATTTACCAGTTCTACTGAAGCAGAAGCGATTAAGCTATTTGCGAACACTTATCTTGCGATGCGTGTTGCCTTCTTTAATGAACTTGACAGTTACGCTGAAGTGCGTAACTTAAACTCTAAAGAGATTATTGAAGGGGTCGGCCTTGACCCTAGAATTGGGGATCATTACAATAATCCGTCATTTGGTTACGGTGGCTATTGCCTGCCAAAAGATACAAAGCAGCTTCTCGCAAACTATGAAGATGTTCCCCAGAACATTATGAGTGCGATCGTGGACGCCAACCGCACCCGTAAAGACCATGTTGCAAACCGCATCATCGAAAAAAACCCTAAAGTTGTAGGGATTTACCGGCTTACAATGAAGTCAGGGTCGGATAATTTCAGACAATCTGCCATTCAAGGGGTCATGAAACGCATTAAAGCCAAAGGCATCGAGGTCGTTGTTTATGAACCTGTGCTTGAGGAGGATACTTTCTTCAAATCACGTGTAATCAAAGACTTGGAAGCGTTTAAAAATGAAAGTGATATCATCGTCGCCAACAGGCTCGATGATAACATCCGAGATGTGAAAGATAAGGTCTATACAAGGGATTTATATAGCAGGGATTAACCATATTCGTGGCTTAATCTGTTATCTCTCATTATTTAATTCACCATATCATTAAACCACCATGCACTGCCCGCTTAAAGTGGGTGGTGCAATTTTTATTTTAATTAATGAAGGATATCATTAAGTCATATGATGCGCGATGAAAGCGGCTATGATTGTTATACATGACGCATTAGTTCATCGCTTGAACTGGCATTATTATTAAAAAACGTTTTATGATAAATAAAGAATCTACACTCTATAAACGCGGATTTAGACAATAAGTGTCATCCGTATTTCATAGGCTGATTTTGATAAACATAATGAAATTTAGAATAAGTCATTAAAAAAGCGTTCCATTTTTAGCGAACGCTTTAAAGGGGGTACTTATTGAATGGGCGCCAACTTGGCGATGTATGCGAACATTTTTGGGCCAGTGTGAATGCCCAGCACGGGGGTAAGCTGTGAAAGGGTTAATGTGCGGATGTTCAGTGTGTTTTTCAGTTTTTCCGCAATGGCTTTCGCTTTTTCAAAATTGTTGCCATAGTGGAGGATGAGGTCAATTGAGGCGTCACCAAATTTGTTTTTAAGAATCGACTGCATATTGAGCAGTGCCCGGTGAATGGAGCCAATCGATTTGGACTTTGTAATGTAAACACCCTCGTCATTGACTGTAATGACGGGTTTAACGCGCAAAGCAGTTCCAATGGTACCTTCAACCTTGCCGATGCGTCCACCACGTCTTAAATATTTAAGTGTGTCGATGGTAAAAAGCGCCAATGATTCTTGATAGCGCAATCGGTTGATTTCCTCTTTAATCACTTCCATCTCAGCACCATCGTTGATGCGCTTGACTGCGTGTTCAACTAAAAAGCCGAGCCCACCCCCAAGGGTTTTTGTATCAATATGGGTGATGGAGAGTCCTTCAAAATCATTGAACACAAGCTTAAATGAATTAAACGTGCCACTTAACCCTGAAGAGAGGTTGAGCGCAAGGACATGGGTGTAATTGTCCCGTTTTAATTGTTCAAGTAACGCGTAAAGGTCTTCATTGCTTGGAAGACTGGTGGACACTTTGTGTGTGTCCAGGGAATCATAAATGGTATCGCTCGTAACATCAAGCTGATCGCGGTAACTTTGTTCATCGATCATAATAATAAGGGGCACAACAAAAAGATTGTCATGCGCCTCAACAAAAGTCTTGTCAAGATTGGCTGCTGAATCGGTGATAATCGCTGTTTTCATATTTTTCTCCTAAATAGGGTAGGGTAAGTGAACACTATCACACATTACTATAACTGTCAAAGTAATTACTTTATATTACTTTGATTTTCCCAAAATCAGCTTTTATTCGTCCACTTTTATGTTTACACGAAATAAAAAGGATTAATAAGAATGTTACATTTGCAAGAGATAAGTATTTGTGGCAGTGTCCATTTCAAGTAATCTAACTTTACAAATAATGTGTTGTAGAGTCTAAATTCAAGTGTATGTGTTATCCTATACTACAACCAAACAAGTAAAAAAAGAGTGTATGATAAAGGAGCCTAACATGATGGATATTAAGTTTCTTCAATACTTTGTAGCCATTGTTCATTGCGATTTTAATATCACACGAGCTGCAAAAGAAAGTTTGATTTCACAACCTGCATTAAGTCAAATGATTCATCAATATGAAAACGATGAAAACATCACGTTGTTTGAGCGTTCAAGTGGTCGTCTTAATAAACTTACGCACGCTGGCGATCGCCTTTATTCACATGCTGTTGACATATTAAAAAAACATGAGTTAATGATGGAGGAAATGCAAAAAGAATCAACAGAATTAAAAGGCCATGTAAAGATTGGGATTCCGCCTGTTGTCATCTCAATTATTTTCCCAGAACTGTTGCCCAACTTAATAAAGAAACATCCAAAAATACAACTTGAACTTTTAGAATTTGGTGCTGTTGAGTTACAGAATCAATTACAGTCTAAAGACATAGCGATTGCTGTTCTCCTCACACCTACCCAACTTGATCCGTCTTTATATGAGTCCCACATTTTATTCTCTGATACATTGAGTGCATTTGTAAGCCGAGATAATCATTTAGCCAAAAAAGAGGTTCTTGAATGGAAAGATCTTGACAAGGTATCCATTGCTATGTTTGATCAATCCTACATGATTCATCATCAATTGAAACGACAATTTGAGAAGACTCAAGTGCATCCATTAATTCAGCTTCAATCTGCCTCATGGGACTTATTATTAAATTCAACACGACATTCAAACTTAGTGACAATTTTGCCGGCGCCGCTTGGAAAATTTTTTCAAACCCCCAAAGTAAAACAAATCCCCTTTCATAATCCTATACAATGGCAAATCGCTATCTATCGGCGACGAAAAAAATATCATACCCTCATTGAAGATTATATTTTCAATTTCATCGTTAATCATCAAACCCAACAATAAAATCAGCCCTATTCGGAAGGGCTGATTTTTATTGTTGGGAACTTATTAAACCAATCCTAGATTGGCAAAAATGATAGCGACAATACTAGAAAGCACAGGGATCAAAATACCAACAACAGCGATGTCAAGATAACTGTCTTTATGTTTTAAGCCTGCAACGGCTAATAACGTGAGTACAGCCCCGTTGTGTGGCAGAACATCCAATCCACCTGAAGAAATTGATGCAATACGGTGGAAGGCTTCAACAGAGATACCACTTGTTTGTGCAACGTCAAGATAATATTCACCCAGCGCTTCAAGGGCAATACCCATGCCTCCTGAGGCAGAACCTGTTGCGCCCGCTAAAACATTGACAGAGGCGGCTAAAGATATCAAAGGTGTACCAGGGATTGCGGTCAAACCGCCTGTAAGTGTTGTAAATCCTGGAGATGCTTGAACGACCGTTCCAAATCCAACAGCGGCACTTGTATTCATAATTGCACCTAAAGATCCTTTGGCACCTTCATTGATAGACGTTGAGAAAGATTGTGTTTTAATTTTATGGATGTTTAGAAGCAGTACGGCTGCAATACCTATAAGTAGCGCAATGATGATATCAACGTTCAGTATGTTTAATGTTGTCACCACGAGCACCAATGGAATAAGGGCTATAAATACGTTTGGCGTGTGCCCTTCAACGTTTAATACGGATTTATCTCTGGGTTCAGTGTACACCTCACCATTTTCCTGAAGTTTATTTTGACGCCACACAAGATATAAATAGCCTCCAACAGCCATTACAGTGGCTGAAGTCATCCCCATAATCGGCGCAGCGGTTGGTGTGGTTCCAAAGTAATCCATGGGGATTAGATTTTGAATTTGGGGTGTGCCCGGTACAGCGGTCATTGTGAATCCAAATGCACCCAGTGCAATGGCACCGGGGATTAAACGACGCGGGATATTCGCCTCTTTAAATAAATTGAGTGCAACTGGATATACAGCGAATACGACGACAAACAAACTAATGCCACCATACGTTAATAAGGCAGCAGATAATATAACGCCCATCACTGCGCGTTTAACACCGAGCAACTCTGAGAGTTTTAAGGCGATTGATCTGGCCATTCCAGTATCTTCCATCAACTTGCCGAAAATGGAACTTAGCATGAATACGGGGAACCAATCACCCAAGAAACCAATGAGTCCTGACATATACGTATCTGTATAAGCATCCAATAAGTTAAGACCCCCCGTTAATGCAACAAATCCAGCAGATAACGGTGCTATCCAAATGATTGAATACCCTTTATAGGCGAGACCCATTAACATAATGAGACCTATAAAAATCCCAATTATTTCCATAACTATTACTCCTATTTTATTTTTTTAAGAATAAGTGAATCCAATATTTTCACTTGAATTTTATGAATTGCATTTTTTATTGCGTCGTATATCCTCCATCAAGGACAACAGCTTGACCAGTTACCCCTTTGGCTTCTTCACTGGATAAGAACCGCGCATAGTTTGAGATTTCAGAGACATCCAGCAACCGTTTTTGCGGTACCAATGGGTACAATATATCCTCTAATACACTTTCAAGTGGAACTTCACGCGTTTTCGCCAAGTCTTCAAATTGTCCACGAACAAGGGGTGTATCAACATAGCCTGGGCATAGGGCGTTCACCGTTACACCATGGGACGCTGCTTCCAATGCTACGACCTTAGTTAATCCAATGATACCGTGTTTCGCGCTATTATAAGCGGCTTTGCCAGCAAACCCAATCAGACCATTGATCGATGCCATATTAATAATGCGTCCAAATTTTTGTGCTTTCATAATTGGCAATGCATATTTTGTTGCAATAAAGGGCGCTGTGACCATGATTTTCTGCATCTGTTCAAATTTATCAGTGGGAAACTCTTCAACGGGTGATACGTGCTGCAATCCAGCATTGTTGATAAGAATGTCAAGCCGTCCATATTTTTGAGCGGTTTGATTGATTGCTGCTTCAATCTCTTGTTCACTTGTAACATCCAATTTAATGCCTAAACATTCGTACCCCTCTGATTGAAGGTTCTCAACTGCATCCATTAACTTTTTTTCCTGAACATCTGTAAACACAACGATTGCGCCTTGTTTCAAAAAATCTACACCAATTTGATAGCCTATGCCACTTGCTGCGCCTGTGATTAACGTTACTTTACCTTTTACCATTCTTAAACGCCTCCTAAATGTTTTGGGTCATATCTTTTAAATTTTCTTTAATTTGAAGTGGTGCTTCCGTTGCTTCTTTGATTTGTTCAATTGTGAATGCTGGATTATATTCAATCAATGTTAACCCTTCATCACTTACTTCGATTACGCCCATCTCTGTAACAATCAAATCAACGGCTTGAGATGCTGTTAGGGGCAAGTTACATTCATTGAGAATCTTTGGATTTCCTTTCGCGGTATGTTGCATTGCCACAATGACCTTCTTAGCCCCTTCTAGTAAATCCATTGCGCCGCCCATACCCGGAACCATTTTGCCAGGAATCATATAATTGGCAATGTTGCCATTTTTATCTACCTGCAACGCACCTAGAATTGTGCAATCAACATATCCACCACGAATGATTCCAAACGAAGTGGCACTGTCGAAGAAAGCGCCGCCTTTTTCAATGCCCACAGGCTGTCCGCCCGCGTTAACAATGGTTCCATCATTGGTTTCATCATCTTTTAGACCACGTAAACCGACAAATCCATTTTCTGATTGGAAAGTGACTTTTATGTCCCTTGGAATATAACTTGCTGCTTTGGTTGGAAGCCCAATGCCCAAATTGACTAAAGACTGATCTTCCAACTCATAAGCAACGCGTTTTGCAATTAATGTATGCATTTCATCTTTATTCATCGTTTTCACCTCGTTTGACAATATGGTCAACAAATACGCCGGGTGTCACAACCAAATTTGGATCCATTTCACCATTTTCAACAATCTCATCCACTTCAACGATGGTTGTTTTCGCAGCCGCAGCCATCATGGCATTAAAATTAACCATGGACCCTTGATATTGAAGGTTTCCTGATTTATCCGCTCTTTTGGCATTAATAAGGGCTACATCCGCATGCAAGGGTGTTTCTAATAAGTATTCCACGCCTTCAACGGTTAGCTTTTGCTTGTCTTGTTCTACACGCGTTCCAACGCCCGTTGTGGTTAAAATACCACCAAGGCCAAAACCTGCAGCGCGAATGCGTTCAACCAAGGTGCCTTGTGGCACCAATTCAACATCAAGTTCACCATCAGTCATTTGGCGGCCGGTTTCCTTGTTTAATCCTATGTGTGAAGCATATAGTTTTTTCACACGTTTATCCCGAATTAATTTACCCGTTTTGTAATCAATGGTGGCCGTATCACTACTGATTAATGTGATATCCTTAATGCCTTTTTCGATGACTGCATCGATTAATGTTGGTGGCGCACCATTTCCCATAAAGCCACCAATCATGATTGTATCTTCATTTTTAATGTGTTTTATCACTTCTTTGATTGTGGTTATCTTGTTCATAATAATCCTCCTATCGTTCTATTACCATTGAAATCCCTTGACCCCCACCAATGCATAGTGATGCCAAACCATGCTTAACATCTCGCTTAATCATTTCATGCACAAGTGTCACTAATATACGTGTTCCGCTGGCTCCAATTGGGTGTCCTAAAGCGATGGCGCCACCATTCACATTTACAATATCTGGATTAAATGCTAAATCTTTCAAAACACTCAATGATTGCGAAGCAAATGCTTCATTAAGTTCAACCAAGTCCAAATCAGAGACGGTTAAACTCGCTTTTTGCAACACTTTTTTTGTGGCAGGAATTGGGCCACATCCCATGATTTCGTGATTAATACCCGCACTTGCGTAAGCCTTGATATGTCCAATAACTTCTAAACCTAGCGCGTCTGCTTTTTCAGCACTCATCAACAATACAGCTGCAGCACCATCATTGACGCCAGAAGCATTGCCTGCAGTGACAGACCCATCCTTCTTAAACGCTGGTTTCAATTTACTTAAAGTCTCTGATGTAGAACCAAAACGCGGATGTTCATCAGTATCAAACATGATCGAATCTTTCTTGCGTTGAGGGATTTGGACCGGGGATATTTCATCTTTAAATCGATTTTCTTTTATGGCCTTTTCAGCACGTTGTTGACTTGTTGCCGCAAAGGCGTCTTGTTCCTCTCTACTAAAGCCATATTTTTCAACAATGTTTTCAGCAGTGATGCCCATATGATAATCTTCGAATGCATCCAGCAAACCATCTGAAAGAATCGTATCTTTCATCGTCATGTCACCAATGGTTTTGCCAAATCTAGCTTTTGGCATAACATGGGCGGCTTGACTCATGCTTTCTGTACCACCGGCAATTATCACATCAGCATCGCCCACCATAATGGATTGTGCACCAAGTGTCACTGACTTCAATCCTGACCCACATACTTTATTGATGGTGAATGAAGGGACAGCTTCAGGAATGCCAGCCTTAACAGCAATTTGTCTGGTTATATTCTGACCATGGCCTGCACTAAGCACATTGCCAAAAATGACTTCGTCTACGTCGCCTAAATTTAAAGAAATATCTTTGAATAAATCCTTTGCAACTGATACTCCCAAATCCACTGGCGATAGATCTTTCAATGATCCACCCAACGTTCCAATGGGTGTTCTTAGTGCCTTTACAATTACGACATCTCTCAAGTAAATGCCTCCTTTAATATAATTTTGAGTAATTAAATATGTAAAAACAATCGCTTACAATTTAAATAAAAACCAATACAAAGGCTATTTTTTAATGTGGATGGTTTTATTCACTGCTTATCTAAAGCAACCGCTTACAAATGTGATTATATGTGGATTCTTTCTCAAAGTCGAATACATATTTTTTATCTGGCCCATAACTTTTACTTATGATAAACCTGTTTTAAAGGTCAGGTTTTTAAAAATAATAATTCTAATCATAAAACCCCACCGCTGAACGGTGGGGTTAAAATATGGAACCAATATACCAGTTATAAAAACATTTATAACCATGATTGATGGGGTATGAATCAGAGTGAAATGAAAGGCTGATGAAACCGTCGAAACATCAACCAACACAAATATATATTGCGAGGACGATTTAGTATTGCATTCCATCTGTCAAAAATACATTACATTAGGTGTAATTATCGTCTTTTTAAGATGCGTCAAGAGAGCACCCATTAAAGAAGTTAGCTTTGAAATAACTAATTAAAAAATGCAAATGAACAAATTAATCATTAAATTGCCTTGGGTCACCAGTGATGCTTTTTAAGGTATCCATGTCACGCGAAGATATGGAAAAATCAACCCTTGCATTCTCACGAATGCGCGTTTGATGGACAGATTTAGGAATCGGCAATACGCCGCGCTCAAGTACATAGCGGATGCATAGCTGTGCGGGGGAGACATTGTAGGTCTTAGCCATGGACTGAACGGTTGGATGGTTAAGTAAATACCCAATCGCAAGCGGAGAGTACCCTTCCACTAAAATGTCATGTTCTTTACAATAATCATGAATGGCATCGTTTTTCATTCCGATGAAATAGGCGATTTGGTTCACGTGTGGCACAGTGTCACAGTGCGTGATGATGTTCTTAACATCGTGGATATCAAAATTGGATACCCCGATGGCACGAACTTTCCCTTCATGGTACAAGTGTTCCATGGCCTTAAAGGCCATTAAATTGCCTTCACTGCAATCCTTGCCCATCTGTGACCACGGCCAGGGTGCATGGATCAAAAATAAATCAAGATACGTAAAGCCCATTTTGTCCAAGGTTTGATTGAACGCTTCAATCGCACCGTCATAGGTCTTAATGTGACTTTCAAGTTTCGATGTGACAAAAACATTGTCACGCTTAACGCCAACATCCATAATGGCGCGCCCGACATCGGCCTCGTTGCCATAATCTTGCGCCGTGTCAATATGTCGGTACCCTTCCTTCAGCGCTTTTGTTACGGCTTGATAAGTATCCTCGCCTGGCTTGATTTGCCATGTACCAAAACCGATTTTGGGAATGAACACGCCGTTATGAAGCGTATAGTGTTCGTTTAGTATTGCCATGAATAGCCTCCTAAAGCTTGATGCCTTTATTGTAACATCTTCCATCGAGTCACATAAGCATCCAATAAGACGTATTTTTTAATGATGGGGTTTCACTCATAGGTGCTATTGCCATAAAACTTAAACATTAGTTTGTAATATTGAGTGCTTGGACTATAATAAGTTCAGGGTCTTAACTTTAAAAAGGGGATGGTTTGATGAAAAAATTGTATGGTTTTCTCGCCCTCATGATTAGCGGAAGTATATTCACTGCGGGTGGACTCATTGGCTTTGCGATGGATGATGGTGTCAATCTGTTTGGATATATAGCGCTCGGTGGCTTTTTACTTTTTTTAATCGGACTTATTGGAGTGATAACTATTGATACTGTTAAAACGACAGATGAACAGTAACGCTTTATAAAAAAGGGGGATTTTGATGGTTTATCTTTATATTTTGACACTTATGAGCATTGGGGGCGTGTTTGCGCTTAATTTCTATAAATTACTTGGAAGTATTATCAGTCTTTTACTGACGATTGTTATTCTTGTGATCGTATTTAGCGCGCCGGGGGGTTCCCCTTTTTTAGGGCCGGGAATGATTGCGATTATTACAGGGCACGCATGCATTGGTGGAACCACCGCCAGTCTTGTTTATTTTTGGCATAAAGCTGCGAAAAACCAGCGCAGGTTTAAACTAATTTTAAGTGGCGTTTCACTCGGAATCCTTATAAATTTCTTTATCCTTTATGGTGTTGCCTTACCTTATTTACATTTCCTAACCTTGATTGCGGTGATATCCATTGGTGTGCTCATGGGTGTTTTGGCGTCATGGGTTTTACCACGCCGCATGTGGGAACCCAACCATGATTCTCACCTTTAGCCTTCTATCATTTATGAGTGTATGACTTGGTGTTTGATGCATGGTTTGATACAAATGAGGTGAGAGTAGGTGAGG
>LFCJ01004014.1_pt1 | contig 10772 bp, 16 predicted proteins | sample 643141 | NCBI WGS metagenome assembly LFCJ01 (sample SAMN03766243, study PRJNA286221) | soda lake metagenome | biome: soda lake; feature: Kulunda steppe; material: water; isolation source: sample B1-Br-g2 brine of Lake Bitter-1 | place: Russia: Kulunda steppe | collected 2010-07 | reverse complement strand
TCACGCCCTATGAGCAGGGTGTGTGTCACGCCTCTTGCACAGGGTGTGTGTGTCGCGCCCTATGAGCAGGGTGTGTGTCACGCCTCTTGCACAGGGTGTGTGTCACGCCCTATGAGCAGGGTGTGTGTCACGCCTCTTGCACAGGGTGTGTGTGTCGCGCCCTATGAGCAGGGTGTGTGTCACGCCCTTTGAACAGGGTGTGCGTCACGCCTTATGAGCAGGGTGTGTGTCACGCCCCTTGCACAGGGTGTGTGTCACGCCTCTTGCTCAGGGTGCTTGTCACGCCTCTTGCACTGGGCGTGTGTCACGCCTCTTGATGGCCTGCTCCAGACCAGATCAAAGCTCAGATGGGAAGGGCCATGCTGCTGGCATGCTGTTTTGGGTCACCGGCACTTTTGGTCAGGGGAGGGGAGGGTCAAGGGCAAGCTCATGGCTGGCAGGTGAGCCTTGAGCTGATTAGATTGCGTATGGCCGCTGAAAGGGTCAGGCCAGCAGTCCATGGGTTACATTCACATGCATGCAGTGCCTGCAAAGGCCGACCACCATGTGCGTGCAGCGCCAGCCACTACATGTATGCATTTCAGGCTGCTGCATGCATATGGGGCCTGCCAAGGCCAGCCAACATCAGCCAACGCTGACGTGGGCCTGCTATGCAGGATTCGTGTCCGGAAGGACTCTTGCAACCTGTCTGTGATGGTGTTTGCTGAGATAGGGTGAGGAGGCGGTGTTTACACAGGCGTGGGAGCCTGCACACCTGGAATCTTCATGGTTATGAACCTGCCTGTGGCCACAGCCCTTTTGCTTGGAGTGCACAATCGGAGTGCCGCCTGTCACCTGCCAATCTCTACATGCATGCCGACAGCCCTTGCTCGGAGTGCCGCCTGTCGCCTGCCAACCTCTACATGCACGCTGACAACCCTTGGTCAGAGTGCCGTTTGTCGCCTGTCAATCTCTACATGCACACTGACAGCCAAATTCCCATGTGTGTGTGCAGGGCACGCGCACTTCACGCCCTTTTCTGCTGCACGCCATCTGGGCCTGCTCCCCAGCTCCGCTGCCCAAGATCGCCACGAGCGCGAGCAACCCCTAGGCCTACCAACACAGCCATGCCGTGGATGTGAGGGCGCTGCCCATGCACCAAATGCAGCCCTGGCTGGCGCAAGAGCCGGCACAGCAGGGGAGCGTGCCAGTGCACCTGGGCCCTCCCCCACCAGTATCAGGGTCGGCACAGAAGCCCCTGAGCATCAGGGCACCCATAGCCTAGAGGCGGAGCTGCAGCTCCTGCAGGTGAGCAGAGGGAGTCGCGGCGCCCAGGCTGGCGCGCAGCGCACCGGAGACAGGGTTGCTTGGGGTACGGAGGAGCGGCGGCGTGTTCGACCTGCGCATCCTCCGCCTAGCTTGTGCTGAGGTGGGACAGAGTGCCCTGAGCAATGTACGGGTTAGGGTGACGCGGCCCGCAAAGCCACAAAAAAAAATGCCCAAGAACATGGCAGCCAAGCTCAAACAGGCCGCGACCAAGGTAGAACATGATTACTCCCAAGGTAGAACATAATTACTCCCAACAGGCAGCATGCATATGCAAGGATTGGACCACCTGTACAGCTTGTAGGGTGCCCAAGGAGCCCAAGTCTCGCCATCTAGGTCTTAGGCTGCCAAAGGGCCCAAGGCCACTTAGCCCATAGGCTACCAAGGAGCCCACAAGGATCAAAAGGATGGAGCTTCAGAATATTTGGGGCGACATGGGCCTGGAGGCTGCCAGCCTTGTGCTTGGCTGCCAGCGCCAGCTGGAGTCTCCGCACCACGAGCAGCGACCCCCCAAATCCAGCTGCCGTTGATTCACCCGCATTTCTGATCATGCCTTGTTTGCACCAAAGAGGCTAGAAGTGAGGAGGCCAGGTGACCTTCAAATTTGTGCATCACCGGCATCGCTGACATTGTGGCCACCCACTGTGTGCCTGTACTGGGTCATGGAACACCCGAATCTGTGTGTGCAGGCCCACGTGTTCAGCTCCACAGAAGCACTCCGGCGTGCCTGCCGGGTCTTGTACAACACCCCATGTTCAGTGCTCCCTCACTGCGTGTGAGTTGCACTTTGGGTGGAAGGACGTAGTCATGACAAAATGGAAGCCGCATGTACTGTGTGCTATCATAGTCATGCCATATTGAAAACAGCAATCACAGCCATGCCAAGTAGCAACCAGCGCCATGCCGCAATGGAAAGCGAAATGGACTGTGTGCAAGTACTTGCTCAAACCGCTGTAAAGGGGTGGGGGGAGCTTAAGCAGGGGTGAGTTTCGGATCAGGTGGTGTGCCCAAGCAGCATCTTAACAGAAATTGACCTGGAAAGGGAGTATCTGCAGAAGCCTTTTCCCCCTGGTTCGACTAGTTGGGTAGGCAGTATGCATATGCCAAAGCACACGAGGCTGTCAAAGCACACGAGGCTATCAAAGCACATGAGGCAGTGTACATATGTCAAAGCACAAGAGGCTGCTCGTATGCTTAAGTAGCACGAGCATGGGCCGAAGGTGAGTGGCACTGCCCCTGCTTTGTTTGCTGCACGGCATGTGAATGCCGGTTCCTCGTGTCACGCCCATGCAGGACCGCCTTCATAAAAGGTATTAAAAGTTCTGTGGAGGATGAAGCACAAATCAGATCTTGGTGGCGTACTGAGGCACCAGCAATGTGCCTGCCAGCCTCCCTGCCGCCCCTCTACTTTGAGGTGTCACAGGTATTTGCTATTTGTGCTTCATTTGCGTGTCCACTGCTGCTGTTTGTGCTTCATTTGCGTGTCCACTGCTTTGCCCATGTGCTAGCAAGCATGCACATCCAAACAGGTGCTTGCGCAACCCTTATTGCGCAACTGTTTTCATGCACTAGAGCCTCAAAGCTCTGAATTGAGGCAGTTCAGTGCAACAAAAGAGCTACAATTATCCCCCTTAAAGCTAATCTCCCCCACGACACTGGCCACTTAAATCAAAAAGCAAGGTATGTGCTTCTCCAGTGTTGGTTTGTTTTTTTTTCACATTCCAACATCCAGGAAAAGCGAGTATGGGCAGGTGCCCCTTCCTCTTGCCCCATCCCTGTGCTAGATATTCAACAACTGTTTGGCTGAATGCACAAAAAAGGTAGCAGCCTTTCATTCAATTCATTGAGTCAGGAGGTGCCTGCTCAGGAGTTAAACTCATCCAGAGTTGGAACCTGGATGAGGAGGCTTACAATTCAAGCGAAAGACTGCGTCAAAGTGGTGTGCACCATGCATGAGCTGAGTGATGGCGTGTTTTGTCTACCTCTGCGTGTGCCACCGCCTGCAGAGCCTGGATGCTGATTCTGGGGAGCCTGGCGTGTGGGAGGTGCCCGCATGCTGCGTGTGGGAGCACCCTGGTTTGGTGTGCACGAGCCAAGCCGCAGGGTCTCCAGCATTCGCACACGTGATCAGCCAGGTGGGTTGGCAGGTGCCCGCCTGCTATGGAGGGCAGCATCTGAGCCTGTGGTATGCAACATCTGGGAGCATCCGTGTCTGTGGTACGCAAGCACACACACACAGGTGGTTGCCTGGTTGGTGGATTGGTAGGCTAAATCATGTGCCCCTCTATCTCACCTGACTGATCTGACATCACACACATGTGCGCACACGCACGCACATAGGCACACACATGCACACAAAACCAGGCCTGACCTTGCATCCTCTTGCTGTTGCTGGGCGCCCACTCGCGCCACACCCCAGCACCTTGGTCCTTCCTGCATTGCCCTCCCACAGCTGCAAGCAGACCTGACCTCCGCAGCTTGTGCCCAGAGCTTTGGCATGTGGGGACCAGGGAAGCCGTTCCAAGTGCCCCAGACCCCTCATCCCCCAGCATTCCTGGAATGGCTCCAGAAGCACAGCTCTGAGGCAGGCAGCCGGGGGGGGGGCGGCCATGAGCTCAGTAAGAACAACGCAGCCCCCACAGCCACGCCTTCCCAGCCATGCGCTGCCGCAAGTGACGCAATAAAGGGCGTGCACGTGGTGGCTGGAGCGACGCACGTGGCAGCGGGGCGGGCTGCGTGGGGGACTGCTGCACCGCCAGAGGCCGGTGAAGTGGCGGTCGCTGGGACAACGGCAGCGGCAGCTGGGGCGGCAGCTGATGCTCCAGGCGGCACGCCCTGGATGGTGGCTAGCCAATGCCTGCTCACCCCTGATAGGGGCAGCACTTGGGGCTGGGAGCAGAAGGCTGCGGTGCTGGCGGCTCCTACTGCACGCCCTCCCACGGCGCATCCTGATGCGCACATTCCCTCAGCAGCGTCTGTCTTGGCAGGGGCTGCCATGCCCGCAGCTCCTGCGGCGTCAGCCACCATCATACAGCACCATCTGGGCCTGATGGGGGCGCCGCCACCGCTTGCTGGCAGCCTCACCACGCCCGGTAAGAGGAGGGTCATGGGTGTGTGTCAAGGCTGCTCACACCTTTCATGCAGCAAGAGTCATCAACAGTTGGTATACGCAGTATTTCTGCAATGTAAGTCTCAATGTTTCAGTGTGTTGCAATGTTACATTTGCTCATTTGCACACAGGCATGTGTGCACTTTTCAAGGATTCAGCAATCCTTTCCATGCATGCGACAAGCTGTCTTTGGTTCTGGGGCAGTGGATGTGCAAGGGTAGTGGAGTGGAGATAATGCAAGTGTACGAGGCAGGGATTTTGAGGTGGAACAGATTTTGTGTGGGTAAAAATGTAGCAGTGTATACTCGCGTGTTTGTACATGTGTGTGTATGTGTGCATTTCAATGTGCTCAAAAGGACATGTCCTGAAGTCTGCTATGATGATCTGCTCCATAAAAGATTGGGCCGCATAATCCAAGTACCCTGGCACGCACTGTAGGCAGCACCTTAAAACCGGCCGTGATTTGCTCCATGAAGATCACTGCACGCCCCGGCAAATCACAAAAGCGCACCTGAGTTGCAGCCACACATTGGCGCGCAATGCAGGCAGCGCCCGCAAGCAGACGTCTAGTGCCACAGGGTGCAGCAACACGAGCAAGACAGCCGCGCATGGCGCGCCCACGCAGCACAGCGCGCGCGCTCTGGCGCCCTCAGCAGCAGGCATCCAGCTGCATCCATTGCACCAACCGCACAGGTGTGCTCACCCAGGTGTCCTGTCAGCTGAGCTGCAGCGGCAAGCCAGCGTTAATGCCCCTGTGCTTCAGGAAAGGCCCTGCGTCCGTATGGATGCATGCGTTAATGCCCCTGTGCTTCAGAAAAGGCCCTGCGTCCATATGGATGCATGCGTTGATGCCCTGTGCTTCAGAAAAGGCCCTGCGTCCATATGGATGCATGCGTTAATGCCCCTGTGCTTCAGGAAAGGCCCTGCGTCCATATGGATGCATGCGTTAATGCCCCTGTGCTTCAGAAAAGGCCCTGCGTCCATATGGATGCATGCGCAGCTTAGAGTCTGGGTCCTGTGAGCGTGAATGCTGCACGCAGCATACCAGCACTCCATTCAATGCCAGACCTGGCTGTCTCCCGTCATATCTGTGCTGTGCTTTTGACTGGTGATTGGGCTGTATAGAGCGTGATGAGGCATGATCTGGGCAGGACTCTCAACTTCCTTCTGTCCGCTGCATGCCATATGTCTGGAGGAGCTCTTTGTCCAAGCCGACACACGCTCATGCTCCAGACAAGATTCATTGATTGGGCATCAGCCCCAGAGCTGCAGCCGCAGAGCACTATTGCCGCAGAGCACTATTGCTGTAGAGCACTGTTGCTGCAGAGCACTATTGCCCCAGAGCAGCAGCCGCAGAGCACCATTGCTGCAGAGCACTATTGCCGCAGAGCACTGTTGCTGCAGAGCACTATTGCCGCCAAGCACTATTGCCGCAGAGCACTATTGCTGTAGAGCACTATTGCAGCAGAGCACTGTTGCTGCAGAGCACTATTGCCGCCAAGCACTATTGCCGCAGAGCACTATTGCTGTAGAGCACTATTGCAGCAGAGCACTGTTGCTGCGGAGCACTATTGCCGCCAAGTACTACTGCTGCAGAGCACTGTTGCTGCAGAGCACTATTGCCGCCAAGCACTATTGCTGCAGAGCACTATTGCTGCAGAGCACTATTGCCGCAGAGCAGCAGCCGCAGAGCACTATTGCTGCAGAGCACTATTGCTGCAGAGCACTATTGCCGCAGAGCACTGTTGCTGCAGAGCACTATTGCTGCAGAGCACTATTGATGTAGAGCACTATTGCCGCAGAGCAGCAGCCGCAGAGTACTATTGCCGCAGAGCATTATTGCTGCAGAGCACTATTGCCGCAGAGCAGCAGCAGCAGAGCACTATTGCCGCCAAGCACTGGCCACATAGCAGCAGCTACAGAGCACTTTTGCCGCCAAGCACTGGCCACAAAGCAGCAGCTATGGAGCACTGTCGCTGCAGAGAACAAGATGTGCAAGCCCTTTTGGGTGGCGGGCAGGATGCACAGGCCAGTACGTACTGGAGAGAGTACACTGAAGCATGCATAGGGCAGGGTGCACTGCTGCAAGGACAGTGTGCATAGGACAGTACATGCATAGGGCAGCGCGCACTACACAGGACAGTGTGTGCAGGGCAGTGTGCGCAGGGAAACGTGCACTGTGCAGGACAGTATGAATGGGACGGTGTGCATACGACAGCGTGCACTGCATGGGGCAGTGTGCACAGGACAGAGTACATAGGGCAGCGTGCAGTGCGCAGGATGGTGCGCATACAAGGCTGTGCACTGCAGCATGCATAGGACATTGCACACCGGGCAGCTGGTGCAGAATCCATGGGGCAACGTGCACTGCCCAGGACAGTGTGCATAAAAGAGTGCATAAAAGGGTGTGCATAGAAGAGTGTACGTAAAAGAGTGTGCATAGCAGCATGCATAGGACATTGTGCACTGGGCAGCTGGTGGTGCGGAATCCATGGGGCGTGCACCGCCCTGGACAGTGTGCATAAAAGAGTGTGCACAGCAGCATGCATGTGACATTGCACACCGGCAGTTGGCCCAGTTGATGCAGTATCTACGGGAAATTGTGCACTATTTAGCGCGCCGCCGCAGCCATGGGCGCTCAAACGGGGAGCGGGATGCAAAGAGGGTGGCTATATCACTAGACGCTGCACACTGAAACTTCAAAATCAGCATGCTGATTCCCTGCGCAGGGAACAGAAAGGAAAAGGTCGGGGCCTGATCTGAAACGTGCTAGGCTGAGACTGAAGAAGGGCATGTGCATGCTGGCTGTCCCTGCATGCACATGCGCATGCTGGCTGGCTGCGGGCGTGTGCATGCTGGCTGGCTGCAGGCATGCACAAGCTCAATGCAGGCATGCGCATGCTGGCTGCAGACAAACATGCACATCTGGCTCAAAAAGACACTGCATGCTGTGGGTGCAGGGGCATGCGCATGCTAGCTGCAGGGTCATGCTGGCTTTGCTTTATGTTTCCTTGCTGCCCTCTCTTCTACAAATCAAGCAAGCTCAAGTGACTGCAGGAATCCTGACCTTTAAGTTCTCCCTTATGCCTACAAGCCTCCGTTACTCTCCTCTTCACCTTTGCTGCTCTTTGTTGTTACCTTGCTTTGCTAAAGTGGCCATGGCTTTGGCTTGTTTTGTAAAAAGTTACATGATTTCCAACTTATTTGTCCTTCTTTGTACACGAGTTACGTAGCTCCAGGATGCAGGACGCGGCCGCTTGGCAGGACATGCAGGGCTATGGGGAGCATGCAGGCGCCTGCAGTCCTACTCATGATGGTGAAGAGGATGATCCCCGTGCGGCACAGATCCGAGCCAGGTATGTGTACATGCACTGCACATGCACATTCCACTACACGCGCGCTTGTGATGGTGACAAGCTTGGCCTTAAGGATGATCCCCGCGCGGCTCAGATCCAAGCCAGGTATGTGGACATGCACGGCACATGCACATTCCACTACACGTGCGCTTGTGATGGTGACAAGCTTGGCCTTAAGGATGATCCCCGCGCGGCTCAGATCCGAGCCAGGTATGTGAACATGCACGGCACATGCATGCTCTCATACACATACCCAAGCAGCCCTGATGATGATGGTGGCAAACACAATCTGTGCCAAGCACAAAGGTGGTGCACACGCAAGCGCGCACAGATGCGCATGAGCACATGCAGGCGCATAAAAAGGTACATTCTTGCAAGAATTCAAGATCAACTGACCCTGGCCTTTCCTGATCCAAGCCATGCACGTGCGCAGTACTCATACGCACACATTCACCTCTCCCCATTCTAAATCACAAGTACAAGCTCATGTGCTTGTGCTTGAGCACGCACATGGAGCTATGTGCACATGCATTTCATGTATACTCACTAGTGCTTTCACGCACACACACACACACACGCAAGCACACACGCACGCACTCAACCATCAGGAAGAGAGCATGTGTCATGTCTTACATCCAGTGCTCACCCATGAAGCTCCACCAGTAGATACCATTGTTACAAACGTTATCGCTGATTGTGTCATTAAAGTTGTGTGTGCTTGCGTCACACAGTCGCACGTATTTGCACATGAGTTGTGTGTGCTCCTACCCATCCCAATGTTCTGCTGATTGGCCTGCCCAAATGATGTGAGCGTTTGGCATGCACCTGTGCTTGCTCTTTCGTTGCAATATTGCGGCTTGTGCTGTTCTCGCCTTCCTGGTGGCCTGCTTGGAATGGCCGGCGCTGGGGCATTCCATGTGCCAAAATGTTTGGTCCAAAAATGCAGGAGGGAGGAGGCTAGGAGGAGGGAGAGAGCCCACAACCTCGAGCTGCAAAGGCTGCTGCAGACTCTGCAGGTCAGCAGTATAAACACTCATGCAGGGGCACACAACGCCTGCGCGGGGGCGCAACAAGAACATAGGGGCATGTCTTAGTTGCAAGCACTGGGGCAAAGTGCATGACCGGCTTCCCATCTCAAGGGCATGCTGACTGTGTGGCTGTTTGCGCCCTGCCACATCTCCCTGCTGATACGCAAGCGCGCCCCAGTGCATTGGTTGGGCACAGCCTACCAGGGGGATGCTCTTGTAATCTTGTTTTTGCAATTTACTGGGTCGTTTTACGTGGACTTCAGGGTTTGTTGTTGTTGTTGTTGTTGTTGTTGTTGTTGTTGTTGTTGTTGTTGTTGGTGGTGGTGGTGGTGGCGGCGTTGGTGGTGGTTTAAGGTCTTCTGCAGTGTACAATCAAAAAGTCTGCTGCACAGCCTGCCAAGAGGACACTGCTCTTGCTGAGGAGCGTAAACAAAAAGCAGCCGTGCATGAACCAATCTGTATGTTGATGGATGCAGAAAAGTGAATACCTGCAAGCAACAAGGTGCACACCTGGTATAAGACACATCCTATGTCAAAGTGGTTTTGATGTCATGGCTGAATGAATCATCGGGTTTCAGGTGTCTTGATTCTTGCTTGCAAGCCATGCGCCGTCTTAAGATGCGTTGTGGATACGGCCACTGCTCAGGCACAAGACTGCATTCTCAAGACTGCATTTGAGAGACGCACTTGCGAAGTGCACAGCATGTGGAGCTGCCGCACGCCGTTGCATGCAACGCAAATCTCATTGTGTGCTGGGCATGCACAGCTGCAGCATGCATGCATGTGCTGAGCCTGCAGCATGCAGCTCCACATGTGCAACACGGATCTCCACGAGTGCTGGGCATGCAGCTGCCGCGCCGGTACGCACTTGGATGGGAACAAATCCATCCTCAACACGACTCCCAAACAGGTGACATAACTGAGCCCGCTTGCGCACACACAACCTGCACAGGCAAAGAACCCAGCAATCTTTGGTGGCCAGCGGCTGCCTAGACAGGCGGCCCCCAGACACTCCTCCTCCCAGATCTGTGCGGCCCCCCCTGCAGCAGAGGGCACAGCGTGTGCTGCAGGGGCTGCTGCGGGTGCAGCAGCAGCAGCAGCCACGGCAGGTGGTGCAGCAGCATCTAAGGGGGCACCTGCGATGCCTGTCCTGAAGCGAAGGTGGGGATGGTTGGCGTACTAGAAAAGGCGGATGTGTGTGCTGGTGGGGCATTGCACTGGCTGGTAATGAGGGTGACATGGGGAAGGAGGGTAGCATGAAGATGGGGGTTGGCATGAGATAGTGGAGTGAGTGAAGCAAGGGGCTCTTTGTTCCAGCAGGGATGCTGGGTGCAGGAAGGAGCAGTCTTAGGCTAGGGTTAAAGGTCAGGGTTTGGAGATTGGGATGGTGTGGGATGTGGGTTAGGGATCTCTTACAATTGCCACTTACCAAGGCATGCATTTACATCCTCTAACTCAATGATCGTTTGGAGGAATCCCTCAAATGAGTCCTTACACCTCCGAAATATCCTTGAGTTCAAGGGTGTATCAGAATGTGTATGGATATTGGGTGTTGTTGCTGCATGTCATTGCCTGCGCATGTGATTGCCTGGGTTTGAAATCTGAAACTCTAAGTTGGGTCCACCGCACTAATGTGCGTATGCATGTGCTGCTGCTTGCAGCAACTGCCCCACACTGACCCAGCCCACCCAGACCCATTTTGCATGCTCACAATTCTTCCACTCTGGGTCCCCTGTTCTTCTTCGCGTGCACACACCACCACTCCACTTTTCTGTCCATGCCTACCCAGCCGTGCTTCTCTGCATGTGCATCTTAATCCACAAAAGGGGAATCCTTCGTAGACACCAGAGCCCCCCTACGTGCTATTGCATTCCAAATCATCCGAGAGAGAGGGAAGACTGCCACGTGGCAAGGCTTGTCCCTCTTTTGCACCAGACCCCACCCAACACTTGATCGTGTGTCTACCACCACCAC
>LFCJ01004013.1_pt1 | contig 10772 bp, 12 predicted proteins | sample 643141 | NCBI WGS metagenome assembly LFCJ01 (sample SAMN03766243, study PRJNA286221) | soda lake metagenome | biome: soda lake; feature: Kulunda steppe; material: water; isolation source: sample B1-Br-g2 brine of Lake Bitter-1 | place: Russia: Kulunda steppe | collected 2010-07 | reverse complement strand
CTTACAGGAACGGCAGGAACGCGACGAGCGAACTAGGGAACTGTGTGAAGAGCACGGCGTAGAGTTGGTCGAGGTTCGGCACGACGAAGAGTTATCTGAAGGTCTCATTGAATCAAAGATCGATCCGGTAATCGATTGATAGAACTTCTATAAACAACCTTGCCTATCCAGACCGATTCCGACCGCGAGAACCCGTGTAACTCATGGAATCACGAGTTAAGATAGGCGAGACGTTAATACAAAGCGTTGAAAACTGACCGTCAATGGCCGAATACGGTGTTACAATCGAAACGGAACGGTCCGAGCAGGATGACCCGAGTAACGTCCGACGAGAAGTAATCGATGGTCTCGAAGAGGAACTCGGTGAAGACGTGGATGTGAAACTACCGGGAAGACTGCTTAGTGCCGCAACGGATTTAGCGATGACTATCGGGACGGTATTGGCGGCGAACCCGGAGTTCGTCCGGCAAGTCCTTCGAGTTGTTATTGACCACCCGGACCTCGATGTTTCGAGTGTCTCTTTTGACGGTGACCAAGCGTTGTTTATTGTGGATGTGGACGTTGACGTGACAGTGTTCGATGTGGACGTAACCGTGTTTGACGAGTACAAAGGCACGACCGTGTACGAAGCATCGGAAATGCCAAGAGAATTTCAGGAACAACGTTTGCTGGAGAAGATCAACGAGGTGACTGAAGAGAAGGAGTACTCGTACGAGGATATATTCGATAAATAGGGTTCCTAATTCGGCGGTGTGAGTCCGGGTTCCGGGTTTATCCGAGCTACTCAGCAGGTCACGTCGTCGGTAACGAGTTTGAATTGCGCGTCCCAATCGTTTTCATCGGATAGATACACAAATTTTCGGATCAGCTCACTGATTGCTTGCTTGTCCAATAACTTCTGTACGTCCGTTGGTATTGCTTCGGCCATCGGATGATACCCCATAGTAGAATCTGTGGTATAGTCACATGGTACCATGTCTTGAAGAACCTTCACCTTCTGCAACATCCGCGAAGTCTGAATCAGAAATGAATTACGATCCAATCAGTCGACGACCGATACGCGCTGTCTATTCAGCACGGTCGCTAAACCCTATCACTGATTAAGGATTTCAACAGAGCCTCAGATATTAAATTGAACACCTGCATGGGCAATATACGGTCTGATGATATCGGCCAAGGACATTGACGCCGCTCATTGAAAATCACGCTTAACAAATATCTGTTGGTCAACTTAATATGTCTAGCATATAATTGAAACAAAGAAACTATCTGTTTGAGTTGCTAAGTAAACTATTGATTTTGGTGCGGTGCTCGTCCCAATCAACAGATTCGTCCCACTCCTCCTCAGACACATATTTTTTATCTAAATCCTCTGAGACCTGTCTGCTCTCGGTATCTAGATTGTCCTTGATTTGATTGACCTCATCTGTTATCTTTTCAACAGATACCGTATCATTGGCGGGCATTTCGCTGGAAGAGTTACTAAGAGTCTTTGCCACTTTAGCAATTTGCCCCCCACAAGAATATGCTTCTTTAGGTGTTAAACGACGAATTTCTTTGTCGTCGTAATATACTACGACCTCTTGTGACTCTGAATCAGCTTCCACAGTCACGTGAGTCTTAACCATTTTGGTATTATTTGGTGGGTTAACACTTAGAACTTCCCTGTATATCCTGTTCTTTGTTTGGGAATGGTGAGTCGGGATTCTACGAGAATATATTCTAGAAAAAGATCTAGCAGAGCCTCAAATTTCACCCGTCGCTATCAGTATTTGACTATCCGACTCTGTTGAAATCGTTAGTAGATGATAAGAGTCGCCTGCTGAATACACAGCGCATATCGCTGATTATGTGGTTCCTCAGTACCCTCCCAAACGTCGATCCGTGAGTGAATTTGACCCGCATCGCATGATTTCACTCACGGGTTCAGGTTTGGGAAATCACTCAGAAGGGATAGATCCAAATGTATTAGCTGGCACCAAGTAATGTTGTCCGTTATGGCACAGCCACCATTGAATATTGAGTATTGGGCCTCATTATACCCCGTCTATACAGACTATGCCGAAGAGTACGAGAGAGGGATGGAACACTCCAGCTTGCAAGACCGGGTAAAGAGTCTCTGGGACTGGAAGGGACTGAACCGAAGTATCGAGTTTGATCGGATAGCTCAGTTCCTCAAACAACTTGATCAGGAGAGTTACACTACTCTGGATCCCGAAGAAGCAATTAAATCGCTGTCAAATGAGTTGCAAGATCGTGGGGTAGTGAAGTCAAAAAGTCTTGTCACGTCAGCATTCCTTCTCCATCTGATGGTAAGTGGCCCCGGTCAATATTCTATGAAGTACCCGATCTACGACCGACGGGTTTGGAATGCATATGTCTACCTCTGGAGAATCCGTGGAGAGGGGGAACATTTGTACAGTCAAGCGAGCAATAGTGTGTCTCAGTACGGTGCGTTCTGTCGCAAATTCAGGCAGACCTGTCCAGAGAACAAGGCACGTGACTACGAGCGAGCGCTGTTTATGTTCGGAAGATTTATTGGGAATTTACTACCAAAAGATGCTCCAACTCCGATAAAAACCATTGATGAGAAGCTGGAGGCTCAGGAGAAAGCACTCACCAACATGTATGATACATCGAGGTACGCGTTAATCGATATTAACGAGATAGTGGAATCTGATTAGGACGCCTATCTCAAAAACCAATTGTGACCGGTTTGTCTACCGATTTCGTCGGTCTCACTCGTCAGTGCTAACATCCTCGTCCGCTTCCTCGATGCCGTCGGTGAAAGCTTCCCAGAAGTCTTCTTCCATCCAGCGTGCTATCTCGGCTGAACTTGCGTCGTCGCCGTCGGGACGGTCGACCATATCAGTTTATTCAGAACGTATGAATAAGGTTGTATCGAGAGATCCAACGCTATTTGAGTAGAGGGTCGATCATTGAGGGTTTCAACAGAGCCGCAGAAACCCATCGGCTAGCAAATGAGTAGGAATAACCAAAACGGAAGATAGCAGATCTTCACATAGTCTTTTTTGACAACCAATGACCTCTTTTTTCGAACCTTTTTCGGAAGGCTATCCGTGACGATGAAGCGGTATGCTGCTTCGTACTCGAACTCACGGAGTTCCTCACTGTCGTGCTTAGTATGCTGCCCGACACTGGGGTCGAACTCTGTCGCAATCTGTTCTGCCGACTCGGTATGTGGGTGATAAGAGAGAATGAATGGCAGCACTTTGCCCTCTCGGTGAAGAATATAATCAACTAATCCTGAGTCAGTTTGACAGTATTCAACTTCATATGCTTTCACCGCGAATGAAAGACGCATCGCATGGTCGAACGCTACAGTCCGAGCCAATTTGTACTCAAAGTCAAAATTGAGGTCATTCTGCTGATTGTATTCCTTGAATCCGTAGTGTTCCTGACGCTGTGAGAGCAGTACAACGTGTCGAGGATTACGGAGGTAGAGTCGCGTTCGTCGGTAGCGGCGCAAAGAATAGTCGTGAGACTCAGTTACCGCGATCCCGTCGTCAAGAAGGTCGAGGTAGCTGTCGACCGTTCTTCTATCGACGCCGATTCGGTCGCTTATTTCAGTGTATTTGAGCTCTTTACCCCCCTGGCTGGCGGCAATTGAACTCAACCGATGAAGGTTCTCTGGGTTCTGGATAGAGCCATATTTTGCTAGTCCCTTGTAGAGGTATAGGAGGAAGTGCGAACGGACGATCTCGTTTCTGACGGAGGAGTGATTAGTCTGGTGCAGTGAACCACCTTTCCTCAGATAATCGCTTGCAGCATCGTGAAGGTCGTCGCGTTCGGAAGAATCGAAGCAGTCGAAATAAAGCAAGTTGAGAGACTTGATTGCGGAATCAATGTTTGTGTCGGATGATTTGAGGTTGAGTCCTCTCCGGACATCCTTTATTGGATTCGGGCCAGAAATCCGATCAGATCGGAGGGATTCAACTTGCTCTCTAAACCCATGGTTGAAATCAACGGTTAGTCCTCCCTCGTTTTCTGGATGTCCGATGATGTCAATAAATTTCATCGGGAGAACTCCCCAGGGCCTTTCTACGTGGTCGATCTTATCCGCTTTCGTTAGTTCGCGAAGATTGACTTGTTCACTGACGATCCCTGTCAAGAACAGATAGGTATCTTCATTTATCAACTCTAAGAGAGTCTCTTTCCCATTCTTATCGAGGTTGAGAATGTCGACATTGTCCAGGAAAATGTATTTTCTTCCATGTCGGGGAGCGATGTGAGAGTAAAAGTAGTCTATCACCTGTTTCAGCCGCTTTATTCCCTCATTGGGTCGTTCTAAATGATATTGAGATTCCTCGAGAGGTAGATAGAGAATCTGACGCGGAGAGGAAGAAGAGATTATGTCGAATTCAGGATCTTTTGGAGGAAATTCGGTAGTCCCAATTAACGCTGCGACGAGTTGATACAGGAGTGTAGTCTTGCCAATTCCAGTTGATCCGTAGATTGGATAAACTAAATTGTCAGTACCTTTTTTACTGTGTCTATTTACGGCTTGCAGAACCTTGTGGAAATCTGAACGAGGAGTGAGGTCAGTAGCCTCCTCGATATCTCGGCCTATCCCTTCGCTCCACCATTCGTTATGACGCTCGGCGTCGGAGATGAAATCCTCAGCTCGGGATTCCTCAGTCATGTTGTCTATGCTTATTCGGCCAATAATAAGTATTAATTCATCCTGATGTCGCTATTTCGGGAGTTCGATATTCGTCTACAAGCACTTTTTTGAAACCGCGTAGAATACTAAATCACTTATTTTTGCCGATGAGGCTAATCTGATATTGAATATGTGTCTCCGTAGCTCTGCAGCAAGTAACAAAACCAATCTCATTCTATTTCTGCTATCTGTTAAATAGCGTGTTTCGAATTACGCTAGTGGAAAGTTATTTGTCAGTGGGTGCCCATGTCGTTAGTAGATGCCGACGAAAGACGATATAGAGGATGGTGAACGAATCGACATCACGGTCCAGGTGGTGGCCGAACTGGACCGTCCATCAAGTAAGATGACTAAGCGACTCAGGGTCCGCGACACCGCGGACAACGAGTTCCCACTCGCCATCTGGAAAAACAACGCGCTGAGTGACTTCGCTTGGGAGTCGGGGCGCTGGTACGAACTCGAGAACGCCAGAGGGAACGAGTTCCGTGGCGAGAAAAGCCTGAACGGATCTTCACGACTGCGTGCCGAAGGCGTCAAACCACCCGTGGATGACGATGGTGACAGCAGTGACTCCAAGAAGACATCCAAGAGCCAGCACTTAGATACGCTTCAAGACGGTCTTCCGTACCTCTCGCTCTTTCCATTCGATCGGGACTTCGAGAAGCTGTCTGTCTACGAGTATCGCATTGAGGCCAACGATGCGTTCGAGGACAGTCCGATGGACGCGACATACAATCTTGCAGCTTACCTTCGCTCGTCTAGTGACGCGGCTGTCACGCACGCGGGAGTTATGTCACTCATCTCCACCGAGCCGCTAGAGACGCGCCTCCCGAACCCGTTCACTCTCACGTGCGAGACTCGAATCACCCTTCGAGCCGACGAGACGGCCGACAACGAGACAATGGTTCGTCTCCTTCAACAGCTGATCAAGAAGAGCATCAACACCAATGAATACGAAACAGGTCGAGTGGACCGTATTCGCACGAAGTCTCCCGTTATCAGTGGGACACAGGGTCTCTTCGAAGCCTGTCTCGCATACCGTGTGGGTATCGAGGTGCTTCCATCCGGCGATGCCTACGTCGGAATCGAGGTCAGCCACCACGCCCGCAGCCAAGCGACTGTCGACGAGTATACCGACCGAGTGAACGCGACCGTGGACGAACTCGTCGATACGCACGTAGAACACGATCCAGAAACGTACGCGATGCCTGGGAGCGGACGACTCAAAGGTCTCACAGACGTGCGGTTCACGGACTCGATCAAGGATTTCGGCAATCAGTCACTCGCGGACTGGTACGAGCGAAAAGACCGGATATCGGACAAGATGCTAGAACAGCTTCGCTCGAAGAACCCGCGGCTCGTTGAGATACAATACAGTTCAAACGACGACGAGACAAGTGTCCACGTCCCACAACTACTCCGGGTAGCCCCTCGAAAAGAAGTCGTCAAACAACTGGCTCCGCGATTCCATCGAGAGTGGGACCGCCGCGCAAAGATGCTCCCCGACGAACGATTCGAAAAGGCAGCAGAGTTCGTTGCTGGACTGGATGCGCTTCCGGCAGTCGATGCACAAATAGATCCAACACCTGTCGGGCCGAGTATCTCGTTCATGTCAGCGGAGATCGACCGAACGGACAATCTCCGCTTCGGCAACGACAGAACCGCTGACCTTCCTGGCACCGGTCTGGGTCGGTACGGCGTCTACCGCCGTCCCTCCTCGTTCAGGCTCCACTATCTCGTTCCGGAACAGTATACAGACGAGTTCGACGAGTTCCGAGGTCGGATCGAGAAGCAGCTAGAAGACATCAACTGCTCACCGGACACAACGTCTTACAGCGAGTACGCGTTCGGTCGTGAGATCGAGTACAGTAACGCAGCTGCTGCCATCAACGACGTCGACGTGGTCCTCGCCGCTGTCCCATCACCAACAAACGATTTCATTCAGGACGGAACCATCGACGACCCATACGGGGAATTCAAGAAGGCACTCGGAAAGCAGACGACTCCGTCACAGATGCTCCGAGTGGACAACCTCGACAACAAGTGGGTCGTCCGCAACACCGCACTCGGTATCGTTGCTGGCACTGGTGGCGTCCCCTGGCGCGTCGATCAGATGCCTGGTAATGCTGACTGTTTCGTCGGTCTCGATGCTACCCGTGATCCAGATACTGGACAGTTCCTCGGCGCGAGCGCGAACGTCGTGCTCGCTGATGGGACAGTGTTCGTCTCAAAGACACAATCTCTCCAGTCCGGAGAGACGTTCGATGAGGACGCCGTCGTCGACGTACTCAAAGACGTTCACAGGGAGTTCGTCCGGGCGGAAGGCAACACGCCCAGCAGAATCGTGGTCCACCGCGACGGTAGGCTGTTCGAAAATGTCAACGCTATTCTGTCCCCATTCAAAGGAACGGGGATAGACATCGACATTCTCGACATTCGGAAGAGCGGGGCCCCCCGTGCAGCGTTCCGACGCGACGGCCAGTTCCGTGTCGATCATAAGGGTCGCATCTTCATCGCACGGAACGACGACTACGGCTTCCTCACTACCACAGGCCGGCCCGAATTCGACGATAGCGACGGACTTGGGACGCCGCAAACGCTTCGTATCGTTCGAAGAGCGGGCGAGACGCCGATGCAGACGCTAATGGAACAAGTATACTGGCTCAGTGAGAGTCACGTTGGGAGTGTCCAGCGGAGTACACGGCTCCCGATAACAACCTATTATGCAGATCGGTGTGCTGAGGCTGCACGGAAAGGGTATCTCGTGAATGGCGAGATCATCAGAGGTGTGCCGTACATCTAACTACGCATAGACAGACAATTAATACGATAAACAGGAATTTGATTCAAATGGGAAATTTCGACGAACACCTCAACGCGGGGAAGGCCGCCGGACTACTTGCTGCCGTAGTTGGAGGATTCCTCGTTCTAGATCGCGGTGGGAGTATCGAAGAAACAATCGTCGTTTCGGCCAGTATTGGTGGCGTCCTCGTGGTAGCTTCGCTACTACCGGACATCGATCACCAAGCGTCGAAACCACGACAAGCTGCTGGCAGTCTGGGAGTACTCACGGTTGTTGCAGGCGTTATCGGGCTCGTAATTTTCGCACCGGACAGTGTCGCGCTACTCGGAGGAATCGTGAACTCTCTCGGATTCAGTGGTAGTCAATCTACCCTGGGTATTGGTGTGCTTGTAGTTGGCGCTGCCGTTCTTCTTACCATTGGCGGTGACACGTTCGATTCGCTGACCACGCATCGTGGATTCACGCATTCCCTGCCGTTTGTTGGCCTCGTTGGCCTCGGAGCCCTAGTCGCTAGCCAACAGCTCGCCAATCTGGGCGGTATCTTCGAAATTTTCCACGGACAGATCAGTGTTTTAGTGGGTATTGCAGCTGCTGCGGGGGTTATCGTTCATCTCGTGGTAGACAAATAGTTACACCACTGTGAAGTACCAAATCAGATAAAATTCGATAGACCACTCAACACGGACAAAACAGATGGCAGTTACGTGGAAACCTTCAATAGCTGGCAATCGTTCTCGGATGTGTTCGAAGGTGCAAAACGGATGCGTGTGGTCACTTACTTCAATTCGCCTGAGTTCGTCCTCGAAGAGATCGGGGACTCAGAGAACCTATAACGGCTGGAGGTTGTAGTCGGCGATGCCGACGATTATCGCGAACGCCACATGGATAAACCGGATCTCGCGGAACGACTTGAGCAACTGCGTCGGAATGATAAACTGATCATCTACCTCTGTGAGAACAAAGAGATTCACTCGAAGTTCTACTTGCTCAAGCTCCCGAATAAGGACCAGACCGACGAGGAAGCCGGAGACGACCAGATGGCATTCGGCGGAGAAGCGAACGGCGAAGGAGTGGTCAGAGAAAGTGACTCTAAGTGCTCGAACTAATAATTGGCTAGAAAGAGTGTTTTCTAAATGCCCTTCATCGCCATAGACCCAAACGATGGCCGCCCCCGGATTCCTACAGGTGTGAAAGACTTTGAAGAGGTTGAATGCCCGATTTGCGGTGGAGTAATGCGTGTTCGCGAAGGGGACCTGACGGCTCGACACTTCTATCACCCGCCAGGATCGGGAGAGAGTTGCGAAACGCCTCTACATCTGCATATGAAGTCGATCGCTTTGGGGAAACTAAAAGAAGCCTACCCCGATTCTACGGTTAATATCGAAATACGTGCTAAGGATGTACCTAGACGGGCAGATGTTTACGTAGAATTTGAACAGCCACAATCTCCGTTTGGAAGAGGAATAGCTGTTGAGGTTCAGCATCTTAATGATCAAAAAGATATCACAGGGACTACTGCCGACTATTTGATTGACGGGAGTAGTGTAATGTGGCTATTTGAAGAGAACTATGTTGGCAGTCGTCCTGAATATGAGGATGTAGACTTACCTTCTCCAGTCCCAGTGTGGCCATTTGCTGTCCCTCGAGGAAATACCAGTTCTGAAGACTCTAAAGATCGATTAGGGATAACAGAGGCGGATTTACTGGATGTTCTGCCAAATCACGTCGACGGACAGATATCGCTAACTGGGTTCTCGGGTGTGGCACGAGAATCGGAAGAGAGCCAAATAGGTGAATTGCCTGAGTGGAGCCGAAAAAAGGAAATCGATCTGAACTTGTCAATCACCACATCGGGAGTTCGAGACGTTTACAAGTATTGGATCAAGGGGTGGACAAAAAACGGTCTGGAGAAGCATCGCAAAAGAATCCAGGCCCAGTGGGAAACTGCAAAGTTGGGAGAGCGTCGAACATACATTGGAAAACGTTTCTCTGAGGGAGATGCTGACACGTTTGAATTTAGTGTAGGGCTCCATCCTTCAGGGGGTGGAAAGTTCCATATCAGGCTGTTCTCGGGCGGTGAAAAGCATGAAATAGAATCACTAATCCGCGAGGGTGTCGTGGAGGATCTCTCTGAGCTGTTGGCTCATATTAGCTATGAAATAGAGTGTGTTCGTCGAACGGCTTCTGATTGTTGGAGTGGTATAGATCGCGTAGACGGAGAGCTTTGCGACTTTTCGTACTCAACTGTTCGAAGGCAAAACGGGTCAGTCATAGTTGATATTCAAGAGCCTATAGGCGGTTATGCAGTACGCCCCGAACCTGTGGAACTCAAACTCGAATTTTGCGACCAACACCTTCCGAAATTTCATGATCTCTGCCGGGAGATGATGCTGTGGCGAGATATAAGCAATTCGCCTAGAACATCGGAATGAGTGTATCGAACTCTATTCATTGGCAATACTGCCATTTTTTATCGAACCGTGAATGTGGTTGTATCTGCCTCTCCGATGCCGCACTGGGATCGTGAGTCAGACTTCTCGGAGATTGAGTCGGTCATCGATTTCGCCTGAGGCCATCGGTTCGATGGTGCTGAACGCATCTCGGAACGCATCGAGTTTCGTCACGTTGACATTACCTCTAAGTGCGTGTGAGTCGCCGACTCCATTGTCGAATCGCATCAGACTGCTTCTGGGCCACCAGTGGGATTTTCGACCGCGCTGAGCGCGAGCGCTACCTCAGCGAACGCGAGCTTCCGCCGTGTCGTTCGCCACTCTAGGAGCGTCTCTGCATCGATATCCGCGTGGGATCGGACGGCGTCATCGGGTGAGTTAGCGCCGAACCGGTTGCCGTACTCTCGAAGCTCTTCGCGCATCTCCAGAACGCGTGTCGAGAGCGTCTCAGTGTCGGTCTCCTCGAGGATGCGCCGAGTTTGTTCGAGAGCGAGCGAGTCCTTGGCCCGCTGATACAGCGTTCCCGTTGAGTCTGGTGATGCAGTCTCTGCTACGTAGCCGTGTTCAACGAGCGAGCGAAGATGCTTGCGGGCTGTCTGCTCCGACGTAAGGCCCTTCTCGGCAACGGCCGCGACACTCATTGGCTCATATGCCGTTCGCATCACTGACCGCACACGGTCGAAAGGAGTGGTATCACGTTTCCAGTCCTCTTTGGCGCGTTCGTTCACGTCCTCGAACGCCGGAGCAGAGTCTGGCATCAAATCAATGTACGAGGCATGAATATATCACTCTTCAGGATGCTATTCTCACCTCTCTTGGGTTGTTGGGTGCGTAT
>LFCJ01004012.1_pt1 | contig 10774 bp, 14 predicted proteins | sample 643141 | NCBI WGS metagenome assembly LFCJ01 (sample SAMN03766243, study PRJNA286221) | soda lake metagenome | biome: soda lake; feature: Kulunda steppe; material: water; isolation source: sample B1-Br-g2 brine of Lake Bitter-1 | place: Russia: Kulunda steppe | collected 2010-07 | reverse complement strand
TTAATTTAGAAACATTCGATGGGAGAGATGTAGCAGAAGAATTAGAAAAAGATATTACTGAAGAACAAAATCATGCACTTCGTCTTGGAAAACGATTAAAAATGCTTGGTTATAACGTAAAACCATCATTTGAAGTTCGTGAAAATTTCGAACAAGAAAAATTAAATAATATCCATCATAATGAAAATGTTGAATCTGTTATTCGTGGTGTTATAGCTGCTGAAGAAGATGCAATTAAAACGTATAAGGAATTAATTACCATTGCAAGAAAAAATGAGGATTATGGAACTGCTCGATTAGCTGAAGAATTATTAATAGATGAAGAAGAACATTTACAAGAATTTAAAGATTTGTTAAAAGAATTTCAATAAAAATTATTAATTTATAATTCATCTCTACCAAATATAATATAAAGAATAAATCCAATTATTGGCATAAGAAAAACAATAATTAACCAAAAGATTGATGGATAGGAACTATTTTCTTGAGAATCAATGTAAATCCACATAAGCAAGACATAATAAAAAAGAATAACACTTATAATTATTATTCCAGAAGCAATAACACTATTTAATACAATTGTATACATCTTTAATTTTAAATGTTTATTATATATATATATATATTTTGGGTTTATTTAAAATTGTTATAATAATATTTTCTATATGTTTTTATCATTTTTTCTCTTTGATTTTTAGGGAATAAACTAAGTATAAAGATTAAAAGAGAATAAACAGTTTTATTTTGTAATGCATATTTTCGACCTTTTTCGATTTGGTTAAGTCTAATATATTCTTGAGCTAATTCATTATATAATTGTTTTCTATGATTTTTTGGTATAAATTTTAATAACTCATCATCTGATAATGAAACAAAATCAGATAATTCAATTGGAATATTAGACTTATTTTTTGCATAATAACTATATAGTTTTGTTTTTCTTATATTAGACCTATATGTACTGTCTTCATCAATACGAAACGCGTATAATGGTTGTTTTACATTTTTCATTTCGTATCCTTGTGAAATAGCTCTATATAATAATTCTACATCTTCTGCTACTTCATATTCTTCATTATATAATTCTAAATCATCAAATATTTTAGAATCAAATAAAATAGAACCGTGTATAAATGGCGTCTGATTATGAAAACTTTCTTTTGTAACTTTTTCAGGGACTACATTATTCGTAATTATATTTCCTTGTTTATTAATATTAAATGCATCTACACCAATAATATCTACATTATGTTTTTTTAATTGTTTTATTTGTGTTTGTAATCTACTTGGTAAACTATAATCATCAGAGTCTTGATTTGCAATATATTTACCATTTGCTTCTTTAATTCCTTTATTTCTAGCTGAAGGTAGATTACCTGCGTTTTTTCTATGAATTAATTTAATTCTATCATCATTAAAAGAATTAATTATTTTTCTTGTATCATCTTGTGAATTGTCATCAATAATAATAATTTCAATATTTTCAAGCGTTTGATTTAAAAGTGATTGAATACTTTTTTTAATATATTCTTGTGAATTTAAAGTTGGTATAATGACGCTTACTAATGGATTATTCATGTTTATTTTTACCAACCTATATATTTAAAAGTTTTTGTTTCATTTTATTTATTTTAGCCGCGTACTGTCTATCAAATAAATATAAAGAGATAAAGTAAATTATTCCACCTAAAAAGATTGTTATAATCATAATTAGAAATGTAAATTTAATGTAATATAAGAATATATACAGCGAAATAAACATTATTATTGAACTATATATTTGGTATTTAATATAAACAGGTTTATAAATTTCATTTGATTCATTATATAATCCAACGTATAAAATAAAGAAACGTATAGATTCAGATATAATTATTGCAATTATAATTCCATTTAAACCAAATAATTGTAATGATATAATTATCAAACTTAAACGAATCATAAATGAAATAAACATACTAATAGATGCTATTCTTGGTTTTTGAATTCCATGTATATAAGAATTTAAAATATTTGATTGACTATATAAGATGTAATATATTCCTGCTGCAATTAAAATATATTTACCATCTGTAAATTCTGAACCAAATAAATAATATAACAATTCTTCATTTAATAAAATAGCACCCATTAAAATTGGTATGCTCAAGATAGAAGTGTAAGAACCAAATGTATTTAATATAATTATTCTTTTTTGTGTATTTGTTTTTAATTGACTTATTTTTACTAATAGTGGTTTTTCGATACCATAACTAATTATTTTAGATGGTTTTAACAATCGCAATGTAGCTTCATATATACCTGTAGCTGTTGGTGAAATAATGATACCAATTAAAAGTGCATCTATATCTTTATATAATTGTTTAAAAATTCGCGTTGGTATAGACCATTTAGAGTAATATAGTATATTATATATTGAGTTTTTTGATGGTTTTTTAAGTGTAATCATAGGTTTTGTTAAAATATATATCGAACCTATTATTGATGAAATAAATGTTCCTAATAATAATGATATTTCAGATTCTACTAATAATATAATAAATAGTATTTGTAAAAGCGTTTCTAAAATTCCTTCCATTGTAGAAACAAATACAGAATTACTTGGATAACCTAATCCACTGTAAATCCGTCTAGAAATTGTTGAAAATGACAAACCAATTACTAAAATACATGTTAATAAAATTTGTTCTACGTAAATAGTGAATATAGTTGAAAATAAAAAGATATAACTAAGAATAAATAATGATAAAATAAAACTTATATATAGCATTGTAAAAATTAATCCTATACTAATATATTCTTTACTTTCTGTAGATGATAAATATGATTCAATTGCAACACCAAAACCACTAACAGGTTTAGACATAATTGAGGCAATAGCTAAAAATATGTAATATAACCCTAATCCTTCTGCACCAATTATGTGTGCAAATATAATTAAACCAATGAATCCTGATAAATAATCAATTCCCTTTGCAATTGAACTATATTGAGATTCTTTAAATAAATTAATATCCATTTATTTTTATTCTATCTTTATATTAAAGAACGATTTAGATAAGTATTTCGGATTTAGATACTATTTCGGAAGGTTTTTATTTAACCCAAGTTTATATTATTATAATGTCGGAAGAAAAGAGATATACACGAATGTCTCAACAATTACAAAACACTATTGATATATATACAAACTATATTAAAACTAAATATGACAGTATATATTCAAAAGATTATTGGATTTTAGATACAAATGGTACTTATATATACATATTTAATAATAAAAATTCAATAAAAAAGATAGCTCAAAGAATTAATGGAGATTCATTTAAAAGAAAAATAGGGTATGCTTCGTTAAAATATAGTTCAAAAATAAATACAAAGTTATTAAAATATATTCCAAATATTAAAAAAATAACAATAAAAACACCAATAGAAAATCCATTAGAATATGCCATTATTGGTCCAAAAGGTGTATTTATGTTAAATGAATACGTATTTATAACGGCTGAAGAAAAAATAATACGTAAAGAGATAAAAAATCTCGAAAAAATACCAAATAAAATTAATCATCCTCAAATAAAAGAAAAAAATAAAAATTATTATACTCAAGATTTCTTAAAAGGTAGAGAAGCACAACCAATTAATAAAAAAACAGATATAATAAAAGGACTTAATGAATTAAAAATTATATATCAGCAAAAAAATAAAACAATACTAATTGAAGATGTTATTTATTCTATAAAAAAATCAAATGAAATTTCTAAATATTTTAATAAACAAAAACTTAATAAGATAATTCAAAAAGCTATAGACTACGGTTTACCAGAATCTATTAATAAATCATATATACATGGTGATTTACATTCACAAAATATTCTTATTACAGATAACGGAGAACCATATATAATCGATTGGTCTGATTATAGATTTGATTATTCAATACTTGATTTATATCTTAGTTATCAAATGTCTTATTCTAAAAATACAAAATATTATAAAAACCCATTTAAACAATTAATTAATAATAAAGGAATATATCATAAGAGACATAAAGAAATTGCAAAAACAATTGGTGAAGAAATGTACAATAATACCGATATTTATAATGGGTTACCGATTATTTATTTATTATTAACGATTCATTGTTCTCCTGTTGAATATTATAAACGTACAGCAAATAACATTCTAAATGATATTTTATTTTAATTTTATTCGGAAGGTTTTTATTTAATCAAAGTATATAATTATAAAATGGTTGGAACAGAAAAATATCAAAAAATGTCTACAAATTTACAGTCAACTATAAATACGTATGAAAGATATATTTCTAAAACATATAATAAAACAAAATTAAAAAATTATTGGGTTTTAGATACAGGTGGAGTTTATAAATACATTTTTAATTCGGAAGAATCAATACAAAAACTTCAAAATAGAATTAATGGAGATTCATTTAAAAGAAAAATAGGGTATACTTCGTTAAAATATAGTTCAAAAATAAATACAAAGTTATTAAAGTATATCCCACAAGTATCACATATAAAAATAAAAACACCAATAGAAAATCCATTAGAATATGCCATTATTGGTCCAAAAGGTGTATTTATGTTAACTGAATACGTGTTCATAACGGCTGAAGAAAAAATAATAAATAAAGAATGTCGAATTCTTACTAAATTACCTGATTCGGTTAATTTCCCAAAATTATATAAAAAATCTGATAAATATTATACTCAAGAGAAAATCCCTGGTAAAGAAGCAACGTCGATTAATAAGAGTACAAGAGACGTTGAAAAAGGCTTTAATCAAATTAAACCTATATATAAAAAACAAAAAGAAAAGATATCTATAAATGATGTTATTCATTCTATAGAACAATCGGAAGAAATTTCTAAATATTATGACAATTCTGAAATTAATGAAATAATTCAAAAAGCTATTGACTATGGTTTACCAGAATCTATTAATAAATCATATATACATGGCGATTTTAAATCTAAAAATATATTAATAACAGAAAATAAAATTTATATAATTGATTGGTCTGATTATAGATTTGATTATTCGATATTTGATTTATATCTTAGTTATCATAATTTATATATTAGTAAAATAAAGTATCATAAAAACCCATTTAAAGAATTAATTAATAAAGAAGGAACTTATCATGAACAACATAAAAAATTCATAAATAATATAGGTAAATATATGTACAATGAGAAAACCGTTTATTCAGGGATACCAATTATTTATTTATTATTAACTATTGATTCGTATAATAGTAAAATACATATAGAAACAGCTATAGAGATATTAAATGATGTATTGAATTACTAATTATATATAGTTTTTACTATTAAAAAATAGTAAATCATAATTTTTAAATACATACGAATACTACTATAGTATATGATTAAAGATATTCCAAATTGCAGAGTGCAGTTCAAAGAATTACATAATGGTTCAAAAACACACGAAGGAAGTATTGTTTTGTATAATGGTTGGGTGAGAATTGAAGACGAATATATCCCACGAGAAAAAATTTCAAAAATCAATATTTTAGAAAAAGAAGAAATGACATAATATGAGTTTTATAAAACATAGTATTTTTTTACATGAATTAGCACATTATTTAATTGCAAAAACAATTCCAAGTATAAAAGTAACATCTGTTAATTTTAACAGTCATGTAAAATACGAAAGTAAGAATTTAACAGCAACAAGAACATTTTTAATTGGTTATGCTCCATTTTATATTTTAATAAGTATATCATATATCGCATTATATATTATGCAATATTATGTTTCTCCTAATTTACATTCTGATTTAATGGTATTAGTGTATATTGGATTATCATATATTTCAATTATTTCTATTTTAGGTATAATTCCATCTATACAAGATGCTAAACAACCGTATATATTATTAAAAAAACAATTATTTATGTTTAGAAGAATCCCTTTTGTTTTATTATTTGGACCTATTATTATTATACTTGGTTTACCAGGATTACTTTTAAGTCATATATATTCCAAATTAGGTAAATATCAAATATTGTTGAATTTACTTATTTATTTTATTTTAATTCAAATTATGTTAAATTATCACCAAATAATTAATATGGTAGTAAGTTAATATATTATATAATGGTTAATCGATTTACTATTATTCGTGAAAAACTTATTACAATTAAAAATAGTATAATTTTCATTTTCTTATCTGTTTTTATCTTATCATTAATTTCTATTTCTCAACAATTTTCATTATTTACAACTATTTTATTCACAGACGTACTTCCATTAGAAAATAGATTAACATTATTTACACATATGTATCCATTTATTACAAATACACAACCATTTTATTATGATTTTACAATTTTAATTCTATCACTATTAATAGCATTAGATATTATTTTAATTAAAGAATTATATTATGAAAATAAGTTATTTCAAACAAAATCCAGTACAAGTTTAACAAGTATTAGTGGTATAATTATTGCATTCAGTATTGGGTGTGTTACTTGTGGTGCAGCAGCAATTGCTGGTTTATTTGCATTATTAGGTTCTACAAGTATAATTTTTCTACTTCCTTTTGATGGATTCGAATTTTTACTTCTAGGTTTAATATTATTATTACTTGCTATTTTATTACATTTAAAAATACTTTCAGAACCACAAAGTTGTAAAATAAAAACAAAATGAAAGTATTTATAAATACAGACAACATATGAAATAACATGATTGAGAAAATATACCATGATTTAAACACGCATGAATATATCTCAAATGTTATACAAAAACAGACGTATCTTATTGTAATATTCAAATCAGAAGTTTCAAATCAAATAGCAAATGAAATAATTAAAAATAAATTATATAATGAATATAATTTATCTGATAAAGTAATCATAAATACGACGCCAAAAACTGAAAAACAAAAATTAGAGAATATTTCTGAAGACCAATATACTGTATTTATTCATTTTTCATAACTAATTCTAATATTTATAACCAAAATAGTTAGGTATAGAATATAATACTATTGTCATTTATATTTTTTATATGTTAAATAACACACCAAATCCAAATGATTATGAATGGGATTTTGAAAAAATTGATGATGTAGGCGTATGGTACTTAGAAGGATGGGATGGTTGGAATGATGAACAATTAGAATCAATTACAGAGCATTATCGTCAAAGAGGTTCAAAACAAGATATCAAAGCTACAATTGCTGTTTTTGGCGATAAAACAAATTTGCCAAAAGAAACACAAGAATATATGGGTGAAGAATGGTCAAAAAATGGTGAATATGTTAATGTAAATAAAATTGCATTTGTATCTGAAGGAATAACAGCAATGGCCGTCAATTCAAAAATGGATATTGACGGAACAAGAACAAAACGATTTAAAAAATTAGAAGAAGCTGTTAAATGGTGTAAAGAAGAATAATTATTCAAAATATTTTAACAAATATGGTTCAAAAATATTTTCTTGAAATTCTTTTTTGCTAAATAACGAAATAAATGCAAAAATTAACCATTTTGCACCAATTGCACTACAAAACCAAATAAAAATAATATCCATTGTTAAATCAACAAATAAAAATGGAACAAATAAAAAGAAAATAGACGCAATAAACATTGATAAAATTGTTTTATAATCTGTAACACTCATATTCTATTATTTTCTTCTACACCTATATAATTGTTATGATTATAATTTATTGTTATTATATCTAATACAGTCTAAAATAATATTTTATTGTTATTATGTTTATAATATCCATTGTTCATAAACCCAAATGCATACGATTTGATTAAAATTTAAGAATAAATATTGTTTCTATTTTTATGAGATATTGATATTAATCCTTGTTAAATATTATTAAAAAACAAAAGATTTATCTCTTTAACTCTATTATTATTATTATATATAGATGGAACCAAAAAAATTAGATAACCGTGCTGTTTCAGAAGTAATTGGGTTCGTATTAATTTTCGGTATTTTAGTTGTGTCTTTTTCAATGTATCAAGCTGTTATGGTTCCAAATCAAAATGAGGGTACAGAATTTATACACCAACAAGAAGTTGAAAATGATTTAAAAGAATTTCATTCAGAATTACATCAAGCAGCAGATTCTGTTTTACAACCTGTAAATTCTAATAGATTTTTAACGATAAACTTAGGAACAAATTATCAAAATAGAATTATTGCTGTTAATCCACCACCTGTTCAAGGCGAATTTAAGTCAACACAAACAGAAAATATTACAATTATATATGATGATAATTCACAAAATCAAATTGAAACAGAATTTTTAGAATATAATGCACTTTATAATGAATTACCAAGAAATCCAATAAAATATGAAAATTCTCATTTATACAGAGGAGGTACAAATAATATAAATATTGAAAAATTTAATTTATATCGGACGGATGATACATTACGAATTATTGGATTACAATCTGATAATTATCAAAATAGAGGCGTTCAATCGTCTTCACTTAGATTATTACCTGACGATTCTGTTAATGTTGTTAATAAATCAATTACAGAGGTGAGAATACCAACAATTTTATCTGAACAAGAATGGAATAATACTTATGAAAATACAGAATATGAATACGTTGAAAATGAAAATGAAACAAATGAGATTATATTTGAACCAGAAATTGTAGAAGCATTATCTGTAGGTATAGATACAAGAGGTGAAAATTCTGTATTAGCTGGAGAGGGAATTGTACCACCTAGTGATGACGACCCTATTGACCCTATAGACCCACCTGAACCACCAGAAGACCCTAATGAATTAAACATCGATACATTTGAACTTACAGATAGAAGTAATCCAACTTTTGCCCGTGTGGATGTAGATTGGGCAGTATCTTCGGAAGATATAGAATTAAGTGAAGTAGAAATCTTTATTGAAGATTTTGATTCTGAAATTATATCTATAGATGGGTTTGAAGCATCAGGAACAAATCAATTAGAAGAAAGAGACGGCTATGGTGAAGTAGAGGTTGTACTGAGAGTAACGGATGAAGAAGGAAATACATTAGAAGAAACACAAATAATTACATTAGAAAATTAAGTAATATTGATTCGGAAGTTTTATTAATTTCTATATTTAAACTCTATATATGTATGAAACAGATAATATTTGGGTTAAATTTCCAAAAACAAATAGTATTTATCAATTAGAATCATTCTTAATGGATTCTAATTTAGATAAAACTATCTCTAAAGAACAAATACATGAGATTATAAAAAATAATGTTGAAAATGATGGTGAATATATTATTTTAAACCATATAGATGAAATTACAATTGAAAAACAACAACAAAAATTATTTAATAAATACAAAGACGATGAAATTGAATATGTTTCTCAATATTATGAAGATGAAATTAAAAACAATGATGATATTATTTTTTCACGATTTTTTAATAAAATAAATAATTATCATATAGGTATAGCTTTTAAAAATGGGATTGAAACAGATATAAATGAATTTAATTGTGATTATAAGATTATAATTGAAAGAGATGATGAGATTCTTGATAAATTTATTAAAAAATTAAAAAATGATAATTTTTGGTATATTGGTAAAAAAGAAACAAGATATTATCAAAATAGAGGTGATTTAGGTAAAAAAGCATATGAACTGTATTTCAAATATATTACAGAGTCTGAAACTCAAATTTATAATCTTATAAACACAGTTGATGAACTAATAGATATTTATAATGAGCAATATATACCATATCATAAGATATATCAAATTAAAGAAAACCCCCGCGTAGATTATGTATTTATAACCGATATAATCGTTGAAACGTTAGATGGGATTTCATTGCGAACAGATACAGATGATATTGTTGAAAAAGAAATGAATAAAGATAGTTTTAATAAAATATTAAAAGAAATAAATAAAAAGAAAAATTTAAAAGCAACGACAATTAATTTAGTTTCATCACGTAAAATCATAAGAGAAAATAAACAATATTTATCTATTGGTATAAAATATAAAAGTAAAACATAACACTTTTAACAAGTTACGATTTCACATTAATAATAACGTAAACTATTTAAACAGAATAAAAAATTACTAAATATGTCTAATACACAAATAGATAATGTTTTAAATAACTTTGAAAAAAATCAAAGAAATTTAATTAATACGTTAGATGATATAAATACAAAGAACGCAAACAAAAGAAAAGAGATACTAGAAAATTTTACATTAAATAAAAAAGCATTTAAAAATTATTATAATGAAGTGTATAAAAATGCAAATGAAAATGAAATAGGCTCTTGCAATGACGTACTAGGTCCAGAAAATTATAATTCATTGTTTGGTTTATTAGATAATATTTCAGCTAACTTAAATACAATGACTGATTTATCACAAGAAGTAGGTTTTTATGAATTTGATGATAGAGCAAATATATTACGTATAGATAGAGGTAGAAATAGATTTGCGTTAGTTAAAAATTCAATTAATCATCTTCATTCAAATAATGATAAATATTCACCAAATATACCTGAACCAACATCAAAAAAACAAGTTTTTTCAAATTTAAATTCATTAGAAAATATGTTAAAAAGTATAAGTGAGTTACAATAAAGTTAAAGTAATTAGGATTTTTACCTCAAAATATATAATTTAAAAATTAAAGTTTAATTCGAAGTTTTTATATATACTGTATGCATAACATAATTTGTTATGAATACTAATAAACGAAATTTCTTAATTACGGTTGG
>LFCJ01004010.1_pt1 | contig 10780 bp, 10 predicted proteins | sample 643141 | NCBI WGS metagenome assembly LFCJ01 (sample SAMN03766243, study PRJNA286221) | soda lake metagenome | biome: soda lake; feature: Kulunda steppe; material: water; isolation source: sample B1-Br-g2 brine of Lake Bitter-1 | place: Russia: Kulunda steppe | collected 2010-07 | reverse complement strand
TGGCGGCCGTAGCCCATGTACGGCAGCACCGTGACGATCTCATCGACGCCCGCCTCGCCGAGGGCGTCCTGTAGCTGGAGGAGTTCGACGTGAGCGTCGCTCGAGGTCGTCGCGGCGACGACGATCGCTCGGTCGGCGCCCTCGAGTTCCGGGATGGAGACGAGCAGTTCGCCGTCGGGAAAGCGGTCGTAACCGACGGGAGCGAGTGGTTCCTCGAGTTCGCGCGCGAGCGAGGCGGCGAGCGCCTGCGACGCGGATCCGCTGACGATCATATGCGAGCCCACAGCCTGCGGGGTAAACCCGTTTTCGTTCTCCCGGCCGCCAGGTTCCTCGGCCGATCCCGGTCTACGCCGTTCGTGCCGGCGCCAGCGCGAGCGCTCGAACGTCGTCGATTCCGAGCGATTGGCTCCGCCAGGCCGGTCCGTCGGCGTCGTCGCTCGCCACGAGGAACGTGCCGTCGGCCGTCACCGCGTAGGTCCGCTCGCCGTAGGCGACGTCGACGATCCGGCCGTCCGGGGACTCGAGCGTCCGCCACTCCTCCCCGTCGTACGCCGTGACCGTCTCGCCTGCGACGGCGTGTGCTCGCTCGAGGCGACCGTACTCGTCGCCCGATCTCGAGGCAACGACGTCGAAGGGGCCGTCGCGGATCGCCATCCAGCCGTTACCGAGTTTGTACAGGCCGTCGACGGTGGCCGCGAGCGGAACGCCAGCGGCGGCGACGTCGCGTACGTCGGTGAGGCCGGCGTGATCGAGCTCGTCGCGGTGGACGCGGTAGACGCCGTCGTCGGTTCCGACCAGGTTGCCGTCGATCGCCCGGATCGTCGCGATCGGCTCGTCGGTGAGCGACCCCCAATCGTCCGTGTCTGCTCGCCGACGGGCGACCCGTCCCGTCTCGCCGGCCGCCAGCAGGTCCGAGCCGTCGGCGCCGACGGCGACTGCCGGGCCGAACCCGGTCTCGACGAATGCGGGATCGTCGCTCCCCGCTTCGTCCTCCTCCTCGAGCGTGAGCAGACGGACGTCCTCGTCGGTCGCGACGGCGAGAGCGTCGGCGGTCGAGGCGAGGTCGCGCGGGTCACAGCGGGCCCGAAGCGAGAACTCGCCGACGGCGTCATCGGCGACGTGGACGCGAACGACGCCGATCGAACAGGCGACGTAGGCGTCGACCGCTCCCGTTCGGTCGCCGTAGACGCGTTTCTCCTCGATCGATTGCATACGTACACGCTCGCGGCCGCCGGCCGAAAGCGTTCCGTCTCCGAGGCCGGACCCGCACTGAGACGGGTCGGAATCCCTTTGAGGTGGCCCCACAGACTAGACACCGATGGAAGTGTTCGGATCCAGCGGGACACGCGGCGTCGCGAACGAGGAGCTGACGCCCGCGTTCGTCCTGCGCGTCGCGAAAGCGGCGGGGACGGCCTGGGGGGCCGATCGGGTCGCGATCGCACGCGATACGCGATACACCGGTCGGATGCTGGCCGACGCAGCCGCGAGCGGGCTCGCGAGCACGGGCACCGACGTGGACCGCCTCGGGATCGTTCCCACGCCGGGTGCACAGTTCTACGCCGAACGGGAGGACGTTCCGGTCGTCGTCGTCACGGCCTCACACAACCCGCCACAGTACAACGGCATCAAACTCGTCGGCCCCGACGGGGTCGAACTCGCCGTCGCCGACCTCGAGGAGATCGAGTCGACGCTGCTCGCGGAGGCCTACACCGTCGCACCGTGGGACGAGACGGGCCGCGTTCGGACCGTCGAGGGCGTCACCGACGACTACGTCGACGCCCTGCTCATGTCGGCGGACCGCGAGACGATCGCTGACGCCGACCTGACCGTCGCGCTCGACCCGGGCCACGGCGCCGGCGCGCTCACGAGCCCCGAGTTCTTCCGTGAACTGGGCTGTCGCGTCGTCACCGTCAACGCCCAGCCCGACGGCCACTTCCCCGGACGCGACCCCGAACCCGTGCCCGACAACCTCGAGGATCTGGGGCGGCTCGTCCGGGCCACCGACGCCGACGTCGGCATCGCCCACGACGGCGACGCCGACCGCGCGATCTTCTTCGACGAGGACGGCGAGTACGTCGAGGGCGACGCGACCCTCGCCGCGCTCGCCGCGGCAGAACTCGAGGCCGCCGATACGGCCGTCTCCGCGGTCAACGTCTCCCAGCGGCTGGTCGACGTCGCCGCCGACGCCGACGCCGACCTCGAGCTGACGCCGATCGGGTCGACGAACATCATCACCCGTATCCGCGAACTCGAGGCCGACGGCCGACCGGTCCCGATCGCCGGTGAGGGCAACGGCGGCATCTTCTTCCCCGGCTACCGCCTCTCGCGGGACGGCGCCCACACCGCCGCCCGGTTTCTCGAACTCGTCGCCGATCGCCCGGTGAGCGAGATCGTCGCCCCCTACGACGGCTACGCCAACGTCCGCCGCAACCTCGAGTACGAGTCGACCGCCGAACGCGATGCCATGCTCGATGCGGCGGCGAACCACGCCAAGGCCGCCGACGCGGAACTCAACACCCGCGACGGCTACCGCCTCGATTACGGCGACGCCTGGGTGCTCGCCCGTCCGTCGGGGACCGAACCCCTCGTCCGGATCTACGCGGAAGCCCGCGACGACGACCGGGCGACGGAACTGGCAACCGAACTCTACGAGACGCTCCTCGACGCGAGAGCGAACGCCTGAGTCGGTTCGGCTTCCGACTCGAGGTCGTCCCGTATCGCTATCCGGACGGCCACTTCGCCTCTTTCACCGAATTAGACCGAGTCCTCGACTTCGAGCGCGGCCTCGAGTCGGTCGCGCTCGTCCCGGAGTTCCTCGAGTTCGTCGGCGATGCGGCCGTCGGCCAGCCGCTCGCGCTCGTCCGCGGTGAGCTGGTCGACCGCCTGCGCGGCGGTCTGGAGCCGGTCGTAGTCCGGATCGAACGTCAGTCTGCGGACCTTACGCAAGGCGGCGACGGTCTCCTCGTCGCCGACGCGCTCGACGAACGGACGGTACTCGCGGGTCTTCCGGCGGAGGACGCCAGCCGATTTCGGCGGCCAACCGATCGTCAACGGCTCGGCGTCGATCCCGTTGAGATAGGTCCGCTGTGTGGCAACCTGTCGTTTCAGGGCGTCCGCGTCCGCGACCAGGTGGGCGAGTTTCGACCGGGAGTACTCGGCGTACTCGAGCAACTCCGGGATCGAGTGCTCGCCGTCGGGACTCCCCTCGACGTACTCGCGGAGGTCGTCGGGCGGGCGTTCGAACGCGACGAACGGGTACCACCGGCCCCGCTCGAGCAAGGCGAAGACCTCGCGGGCCGAGGCCTCGAGTCGGTAGTCGGCGAACGCCTCGCGGATCGCGGCGTCGTAGGCCTCGATCGGTTCGCGGAGCCGTTCGACGGGGGCCTCGAGGTCCGCGTTCGCGAGTTCGAGTAGCCGCTTGCGCTCGTCGATCTCGTCGTCGATCGTCCGAATCCGCACCGACGCGGCCTTGCGCGCCTCCGAGAGGTCGTCGCGGGCGGCGTCGCGGTCGTCGATTAGCTCCGCATACCGGGTCGCGGGCTCGAGGGCGCTGTGCGCCGCCTCGAAGTCGGACTCGCTGAGTCGGCGTTTGTCGATGGCGTCGAGGGCGTTCTCGAACGCCGCGCGATCTTGCAGGGTCTCGGGCAGGTTCTCGACGAGCGCGGCGAACTGCCCCTCGAGTTGCACGTAGGCTTTGAAGTTCTCGCGGCCCGTGCCGGTCGCCCGGTCGACGTAGTCCTCGAGCAGCTTCGTCGCCGTCCGGTAGGCCGACGCGGCGTCCTCGACGGCCGCCCCGCCGTGGTCCTCGACGTCGGCGTCGATCCGTTCGAGACGCTCGCGGGCGGCCTCGAGGCGCTCGAGTGGCGTCTCCTCGCCGGCGTCCTCGTCCGCGTCGGTCCGCGGGGAGTGGGCACGCTCGCTCATCAGTCGTCGTAGACGGCGTCGGGGTCGAACACCTGTTCGCCGACGTTCTCCCCCTCGAGCGTCCGGTAGAAACACGAGCGGTGGCCCGTGTGGCAGGCGCCGGCCTCCTGGTCGACCAGATAGAGCAGGGTGTCGGCGTCACAGTCGACGCGGACCTCCTCGACGCGCTGGACGTGTCCGCTCGTCTTGCCCTTCTGCCAGAGTTCGTCCCGGCTCCGGGAGTAGTAGTGGGCGAATCCTGTCTCGCGGGTCTGTACCAGGGCCTCCGGAGAGACGTACGCGAGCATCAGCACCTCGCCGGTGTCGGCGTCCTGTGCGATGGCGGGGACGAGCCCGTCCTCGCCGAAGTCGACCGCTACGTCGTCGTCCATGTCCCGATGGAAGTTCGTCGCGCCGATAGGTCTTTTGCCGCTCACGACGCCCTCGACCGAGGTCCGTTTCGGACGTTCTCACTCAGCGGATAGTCACGAGCAGTTATGCGTTCGGTCGTGGTTAGCCGTCGTAGATGGTTGACTCGAGACTTTCGCGGCGAGGCGTCATCGTCGCTGCGGTAGCTGGACTGGCCGGCTGTACCGGAAGCGGTGGAGACGATCCGGAGACGGGCGACGACCCTGAAACGGACGACGACCCCGGCGAGACGGAGACCGACGGCGACGTCGACGACTCGTCTCAGGAAGACCGCCGGGAGGAGGTCCCGGATCGGGACGTCGAACCCGACTGGGACACGGCGGCATCGTTTCGAAAGTGGCTGCTGTTCGAGTCGCCGATCGACGGTGGCAACCGGCGGTTCGACTACACCCAGTCGTTCCCCGACGACGTCGATCTGTCGGCCGTCCTCCCCGAATTTACCGAGCTGACGATCGACGACGTCGACGCCCACCTCGTCCAGGGCTTCACGCAGGTGTTCCTCGGCTCGTTCGATGCCGACGCGATCGCCGACGATGCAGAGGCTGACGACGACGCCGAGGTCGTCGGCGAGTACGAGGGCTACGCCGTCATCTCGGAGGTGATGCCCGACGAGCAGGAACGCACGCTCGCGGTCGGCGCGGATGCCATCGTCATCGGCGACGACTACGAGGCGCGGATCGATGCCCGCCACGGCGACGGCGAACGCCTCGAGGACGTCGATCCCGAGTTCACCCACCTCTTCGATCAGTTGCCCCACGAGGGGACGATCACCGGCGAGTACGACGCACCGGAGGGGGTTTTCGAGATCGACGAGATCTACCTCTGGGGCGTCTCGAGTGAGTCACCGGTTGCCGACGAGCTGGCCTGGGTGTTCGTCGTGGAACACGAAGACGACCTGACCGAGGATCTCCTCGCGGATCTCGAGGCGGTCTCGAGCGACGTCCACGAGTCGTCGATCGACGGCCGGACGGCGAAAATCGTCGGCGCGCCGCCCGAGATGCCCGAGGCCGAGCCAGGCGAGTCGGGCTGAACGGGCGGTCCGTCTCAGAGGCCTGCCTGGGCGCTGAACAGGACCGCGTTGTAGACGCCGTGGATCGCCATCACGAGGACGATGTTTCGGTACTGCTCGTAGACGGCTCCCAGCACGAGCGAGAGCGCGAAGATGACGCCCAGCGAGACGAGCGCGGTCGAGAGCGCGTCCGCGAAGTACGCCGGCAGGTGGACCGCGGCGAACAGCACGGAGGTGCCGACGACGGCGCCGGCACCGCCGAACGCCGGCCGCATGTAGTTCTGGATCAGCCCCCGGAAGAGCAGTTCTTCGACGGGGCCGATGACGAGAATCGACAGCGCCGCGAGCGCGAGGTAGTACGACGCCGGGGCGTCCTCGTCGAACAGGGCGTGGTCCGAGGCCGGGACGCCCAGGAGGTCACTGACCAGCCCGAGCGAGATGGCGATGACCAGCAACGCGACGACGGCGCCGACGCCGACGAGCAACTCCCGCGGCGACGGGACGGCGAAGCCGACGACCCGCTTTGGCACCCAGCCGGTCGAAAACGAGATCACGGCGGCCAGGACGGTTCCGATACCGAGCAAGATCGCCTCGGCCGCGATGAGCACGACCATCCCGTCACCGGTGATCAGCTCCTCGAAGAGGGCTCCCTCACCCGAGAGGAGGAGCACGCCGGCGATGGCGAACATCAAGGCGATGCTCGCGGCGATGACGAACGCGAAGACGCCGACGACGTACCCGATGGAGCCGAGCACGGCGACCAGCGCGGAGCGCGATGGCTGTCCGTTCGGTGGCGATCCGTCGGGCGGACTCGAGTCCGGCGGGCCGCCGGGCGGGTCCGTGCTGGGGGGCGACGACTGCGGGGACGACATACCCCGCCCTTGGGGGAACGAAACAATCAGTGTGGCGGAACCCGTGATCCACGTACTTCCCCCGGTCGCGTCCGCCGACTCGAGCGGCTCGCGTCTCTCGACGGTCTCGAGCGGCTCGAGCAAAAATCGGGAACCGAATCCTCGAGTCGACGCCGTTCGTTCGCGGGCCGTCTACTGGCCGTTGAGGGTGATGTAGTCGACGCCGATGATCCGGTCGTCGTCGTTGAGTTCGGCTTTCGCCTCCTCGGGGACCTGGCTGTCGACGTTGTAGACCGTCACCGCCTCGCCGCCGATCGTCTCGCGGGCGTTGAACATGCCGGCGATGTTGACGTCGTGTTTGCCCATCACGGAGCCGATGAGGCCGATGACGCCCGGTTCGTCCGTGTTACGCGTGACGACCATCTTCCCGTGTGGGATGGCGTCGACGCGGTAGCCGTCGACGCGGACGATTCGGGGGTCGTCGCCGGCGAAGAGCGTGCCGTCGACGGTGACCGAGTCGTCGCCGTTTTTGACCGTCACGGAGACCAGACTCTGGAAGTCCTCGGCCTGGCGGGTCTTCGACTCGGTGACCTCGACGCCGCGGTCGTCGGCGATCTGCGGGGCGTTGACCGCGTTGACCTGCCACTCGAGCGGTTCGAAGACGCCTTTCAGCGCGCTCGCGGTGACGAACTCGATATCCTCCTCGGCGATCTCGCCCTCGTAGGTGACCTCGACGCCCTCGATGCGACCGTCGAGCAACTGGGCGGCGACCTTGCCGGCGGTCTCGGCGATCTCGACGTACGGCTCGACGCGGGGGAACGCGCTCTCGTCGATCGACGGCGCGTTGAGCGCGTTCGCGACGGGTTCGTCCTCGAGCGCGGCGACGACCTGTTCGGCCGTCGAGGTGGCGACGTTCTCCTGGGCCGCCTCGGTCGAGGCGCCGAGGTGGGGCGTGACGATGATCTCGTCGTGCTCGAGCAGCGGCGAGTCGGGCGCCAGCGGCTCTTCGGCGAAGACGTCGAGCGCCGCCCCGGCGACCGTCCCGTCTTCGACTTTCGCCGCCAGCGCGGCTTCGTCGACGATCCCGCCGCGGCCGACGTTGACGAGGTAGCCACCCTCGAGCAACTCGAGTTCGTCCTCGGCGATCATGCCCTCGGTCTCGGGGGTCAGCGGCGTGTGGATGGTGAGGAAGTCAGCGCGCTCGAGACACGCCTCGAACTCGACGAGTTCGGCGCCGATCCGCTGGGCGCGCTCCTCGGAAATATAGGGGTCGAACGCGACGATGTTCATCCCCAGCGAATCGAGTTTCTTGGCGACCTCCTGGCCGACGCGGCCGAGGCCGACGACACCCAGGGTCTTGCCGTTGAGTTCGGCACCGAGGTAGTCCCCTTTCGCCCACTCGCCGGTTTTCAGGCGGGCGTGGGCCTGGGGCACCGAGCGAGCGGTGGCGAACGCCATCGCGACGGTGTGTTCTGCCGCGGCGCGGACGTTGCCCTCCGGCGCGTTGGCGACGATGACACCCTCGTCGGTGGCGGCGTCGATGTCGATGTTGTCGACGCCGATCCCCGCACGGCCGACGATGACCAGTTCCCCGGCCGCCGCGAGTACCTCGTCGGTGACCTCGGTGCCCGAGCGAACGATCAGTCCGCCCGCGTCGGAGATCGCCTCGAGGAGGTCCTCACCCTCGAGTTCGTAGCCTGTCTCGACCTCGTGGCCGGCGTCTCGCAGTACGTCCAGACCCGCATCAGCGATCGGGTCCGTGACGAGTACCTTCATGCGCGAGACAATCGGGTGGAAGAGGTAAACCCTTCCGTTGTCGCCCCGGCGGGGCAAAATTCCTCGTGACGAGAGCTACCAGCCGCCACGGAAGCGACCGTGACAGGCGGCGCGATGGTGACAATCCAGCACAGTCGGCGCGCCACTCGAGTCGAAACGGTGGCTTTAGGCGCCCGCTCACCCACCGACTCCGCATGAGCCACTTCCCGGAGTTCGAAGTGATCCCTGCCGTCGACTTACAAGACGGCGAGGTCGTGCAACTGGTCCAGGGCGAACGCGGCACGGAGAAAACGTACGGCGACCCGGTCGAGGCCGCCGAGCGCTGGATCGACGCCGGCGCGGACTCGCTTCACCTCGTCGACCTGGACGGTGCGTTCGAGGGCGAGCGACAGAACGCCGAGGCGATCGACGCCGTCCTCGAGACCGTCGACGTCCCCACCCAACTCGGCGGCGGCATCCGTACCGCCGAGGACGCCATCGACCTCCTCGAGCGCGGCCTGGACCGGGTCATCCTCGGCACTGCCGCCGTCGAGACCCCCGAGATCGTCGCCGAGATCAGCGACGTCCATCCCGACAGCGTCGTCGTCAGCCTCGACGCGAAAGACGGCGAGGTCGTCGTCGAGGGCTGGACCGAAGGCGCCGGCATCTCGCCCGTCGAGGCCGCCGAACGCTACGACGACCTGGGTGCGGCGGCGATCCTCTTTACGAACGTCGACGTGGAGGGGCGACTCGAGGGCGTCGCCACGGACCCCGTCTGGGAACTGGTCGAGGCCACCGACGTCCCCGTCATCGCCAGCGGCGGCGTCGCCACGCTCGAGGACGTCCGCGCGCTCGAGGCGGCCGGCGCCGCAGCCGTCGTCGTCGGGAGCGCGCTGTACGAGGGCGCGTTCACGCTCGAGGAGGCCCAGGCGGCGCTCGAGTGAGACGATCTGTTACAATTCGGTACCGTCGATTGCCATCCAGTCCGAGCGATCACCGGTAACACGGTGTGCCGATCCGTATGAATGCTGATCCTCCACTTTGACAGTAGACGAAGTTTCCGGAGGCATCTGTCTGTAGCCACAGTAGACGTAGGCCCCGGCAGATCGGCATCGGGGACGGACACGGATTTATCACCGTTGCCGGGCAATCGTACTGTATGGCCGCCGAAATTTCGGACAGGGTTCGAGCAATCGCGAAGGCTCGCGACCTCCCCGAGTCCGAGGTGTTCGAACGGGCTCTCGAACGCGGGCTCGAAGAGTTGTGGGAGGACCTCGTTCTCGCGCAGTACCTCGACGGAGAACTCGACCGCGAGGACGCTATCGAGCACGTCGGTCGGACGAAAGTGGAGCGAGCGGAGCGGGAGCGTGCGGCTGTCGAGGAGGACGTCGACTGGGGATTGAACGCGTGACGCTTGCGGCTGTTTCGGACGCGGGACCGCTCATTCATCTCGCCGAAATCGATTCGCTCGAGTTGCTCGCAACGTTCAACACGCTCCTCGTTCCGGAGACGGTTTACGAGGAACTCGAGGCCGGCGACGTTCCGGATGAGCTCTCTGCTCTCCCGTTCGAACTCGTCAAAGCAGACGAGAACGGAGTCGAATCCGAGGAGCTGGACGCTGGAGAACGTGCCGCGTTAGCAGTCGCCTTACGACGCGAATTGGTTCTTCTGACGGACGACCTCGCTGCTCGAAAGACCGCTTCCGACGCGGGCGTCGAAGTACACGGCTCTATCGGTATCATCGCGCTTGGATACGGTCGTGGATTGATAGACAGAGGCCAGGCGGCGTCACTCATGCACGCACTGCAGCGTGAGACGAGTCTCTTCGTCACCGAGGCAGTCGTGGAGCGCGGCATCCGAATGTTGGACGAGCAGTAACGAAACGGGCGCGTTCTATCTGACCCCATCACGAACGCCAGAACGCCGGCGTCAGCAACACGAGCACGGGGATGATCTCGATGCGGCCGATCCACATCATGACGATCATGACGGCACGGGAACTCGCGGGGAACCAGGCGTAGCTCTCGAGCGGGCCGGCCCGTTCGAACGCCGGGCCGATGTTGAGGAAGATCGAGGCGGCGGCGCCGAGGGCCTCGAACTCGCCGACGAACGCGCCCGCACGGGCGGCGTCGACGACGAGGAAGACGGTCAACAGGAAGAAGATGACGATCGCGAGCAAGACGTACGCGAAGACGTCGTTGACGGTGTCCTCGTCGACGACGCCGTCGCCGAGACGGATCGGGCGGACGGCCTGGGGGTGGACGGCGGTAAAGAGGTTTCGCCGGAACGCTTTGAGAACGACCAGCCACCGGAAGGACTTGATCGAGCAAGTCGTGCTGCCGGCCATCCCTCCGAGGAACATACAGAGGAAGAGGGCGTGTTTCGCGCCGGCGGTCCACGCGTCGAAGTCGGTCGAAGCGTAGCCCGTCGTCGTGATCAGCGAGGCGACGTTGAACAGTCCGTGTCGGATCGTGGGCTCGAGGCCCTTCTCGATCTCGGGGTCGAACGCGAGGATGGCGACGACGACCACACCGAAGAAAGCGAGCGTTCCGAGGTAGAACCGGAGCTCTTCGGACTCGACCGGGCGCTCGAGGTTTCCCTGGGTGAGGTAGTACAGCAGGACGAAGTTGGTCGAACCGACCACCATGAAGGGGATGATCGCCCACTGGACGATCGGCGAGAACGCGCCGGCGCTGTCGGGTTCGGGCGAGAAGCCAGCCGTCGCGACGCTCGTGAACGCGTGGGAGACGGCGTTGAAGAAGTCCATGTTCGGTGCCAGCCCGAGCAGGTGCAGGCCGTAGAAGACGCCGATCGCGAGCAGCGTGAGGCCGAC
>LFCJ01004009.1_pt1 | contig 10781 bp, 16 predicted proteins | sample 643141 | NCBI WGS metagenome assembly LFCJ01 (sample SAMN03766243, study PRJNA286221) | soda lake metagenome | biome: soda lake; feature: Kulunda steppe; material: water; isolation source: sample B1-Br-g2 brine of Lake Bitter-1 | place: Russia: Kulunda steppe | collected 2010-07 | reverse complement strand
GTGCATGTGCAGAGCATAGTTCTTCCCCCAGATCTAACAAGACTCACTTGGTTTGGGGGGCCAAACCGTGTAGGCCTGCAATATGCAGCAATGTAGTTGTTGAGTGTTCACCGCTGCACGTCATATCCTTTTTGCGTCTGGCAGATCAGCCAGCCAGCTGTTGCAGGAAGTCTCCTTCGCTGTCTACTCACTGGAAACTTTTCCTTGGCAGGATCATAGGCATATTTGTCATCATCATAGTAGCGCGTGTATGCATCCTACATCAAGTTGAAGTCAGTGAGAGGGGTTGAGACGGGGCCCAGCAGCATGCTTCCTACTGGATTTAGCCGACCCAGCACAAAACGCAGATCTGTATCTGGATGGCGCTTCCCTGTGGCTCTGTGCGGGCACTTACTGATGCATCAGAGCTGCTGTCTTGATAGTAGTGCGTGTATGCATCCTGCATGAAGTTGAGATCATTTGGTGGGGTTAAGACGGGGCCCAGCGGCCTGCTTCCTGCTAGATTTAGCCAACACCTCCACAAAATGCAGATCTGTGTCTGGATGGCGCTTCCCTGTGGCTCTGTGCTGACACTTACAGATGCATCAGAGCTGCTGTCTTGATAGTAGTGCGTGTATGCATCCTGCATGAAGTTGAGATCATTTGGTGGGGTTAAGACGGGGCCCAGCGGCCTGCTTCCTGCTAGATTTAGCCAACACCTCCACGAAATGCAGATCTGTGTCTGGATGGCGCTTCCCTGTGGCTCTGTGCCGACACTTACAGATGCATCAGAGCTGCTGTCTTGATAGTAGTGCGTGTATGCATCCTGCATCAAGTTGAGGTCATTTGGCGGGGTTAAGACAGGGCCCAGCGGCCTGCTTCCTGCTAGATTTAGCCGACACCACCACGCAATGCAGATCTGTGTCTGGATGGCGCTTCCCTGTGGCTCTGTGCTGACACTTACAGATGCATCAGAGCTGCTGTCCTCGTATCGAGTGTCTGTAAACCCTGAAAGTGTGCGCGCTGCAGGGTGTTAGACCACTGCGCCCCAGGGCATTGCCTGATCCAAGGGCACTCGCTTGCAAACGCACTTCAAGAACAATTGAAATTTATGGTATTTATTACGCACACCTGAATAAGCAGACGAGGACAAGAAAAGCAGTGCCAATGTAGCCGGCAAAATGCGTTGGAGCATGATAATCGCCGATTTCCTTCCTCTGATATTCCTAAACACTCATAATTATTTTTTTGCGCACCTGGACTCTGATTGCTTTGTAGGCTTCGGAAAGCTTGGAATGTGCGATCCGTGCGTGGCGGTGATCTTAAGTTTGTGCAGGAAATACATTTCAAAAGTGAATGTGCAAGTGCCTGAACAACCCTTAAAATGGATGATTGTCATCAAAATGCACCGCACGTTGAGGGCAAAGAGCATCAAATATAAGATTTTCACCTTGATATTTAGATGAATAGATCATTTATAATTGGTCAGAATTGCTCAATATGAAGTCACTCCTCGATGCTGTCTGTTCAAAGTCGTTCTTTACATTCGAGGTGACCAAACAAGGAGGGCTCTGCGCTCAGAGCCATTGTCCTATAGATTTCTTTGTCAGTCTCTGAAGCCCTGACAGGCCTACGCGCGGTTTTCATCTCCGGGGGTTCAGACGTTAGTGGTTGGGTTCGAGGGAGGTTTCCCTGGGCAGCTTGTACGCTGAGGAAAAATTTATCATATTGAGTAGACCCTTGCCGAGAAGCTGACAGGCTTTGGCACATGCGGTGCCAGCCTGGCGGAGATCTGAGATCTCTCATCACCTTTCTGGAAAGACAGATCTGTACCGTGGGGCAACAACTTTAAGGCGCTACAAGTACATTACGCTGTGCCATTCTTGATGTGGTCGAGGCTGTTGCAAAATCAGTGGCCAGCAAAAACCTTTAAGCCAAACGTTACGGCTTTCACTGAGCAGAAATCAAGTAGCTGGTAGGTTTCATAATAGCCAATGAGCATGAATCGGGAGTGGGAATTGAATGCCAAAACTTGCAAATCAATGCCCTAGTGCTGCAGGTCAATTCCAAAGCACCTAATTGTCCATGTTAAGATTTCTTTGGTAGCCACATTACAAGGAGCCTTGAAGGAGGACCTAAGAAGGTCATGGAAAGGCACAATTTTCCAGAAATTCAACCGCGTATCGCCAGCATTAAAGACCCAACCTATGGTCTGTCAGCAGAACAGCCCGGCGGGCAAATTCAGATACCACTCAACTGTGAAAGCTGTTGGCAGGAGCCTACGAACAAGGCAGGTCATGTCCTCAAGACACCACCAATCTCAGGCTAGGCGCCCACACCCTCTGCCAGGGTGAGCCTAGCCCTGCAGCTTCTGCAGGCCCCTCTCTGCTGCAGCCGCTCCTGTGTCCCCCTTCACAGCGGGCGTGGCTCCACCCACGTCTCCCTGCTGCTGCTGTTCCCCAGAGCCCCCCTGCGCTGGCGCCTCCCCCTCGTCCTCGCCGCCCACGGCAGCTGCAGCCGCTGCCGCCTCTGGTACACCACCCTCCTCCTCGGTTGGCTGCTGTGTGGGCACAGGGTACTGTGGCGGGGGCACCACGCCCGATGGCAGCACCAGGCCCTGCAGGCGTTGGGACAAATTGATGAAGAGAGTGCAAGCAAGGAAATGCAGGGAGTAGGAGGCAAGTTGATGTGGGCATCTGGAAGCAAATCGATGCAGGTGGTTGAAATCGGGATGATGCGGACAGCGGGGCCATGCTGAGAGGCAGTAGCAAGCATGCCTGCATCTCCACGCATGGCCGCATGCATACATTCAAGCAAGCGCTGCAATGCAAGCCGGGAATGACGCACAGGCTAGACTTGAACGCACGCAAAGCATCACAGGCTGAGCCGCTGGTCATTGCCATGTGCACGAGTCCCTATACCCTCCCACCTTGTTTGCACCTCCTCCTCACCCTTCCACAATGCATGCGCCTTGCATCATAGCCTGCCCAGGCCATCACCCCACCCCAACCCATCCAAAGTCCAAGGCCCATCAATCACCCACCTCAACCTTCCACCCATCCCTCACCCCCCCGTACACCCTGCCTTACACGCAACCCCCCTGGCCAGCGCTCCACAACACCGCGTCCTGCCCGGGCCACTCCATGATGCGCCCCCCCCCTGGACCCCCCACCCAGGTCCCACCTGCAGCACCATCTGCTCCTCTGTGATGCGCGCCACCAGGCCCGCCAGCATCTCCACCCCGCCGATGAGCTCCGTCTGCCCAGCCGGCGGCTTGTCGGTCAGCTGGCGGCTGCAGGTAGAGTAGCTCTCGCCCTTCACAAGTGCGAGCTTGGTGGGGCGCTTGAGCAGCTGCCTGCGGATGCGTTATCAAGGCGCGCATGTGTGTGCGAGTGGGCGCAAGTGTACGCGCAAATCCGTGTGTGTGTATGTGCATGAGTGCGTACACGCGTGTGTGCCCCTTGGATGCCATATGCTTGGAGGACCCCACGAGGGAAGGCACACGCAGATGCACTGGACAAGCACACGCGTGTGCATGTGCTTGGGTGTGTGCGCCTGCAGCTTCATTTTTGCACATTGGTGGCAAGAGCCCAGCAGGATTTCCTGTGCGCTTGCACCCATGTGCGCGTGCTTGCGTGCTCGAGGTTAACAATCTAGGTCTAGACATCAAACCACAGTCATCATGGGGGCGCCAGCTCAAGCTCTTCAACACATGCAAGTCAGCCTACGTGTGCAGCTTACGAACACAGGCAGCCTTAATCCACTGCTCCACCGTTGCTAGGTATGCTATTGTTGCCATGCCTGCTCTTGTTGCTCCTCCGCCCCCACACCCCTGTGCCTCCTCAATCTCAGGCCCACCTAAGGACCCGAACCAAAAATCTGCTTGAAGACCTGGATCCCAGGCCTACCTGAAGACTGGCTGCAGCTCAAAGCAATTGGCGAACAAGGATTGACGCCCCACGATGTATAGTCCCAGCCTCGCACGCGACATGGCCACCACCTGATTAGCATTAGCAGGAGCATTGGCGTAAGTGTCAGCAGGAGCATCAGCATCTGCACCAGCAGGCGCGACAGCATCAGAAGCGGAAAGCACCGAGCACAAATGGGAGCACCAGCATCAGAAGCACAACAGCAGGGGCATCAGCATCAGAAGCACAAAGCACCAAGCAGCAGCAGGAGCTGTCAGACCTCATATGTAGGGGTCGGCGTATAGCGCTATATGGAAAAATATATAGCGCTATATAACGCTATATAGCGATATAGCGCTATATTGCGCTATATTCCAGGCGCTATATACGCCGGATCTCCCCCCGCCAGCCCGAATTTTGTCATCAAACTTGAATGTCGGATGGAATATGATGTATGCACCCCTATTGCAAATTTAGAAAGGAAAATATTCATTTAGGCGCGTCTTATGGCGTCGTAGGCTCCTATATAGCGCTATATTTGGTGCACCTGGGCTACCAGTAAGGGCCAGGTGCCTCAAGTACACCATCCTCCCTGCACCCCTGCACCCCCATTTTGGCAGATATCTACTTGGATGGGTCACCCACACTCATTACTGGCATGATTGCATGTGCCACAGCTGGTTTGGGCCCTGTGCTTGTGCCTGTAGCACAGCTGCACCAGCGTGTGAAGGCATGCAGAAGTACTGCGTGTGCAGGCATGCCAGTGTAGTTTGTGTGTTGTGTTTGCTATTGTGCATTGATGATAAGTAAATGTTGCTATCATACCATCGCAGCAAAGGGGGGCGTGCAGGTGAGTTTGTGCAGTGCGAAGGTCAAGGCCAATATGGATGCAAGCTTGCAAGACAGGCTCTTGTGACGATTTGCACCCTCCCAACAACACCAGCCCTGCTTGATGCTGTATCAGTGCTTGGGACCCTTGATATGCAATGACATCGCATACTGCTTGCTCCTTTTGGGTTGCCAGCGCTGCAGCAACACTGCGTGGCTGGCACGTGATGTTTGTGCGCATCCATGCAAGTGCACACAGTGCATGTGCGAGTCACAGCATGCGCTCACCCCCCTGCCTACACTCCTCCCATCTTCTCCCCCCTGGCCAAGGGAGGGCGGGGCAGAGGAAGGGCAAGGTCGGTGCACGCCAGCGAAGTTGCGCCGCTCATAATGCCATGCCCAAGCTGCACTTTGCTGCTCCTGGCGCTGTTTGCATCCATTTCTTAGCCTTGAGCTTCAGCTACTGTATCTGGTCAAGGCTTTGTGCGCTGCTTGCCCAGCTTGTTCACCACAGCAGCATAGGAACCGTCTGGGGCAACCTGGCCAGACGAAGGTTTTCCCCCATTTACGACAATATTTTAATCTGCTTCACAGAAGCGATTCAGTCCCTTGAGGGGCGCCTGAAACGAGCGAATCAGCAGGGCACCATTTTGGCATGTTATATTTCAAAAAATCTATAGCGCTATATAGGCCAACGCCGACCCCTAGTTGTGTGTAGGTGTGCAAGTGTGCACGCACTAAAGCAAGCACACACAAGCACACACCAAGCAAGCCCGCGTCTGTTACACCCACATAGACGTGATCAACCACAGCATCCCAGCAGCACTGGCACCACACCCACAAGTAAGCACATGCACAACACGCTCACGCCCACACCCACACCCACACGCATACGCGCACCCACAAAGACCCACACCCACACCCACATACTCGCTTGGGATGCAGCGGCTGCTGCGCCGTGGCCTCCCCCTGCAATGCCCGTGGTGACTGCGTCCAGCCACTGGTCAAACATCGTGTTCTTGGTGGCCTGGCGCAGGCTGCCCATCATCATCTCCTGCGCAAGGGCGCACAGCAATCACACCGCCTGGCCCGTCAAGCATCTTACTGGAAGCGGTCTGGCGCGGGCTGCCCGCCTTAGCTTCCTGCGCGAGTGTACACACGCACTCGCATGCCGCACAGGTCCAGCCCCTGCTTATTGGCTCAATGACAACCCCCCTCAGCACACGGGTGTGCTCGTGTGAGACATGTAGACACATCCACATTTTGAGCGCGGCATGGACGTAAATGTTGAGGAGCGGGCGAAGACTAAATCCAAACCCTTCACCATAAATCCTAACACTAAACCCTAAATCCCAACCCTTACCCTGACGACTTGGCAAAGCATGTTAACGACATACCTTGTGGCACAAATGAAAATAAGACGCATCGTTTGGCACCACATGCTCCGACAAAGCAGCCATCCTTTGCTATCTACAGTGCATATGCTTGTGCCAAGTGCAGCACCATGCATGCCGTGCAACGCCGCTTTATTTTGTTGCTTTGAAAGCCCTTTGCTGCCAATAAGGACAGACTGAACGCGACAACGCAACATGGCGCGGAGGCCAAGTGCAGCAGCCACGGTGCGTGGAGCACACGCAGTTTGGTTCAGCCTCCTGCTGCAGCACTGGCCAACTCTTACGAGGTGCCACAGCGCCTCAAGAGGGGAAGACAGGGGCTGTGTGTGTGAACACGGTGCCCTCCATGCTGCAGCTCAATGCCCTCTCCCCCCCTGCGCTGTGGCTCTGTGTGCACACGCACCGTTGCGCATGCGTGGAGGTCCCCGCATATGTGCATACGCACACGCGCTCACACTTTTGCACGTGAGGATGCATATGCTGTGGAAGTCCCATGGGTGTGGCGCAAGAGGGGGCACCCATCATGTCCTCTTCCCCGCATCTACACATGCACACTCGCATTTTTGCACGTGAGGATGCATATGGTGTGGAAGTCCAACAAATACGGCGCAAGAGGGGGCGCGCCCACCTTGTCCTCTTGCGAGAAGGAGCCCGAAATCCACGGCACCAGAGTCTGCAGCACCTGGGCTCCGGTGCGGCCAATGATCACGCCCACCTGCGCGCGCAGGCCGGCACAGGCGACACTGCCCCATATGAGTCTTTAAGGCGCCTGTTGCGCCGGGGGCGGCATTCGTGTGCTGGGCCTGGGCTGTGCGTGCCTTCTGCCCTTCTGGCTGTTGTGTTAGTGAGCCTCTCAATCAATTGTTTCTCTGTAAAAGGAAGAGTTCGCACTGCTTTGCACTGCTAAGGGGTTGCGAGGGGGAGAGCAGAGAAGCGCAGGCACAGAGGGCAATGCTCTCAAACCCCTACCCCGCCACCCTGAAAAGCGCCCTGCACTCACTATTTTTGGCGATAAAGGGTCAGGGCAGAGGCAAGCGCGCATGCACTCGTTTCCTAGGTCTAGGGTACAAGGGGCGCTAGCACGCACAAATGCCCGCACGGACCAGGTACTGCTCTCAATTGGTCGGACTTCAGGGCACAAGGGGCACACACGCGCACGCAAGCACGCGCCAGACACTGCTTTCCATGGGTCAAACTCTTGGGCACAAGGGGCGCAAACACACATGCACGCGCGCACCAGGTACTGCTGCTCCTCGGTAGTGAAGTGCTCCGTGAACAGCGGCCACAGCTCCGCCTCCTCCGCACGGATGTGCGTCTCCAACGAGGCACGCACGCCGGCGCACATGCGGCGCGCAGCAAGCGCAGACGCGCGCGCGGTAGCGACGTCTGGGGCGTTGCGCAGGGTGGCCATGACCTGCACACATGTGTCGCGCGCGCGCAGGTGTGCGCGCGTGTGTGCATGCATGCGTGCGTACATGCATGTACATGTGCGCACCAGTGTGTTCATCAGGCAAATCTTTGCTCACATTGCATGACCGCTGAGTTTCCTTGAATTTAGCCCCATGCGAGGCAGGCGCTGGCTTTGGGTGGCGCCAACCACACCAGAAAAACAGGACCACCTACCCTCGCACCCTGCAAGCACGCTACGTGGAGCCACCAGCACCCACACGCATGCGTATCAGGCTGCTTCACATTTGCCCCCCCCTTGCTTCATACACACAAGCCGTGCTGCTTGATGCCCAACACCTGTCCTCTCCTCGGCGAAATTGCAGGGGATGTGAGGCTTACTACCAGGGCCGCAAATTTTCCGAGGGAGGGCCTCATGAACGACAGCACCGCATGCAGGCGCACGGCGTGGGGTTGCATGCAGGGCACTGATGACATCCGTGCAGCCCACCTGCTCCAAGTCAATGAACTGCTTCTCCTCCTCCAAGTGGTCCAGTGCATACGCGTGGCTGACGTTGCGCAGAGCCTGCTTGCTTTCCAGCGCGGGAAACACTATTTCGTCCTCGCTGCGGCTGTGGGCCCTGCGCACACAGGAAAGGCACAGACACAGGCTGTGAACCCTGCGCATGCAGACATCCTGGCACACAGTCGCTTGCGGCTGCGGGCCTTGAGCACGCGGGCAGCGAGGCACAGGCAGTAGCTGCAGGCCCAGTACGCGTGGCGGTGTGTCTGGCACGCGCAGCAGGCGTCACCGCGCATCACCGCTTGCAGATGCGGGCCCTGTGTGCGTGGCGGAATGCCTGGCAAACAGACATCATATGGCGCATAATGAGCCTGTGGCAGGCACAATGTGCGCACATGCAGGCGCAGGCGTGGCGGCGTGGCGCAGCTCCGCTGGCGCAGGGCATATGTGGAAGGAGGAACGTCTGTGTGCGTGCGCAGGGCCCGACAGTGCAAGCGCACTTTGGGACGAGGCAAGGAGGGGTGCAGCAGGAGGACAGCGTACAGCAGCGCATGAGGTGGGCAGGGGCTGCTGGTGCGCAAGGGCGCACGCAGTGCACAAGGGAAGGGAAGGTGGGCAAAAGGGGGGGGAAGTCTCAGAGGCAGCAGCAGCGTCTTTCATGCGCACCAGGGTGCTGCAGCGAGCACACGCAAGGCCTGCACTCACAGGTGGGCAAGGGCACAAACCCACACTCCAAGGTGGGCGAGGGGGGATGAGTCTCAGCGGCAGCAGCAGAGGGCCTGGCCTACATAAGCAGCAGAGGGCCTGGCCTACATGAGCAGCAGGGAGGGGGTGCACTGGGAGCGAGAGCACGGCCAATGGCACAAGCCGGCATCCACCACCACACCTCTTCAGTGGGCCTGTCAAGCTCCCCAACCCCTTCAAACGCACGTGCGTGTGTGCGTGTGCACGAGCACATGCTCGCAACGCACACGCAACGCGCAAGTGCATGCACGCAGGCACGCACGCACAAGCGCATGCATGCAACGCACCCCTCACCCCCACGCCCGCACCCACTTGTAAATTCCCCACAGGAACTGGAAACGCCCATCCAGCGCCTGCATCGCCGCCGCCACCCGGCGGGGCAGCCGGTTGATATAGCCGCACATGCCGTTGCCGCCCTTGTCCGCTGCTTTGCACACCCCATTCTGCTGCTGCTGCTGCTGCTGCTGCTGCTGTGGTCCCTGTGTGCCCTGGCCTGCTGGCCACTCCTGTTGCGGGTGCTGCGGCTCGTTGCGCAGGTGGCCCAGCACCTGGCGCTCCAAGCCGAGCGCGTCCGACTCCAGCTGTTTGAGCTCCTGGCGGAGGGCTTGGTGGAACTGCGCGCATGCAAAAGCACAGAAGCGCGTGAAGCACAACAAAAGCATGCCGGTGTGTTGCTGGAACTGCACATGCACGCGGCGGAACTGCACGGGTGTGTGGTAATGCAGCTGCGTGTGTACGCTATGGTGTTCTGCTGTATCGTTGATGGACTTGTGCGCGCACATGCATGAGCCTCATAGCGTGCTTGCACGCGCGTGCCAATCCTTTAGCATGCCTTTGACTCGAGAGGTAGGGCGCAAAAGAGAGCAGCCTGTCCGTCAGGTGCAAACATGCACAGGCATGCAGGCATGTGTTTTGCCCCAGGCGATTGGTGCCAACTTTGATTGCTGTGGTGTTTTGGTTGACACCACAAACCTAAGTCAACACAGGCGGGCGTGTGTGTTCCGAACAGTGCTGGGCATTTACAGCGTAATTGAGAATTGGCACCGTATTTTACAGTGCATTTATGACGTCAGACGTTAATCAACGTAAATTACGGTAAATCTATGGATGACGGTGGGTAATCGCAAATAACCATTGGCAAATCATGGTGGTGCTTTTGACCGTCAGGGACTCAACCCGCCCTGAGTATACTCACGCAAGCATGTGTAAGCTCAAAAGGCACACGCCATTGAGCACATTCTCCCCAATTGTCCAAAAATAAATTTGCAAGTCATCATGCTCGATTGCAGGCAGGTCAAGAGGGCTTGAGCAGCCTAGGGGGGCCGAGAATAAACACACCAGCGAGATGATTCCTCCTGCAACACCCAATGCAGGCCTGAGATTGGGCCAGCAGCCTAAGAAGGGAGGCCAAAAAGTAAGAAAATCTGGGTACAGGAACAGTGTGAGCATGTGAGAAGGCAGAAGCGCGGGGGTAAGCCAGGGGAGGTGGAGCACTGTTGCAAGCATTGTGATACAGTGCTCTCTAGGACGAATGTGACGCGGCTCAAGACCCATCTGCTGAATGGCAACGCCTGCAAGGAATTCCTTCAGAGTGCAGTAGCAGCAGAGTTGACAAAGGTGGTAAAGGAGGTGAGGGCAGCTCTGCAGCTCTACATGCCCAAGGTCAGCAGCAGCAAGCGTTCGTTGACAAGCTCTTACCGCATGTTCCAGGTGAGAACAAAGACTTACAAAGGTAAGGTTGTGTAGTCTGGGCAGTTGCAATTGTGCTTCAGGGGGGGTGCTGGCAATGTGCGCTTGCATGCGTGTACTTGCGTGTGTGCGTGCATGTGCGCGCGCATGGGCGTGTGTGTGTGCGCGTGTGTGTGCTTTCAGGTGCTCTTTCCTTGTTTATGAGCATGCTTCGATCTGCATGCGCAAGGCAGGGTGCACGGGCTGATAGAGGCCAGCGAGGGGCAGAAGGCTGAGTTTGCAGAGTGGCTGGACTCAGTGCGCAATGCAGCAGAGAATGCAGATACGGAG
>LFCJ01004007.1_pt1 | contig 10783 bp, 7 predicted proteins | sample 643141 | NCBI WGS metagenome assembly LFCJ01 (sample SAMN03766243, study PRJNA286221) | soda lake metagenome | biome: soda lake; feature: Kulunda steppe; material: water; isolation source: sample B1-Br-g2 brine of Lake Bitter-1 | place: Russia: Kulunda steppe | collected 2010-07 | reverse complement strand
TGAGGACAAGATCTTCACAGTACTCGTGTAAAGTGGGCTCTATCTCATCGTACACGGCAAGCTGTCCCGCGTTGACGATTCCCATCGTGAGCCCGGCTTTGATAGCGTGATACAGAAACACCGCGTGAATCGCCTCGCGCACCGGGTTATTTCCCCGGAAGCTGAAGCTTACGTTGCTTACTCCGCCGGAGATCTTGGCATACGGAAGTTCACGCTTTATGCGCTCACAGGCACGGATGAAGTCCACCGCGTAGTTCGCGTGTTCCTCGATCCCGGTACCGATAGCGAAGATGTTCGGGTCAAAAATGATGTCTTCCGGCGGAAATCCCACCTCCTCGGTGAGAACCCGGTAGGCACGCGAGCAGATTTCAACTTTTCGGTCTTCGGTATCCGCCTGTCCGTCCTCGTCGAAGGCCATGACCATGGTGGCCGCCCCGTACTTCATGATCTCGCGGGCCTGGGCTTTGAACGCCTCTTCCCCTTCTTTCATGCTGATGGAGTTGACCACGCCCTTGCCCTGAATACACTTGAGCCCTGCCTCGATAACGCTGAACTTCGAGCTGTCCACGACAATGGGAACACGTGAGATATCGGGCTCGCTTGCAAGCATCTGCAGGAACGAAGCCATCTCAACATCGCTTTCGAGCATGGCCTCGTCCATATTGACGTCGATCATTTCCGCGCCGTTCTCGACCTGGTCGCGGGCAACTTCGAGCGCCTCTTCGTACTTCTTGTCGCGAATAAGCCGGAGAAACTTTTTGCTCCCGGTGACGTTGGTCCGCTCACCAATGTTTACAAACAGGCTGTCGTCGCCGATGGTAACCGGCTCGAGACCGGAAAGCCGGGTGGCCGGCGAAATCTCGGGTATCTGCCTCGGTGGGTGCACCTCGACAGCTTCGCGAATAGCCTTGAGGTGCTCGGGCGTTGTCCCGCAGCAGCCGCCGACAATGTTAACGATCCCTTCCTCGGCGAACTCACCGAGTGTTTTCGCCATAAACTCGGGGCTGTGGTCATACCCGCCCATATCGTTCGGAAGCCCGGCATTGGGGTGCACGCTTATCGGACAGCCTGCGACCGCTGCAATTTCCTGCACGTGCTCGTGCAGAAGATCCGCGCCGAGCGCACAGTTGAGTCCGACACTGAACGGTCGGGCATGTCTGATGGAGTGAAGAAATGCGGTCGGCGTCTGTCCGGTCAGCGTTCGCCCGCTGCGGTCGGTTATCGTGCCGGAGATCATGATCGGCACTTCAAAGCCGATTTCCTCGAAGAGATTCAACACGGCGTAAATACACGCCTTCGCGTTGAGTGTATCGAAGATGGTTTCGATGAGAAGAAGGTCGACGCCGCCGTCGATCAAGGCGCGCGCTGCTTGGGCATACGCATCCCGCACCGCTTCGTAGGTAATCGCACGATAGCCGGGATTGTTCACATCCGGCGATATGGACAGCGTCTTGTTGGTCGGTCCGAGCACACCGGCTACAAAACGCGCCGTCTCGGGTGTCGCTGACGAGTAGTTGTCGGTGGCATGTCGAGCAAGCCGGGCGGCACGGTAGTTGAGTTCATACACAAGCGGCTCAAGTGCATAGTCGGCCTGGCTGATCGTAGTCGAATTGAAGGTATTCGTCTCAATGATGTCGGCGCCGGCATCGAGAAAGCCGTTGTGGATCTCGAGGATGATATCCGGGCGCGTGAGAGTAAGGAGGTCATTATTTCCCTTCTGATCATTTCCCGCAGCACACGCTTCATCGATAATCCGGCGTGTTTCTCCGGAGAGGGCGAACTCCCCTGTCTCGGGCGGACCGGCGGTTCCCCGGTAGTCTTCCTCGCTGAGGTCGTAGGATTGAATCATGGTGCCCATTGCACCGTCGAGGAGGATGATGCGTTCGCGGGCGAGCCTGTTCAGGCTTTCGAAGCGTGTATGTCTCTCAAGAGTGTCCATAGTGTGCGCGCAGTATACGCCGGATGCTGTCGATTGAGAATAAGGCACAGAAGGCGCTGACGCTCCGCCGATAATCTCTTACGGCGACTGCTTGAAGACGCCGGCGTGCTGTATCTCGCCAAGGAGCCGCACACCCCGTGGACGCCGGTCGTACGACGAATCTACGTCGGGAACGTCGAACAGATGCTCGAGGAACATGCCGGCCGCACCGTACGCCACCGTCTGTTCGCCGAGGTCCGATATTTCCACGCTGCAGCGGACCGGACCGCTATACGACCAGTTGGCGGCGATCGCGTCACTGCATATCTGCTTCACATAGTCTTCGGAAAACTCGAAAGAGTCACTGAAGACCACCTGGTTCAGGTTAAGGCTGTTTACGAGGAAGGCAATATGATCGCACAGTTCTTTGAACATGCGCTCGTGCAGCTCCGGGTCCGAGCGAACCCTATCTACCTCCGTGTCCGAAACGGAAAACTGTGTCGTATTACCGGGCTGCCACAAAATGCTGCGAAACTCACCGGCCGAGTAGTCGAGACCATGATGCACGCTGCCGCCGAGAACAAAACCAAGCCCTACCGAAACACTCTGGTAATCGAAGTCGCGCGTGTTCGGAAGTCGAAACTCACCAAGCACAAACAACGAATTACTCGCGCGCCGACCGCCTGCGCGTGCAAGCTCGGCCCAGCAACCGCAGTTCGCATCGTTATCCATGAACACGGGCAGCCCGAGTCGGGCTGAAGCCTCTTCATATACCGGCACCGGCTCATCAATACGCAGGGGGTTGGACTGGAGAATCGCCCCGTCGATGTGATTAACGATTCCCGCCAGTCCAAGGCCGACGCCGAGCACGCGGTACCCTTTTTCACTCAGAAAGTGGCGCATGGTGCCGACGATATCGAGGAATATTTCCACAACCCGACGGTCACCGAGTTCAAGGGTATGGCGTTCGACCTCAACGATTCGCCCCTGCAGATCAACAGCCACGGCTATCCAGGTGTCGGTACGGATTTCAACACCAAGCACGCATCCGAAATCCGGGTCGAGTGTCAGAAACTTCGGTTTCCGGCCTCCTTTCGGACCGACACTTCCCTCGGCTACCACCTGAATAAGCCCGAGATCCATGAAGTCGGTAACGATCTTGGTCACCGTCGACTTATTGAGGCCAAGATTTCGCGCAATATCTACCCGGCTTATACGGCCGGCAAGACGTATCTCCCGCAGTACGCGCGAGCCGGTAATTCCGTTCGAGGAAAACGCCTCTGTGACAGTCACTGACGTATCCATAGGACGCCTCTTGCCTTCGAGCTCCGCTCAACGCGCCGGCGGTGTACCGACGGCGGCTCAATACATTGACAGCGCACGGTCGGCGTGCGAAGCTCTCTACTTAGTTGTCTTATTAAACCAACTTTGCCAACACAGTCAAGGCAATGTTTTCCCGGCAGTCTGCAATGCGCAGGCGGCCGGCTTCGAGTACACAGACACAAGGAGTTCAATAGCATGTACATCAGCAGTAGATTCCCGGATGATTTTCTCTGGGGTACGGCGACCGCAAGTTATCAGGTAGAGGGCGCGGCGAACGAAGACGGCCGGGGTACAAGTATCTGGGATACATTCTCGAAGACCCCCGGCAAGGTACGGCACGGACACACCGGAGATATTGCGTGCGACCAGTACCATCGATACCAGGAAGACGTGAGCCTTATGCGTTCGCTCGGGACAGGGGCGTATCGCTTCTCCATTGCCTGGCCTCGAATCTATCCCAGCGGAACCGGTTCGGTGAATGCGAAGGGAATTGACTACTACGATCGACTGATCGACACCCTGCTCGAAGCCGGCATACAACCGGTACCGACCCTCTATCACTGGGATCTCCCCCAAACGCTTCAGGATGACGGCGGGTGGCCTGCACGCGACACAGCATATGCATTCGGTGATTACGCGCGAACCTGTTTTGATTCATTCGGAGATCGCGTATCCATGTGGATTACCCTGAATGAACCGTTCTGCTCATCGGTGCTTGGTCACCTCAGCGGAAATCATGCTCCGGGTCACACCGATATGGCTGAAACGACTGCGGCGATTCACCATCTGAATCTCGCGCACGGTCTTGCGCTCGACGCCTTTCGTACCGGCGGATACAAGGGGCGAATCGGTACGACACTGAATACCCAGACCCCGAGACCAGCCACAACACGGCAGGAAGACATTGATGCCGCCGACCGCGGGGCGGATCTGGCCACTCGCATGTTTCTCGGACCCGTGCTTGGAAAGGGATACCCTGAACGGTTTCTCAACGCATACGAGGAAGCGCATGTGCCCGTACAGGATGGTGATATGGAGTGCATCGCAGGCGACATTGATTTTCTCGGGCTGAACTACTACTGGGAACAGGTGGTCGAACACAGCGACAGTCATCCGGAAGGCTATCGTACGGTTCCGCAGTATCAGACGCAGACGGATATGGGCTGGCCGATTACGCCGTACGGCCTCTACCGGCACCTGAAATGGCTGCACAGCTACACCGGCGGCATTCCAATGTACATCACCGAAAACGGCTGCGCGATGCCGGACAAGTTAAGCGAAGACGGGGAGCGGGTTCACGATCACGACCGCATCGCCTTCTTCAGGCAGTACCTTGAGGCGGCAGCCGACGCAATCCGCGACGGAGTAAACCTGAAAGGTTATTTCTACTGGAGCTTTATCGACAACTTCGAGTGGGCGTTCGGATATACCAAGCGATTCGGGCTTGTTTACTGCGACTATGTGAATCAGCGTCGGGTTCCGAAGGATAGCTTTTACTTCTACCGTGATGTCATAAGCGGAGCTGAGTAGGTCGATTGTGTTCCGACACATGCATGGGGGCCGCCGGATTGCGGCCCCATGTCATACGCCAGACTGACCGTCATACGCCAGACTGACCGGTAACGTCAGCGGCTTGCAACTGCCACCGAATCCGGGACCAGAGCGGTCTGCATATCCATACCGATTCCGTTTGCCTCGAAGTAGCCGGGAGGCGCCATGAGTGCGAAACGGTAGCGCTCTGCCGGGCGAAGCGACGCTGTACCGGGCTCTACCGAGTGGATCTCGTTCAACACGCCCTCATCGGTGAAGAACGCGATTTCCAGGGGAACACGCACATCGTTGAACGAGTGCCGCACCGTTGTATTCACGCGGTACACGAAAAGTACCGGTTTCTCGGACGCTACTTCAGGACGAACCTTCTGAAGCCCTTCGCGACGCAGGTTCGGTGTATCGAGAACTCGAATACTCGACCGATACTCGCCGCCGTCGGCGTTCACGAGCTGAACGGTTCCCTGGGGTGAAGCCTGAAAGTTGCGGGTAGGCTGCTCCTGAACGTAAGAAACTGCCGTGTATATACCGAAACCGGCTACAACGACTACGGCTCCATAGAGAACCTGACGTACAAGGCTCATCTTTCGAAAAGCGGCAATGCCTGATTTGATACTCACTGGGTAACTCCTTTTCCTCCGGTAAGTGACCCATCGGTCCTTCCGGTCACACATTTACGCTCACGTATGCAAGCTCGAAAGTGAGACCCCGATAGAGTCAAATAGTTACAAAGTCATCGAAGGATTTTTGACCAGTCAAAGTACCGGCATAGCTCCGCCGCTCTACCGAGCGGCGGTCGTCAGAAAGGTGCGATCCGGTCCTTCAGAAGCGGCGTCATCGATACTCTCGACGATCCGTTCACGCTGCTCGGTAATCTGCGGTCCGACGCTCGGATCGTCTACGTTATGGCAGGCGACAGTGTGACCGCTTTCGAGTTCACGCGGTTCAGGAACTTCCTGTCGGCACCGTTCAGTCGCAAACGGACAGCGGGTGTGGAATACGCAGCCTTTCGGTGGATTGGCCGGACTCGGGACATCGCCCTCGAGGATAACCCGAGTTCGTGATTTTTCCACCTTCGGTTCGGGGATAGGGACAGCCGACATAAGCGACTGAGTGTACGGATGCATCGGTTTGGAAAACAGGTCGTTATAGTCGGCCTGCTCCATAATCTTTCCGAGATACATGACCGCAATCCGGTGTGAAATGTGCCTGACCATACTGAGATCGTGCGCGATAAACAGGTATGTCAAACCGAGTTCCCGCTGCAGCTCCTCGAGCAGGTTAACGACCTGCGCCTGAATCGAAACGTCGAGCGCCGAAATCGGTTCGTCGCAGACGACGAAACTGGGATTGAGGGCAAGCGCCCTGGCAATACCGATTCGCTGTCGCTGGCCACCGGAAAACTCGTGCGGGAAGCGCTTCATGTGGTCGGGATCAAGACCGACAAGCTCGAGCAGCTCCTGCACGCGCGAGCGCATTTTCGCTCCGTCCTTCTCACCCTGAATAATCATCGGCTCAGCCACGATGCTGGCGACCGAGTGTCGCGGGTTCAAAGAAGAGTAGGAATCCTGAAAGATCATCTGCATCTTCGGTCGGACCTGGCGAAGCTCCTCGGGCTTCATGCCGCTTATATCCATGTCACCGATACGAACCTTGCCCGCCGTAGGCTCGTAGAGGCGCAGCACACTCCGGCCGGTTGTGGATTTTCCGCAACCGCTTTCCCCGACAAGTCCGAGGGTTTCGCCGGAGCGAATGGTGAAACTTATGTCGTCGACCGCCTTAACAGCGCCGACCTTCCGGCTGATTATTACCCCGCGGGTAATGGGAAAATGCTGCTTCAGATTGTCGACCTGGACGTATGGTTGCTGTTCACTCATGGACTGCCTCCCTCGATGCATTGCCCGGATCTACAAGTCCGACCTCGTCGGCAGGACGCCGGCGATCCCGTTCAAGATCGTAGAAACAGGCGGTCAAGTGCGACTGAGCCCAGATTTCCTCGTCGGAGAGTTCCTTCGGCTCCGATCCATCGTTTCCGGTTGCGTCGAACAGTGGCGGCCGCTCGTTCATACACCGCTCAAACGCCCAGGGACACCGCTCAGCGAATGGGCACTGTCTCGGCGGAGCGAAAAGGCTTGGCGGAGCCCCACCAATATTGACGAGTTTCTCCTGGGCGACGGAGAGCTTGGGAAGCGCGCCGAGCAACCCTATAGTGTACGGATGCCTTGGATGGGAATACAGTTTGTGGATTTCACCATACTCAACGACCGTGCCGCCGTACATGACCATGAGCTGATCGGCGATTCCCGCCACAACACCGAGGTCGTGTGAAATCCATATGACAGAAATCGACAGCTCCTTGCTCAGACGGTTGGTAAGGTCGGCGATCTGTGCCTGAACCGTCACATCGAGCGCGGTCGTCGCCTCGTCGGCAATAAGAACATCGGGATTACACGAGATCGCAATGGCGATCATGACCCGCTGCCGCATACCACCGGAGAACTGGTGCGGATAGTTTCCGTAGCGCTCCCGGGCTCCGGGAATACCGACATGCTCAAGAAGCTCGACAGCCCGATTCTTCGCCTTTTTGCCCTTCATGGGGGTGTGCCGCGCGACAGATTCCGCGATCTGGTCTCCAACGGTCATGAGCGGATTCAACGAACTCATAGGGTCCTGAAAGATGAACCCGATGCGGTCACCCCGGAGCCGCGACATTTGCCGTCTCTTTAACGAGAGCAGATCAACCGGTGTCCCTTCGGAAGGATAAAACATTGCGGTGCCGGAGGTGATCTTACCCGGCGGTTCGGCAATGAGCCGCAGGAGCGACATCATTGATACGCTCTTACCGCTTCCGCTTTCACCTACGATTCCGAGGGTTTCTCCCCGCCGCAGGTTGAACGAGACGTTATTAACAGCGTGAACTGTTCCATCGATGCTGTCGAACTGCACCGAGAGGTCACGCACCGACAGTACTGTTTCCTCACTGCTCACGAGGCTCTCCTTCTCATTTTCGGGTCAAGTACATCCCGCAGCCAGTCGCCGAGAAGGTTCATACCCAGCGAGGTATAGACGATCGCAAGACCGGGGAAGGCGGCGATCCACGGAGAGAACTGAATATACTGCCGTCCGACCGCAAGCATATTACCCCAGCTCGGAACGCCGGGCGGTACGCTCAATCCGAGGAATCCGAGCCCGGCTTCGTAGAAGATCATCCCCGACATTTCGAACGTTGCAACCGTCAGAAGCGGACCGATCAGGTTGGGAAGAATATGGGAGAAAATAATACGGGTCGGCCTGGCGCCAAGGCTTGTTGCCGACTCTACATAGCCGGACTTGCGAATACGCAGGACTTCCCCCCGCGTAACGCGGACGAACAGCGGCGCATTCGTGAAACCGAATATCAGAATGACGTTCAGAAGACTGCGCCCAAGTACCGCTGCTACCACAACAACGAGCAGCAGGTACGGTATGGCAAGGAAGAGGTTAGCCACTCCCATAATTATGTTGTCGGTCGTCCCGCCGACATAGCCTGCGATAAGTCCCAGAAGCATTCCAATCGACATGGCGATTGCAACACCGAAAAAGCCGACGGTGAGAGATACCCGGGTTCCGAACACGATCCTGCTGAACATATCGCGCCCGAGATTGTCGGTACCCAGCGGATAATCCCAGCTTCCGCCTTCCTGCCAGGCGGGCGGCTGCCTGCTCACTTGAAGATTCTGCTGCGTCGGACTGTGAAGCGCGACGTACGGGGCAAAGATTGCGGTCAGTACTACACTGGCGAACAACAGCACGCCGACCAGCCCCGCCTTGTCCCGAAAGATGATTTTCAGTGCGCGTTGAAACGGAGAGCGCACATTTTCCTGGTCTAACGCATCAATTCTCATAACGGATCCTCGGGTCGATTATTGCGTATGCTATATCGGTCAAAAGGTTCAAAACGACAACGAACCCTGCGCTGAACACTGCGATAGCCTGGACGAGCGGAAAGTCTCTGCCCTGAACAGCCTCATTGATCATGCGTCCGATGCCGGGCCACGAGAATATGCTCTCGATATAAATGGAACCTCCGAGCATGTAGCCGAACTGAACGCCGAGAATACTGACGAGCGTAATGGACACGTTGCGGAATACGTGCCGCATGAGCACCTGCCGTTCTTCGATACCTTTGCTGTACGCGGTTCGAATATAATCTTCGCCCCGAACCTCCATAGTCGCCGATCGAACGAGCCTGGTGAACTGTCCCAGCGGGAAGAACCCGAGCGCAATTGCAGGCAATACGACGGAAATAAAGCCACTGCGGCCGAAGGTCGGAAACCATCCGAGATTAACCGCGAAGTACACAATGAGCATGAGTGCAAGCCAGAAGTTGGGTATGGTCTGGCCCAGCAGGCCGAAGCCGCGTGCGAGGGTATCCCAGATGCTTCCCGGTCTTGATCCGCCGATAATGCCGAGTGGAACGGAAAACAGAAGTGCGAATCCGATGGCAGCAAGGGTCAGTTCTATAGTTGCGGGTACGCGGTCCAGCACCATCTGCATTGCGGGCGACCGGTGCCGGATGGACTGACCGAAATCTCCCCGCACTGCGCCACCCATATATCGGGTAAACTGTATAATGAGCGGATCGTTAAACCCCATTTGCTCGCGCACCTGCTCAATGCGCTCCGGAGACGCATCGCGGGGAACCATTTGACTGGCCGGGTCGCCGGTTAGGCGTACCATGAAAAACGTAATTACGAGAACTCCGACCATTAAGAGTGCCGACTGAATCAGCCGCGTGAACAAATAGCGCTGCATGCTCCCTCCTGTGTTGAACGCTCGCTAAGCCGGCGTGTCTGCCCCGAAAGGTCGACACGCCGCTACCCGGCACCCTCCGGGCGCCGGTGTAGACAGGCGGAATAATCCGCCTGCACCGACACGGTCGCTCGCGGGCGGCCGCGCCGGAATACTGCGAAACGAGCGCCTCTATTCGATAGAGGTGAACATGAGGAAGAAGTCTTCGGCAGCGCGCGGACGGTAGTCCACGACGTTGTCCCGAATCGCTTCAAAGGTTTCGGGCACGTAGAGATAGATGAACGGAGGGTTCTCGAACATATAGTTGTGCAGTTCACTGTACAACGAGGCTCGTTCATCCTGGTCGATCGTTCGCTCGATCTCATCCATATAGTCGCTGATCGTATCTTCCTGCCATGCCGAGAAGCTCGCGTCCCAGCCGTCGAGAGCACCACGCAATCGCGGCAGCGCTTCGCCCGATCGTTCCGACCAGCTGTCGGCAAACAGGGGCGGAAGTTCCTTCTCCGCCTGCAGATCCCAGAAACGACCCGATTCCATGATATCCAGATCAGCATCGACACCTACGTCCGAGAGGTAGCCCTGAATTGCTTCGGCCACCTGCTCGAAGTTGGTGTACGCTCCTTCTGGCGCTGCGAAACCGATCTCGAATCCGTCCTCATATCCGGCTTCGGCGAGCAATTCTTCGGCCCGTTCGGGATCGTAGGGATACGGATCAATGCTGTCGTCATAGCCGAGGTTTCCGCTGGTGAGCATACCGGTTCCGAGCTCACCGGTCCCTCCGAAGAGGCTGTCGATAATGGCCTCGCGGTCAACCGCATAGTTAAGTGCCTGACGAACACGCACGTCCTCGGTCGGTTCACCTTCACCCGTGGTCAGGTTGTTGAACGTAACATAGAAGATTCGGTCGATCGGGTAGCTGACTACCTCAACTCCGGCTCCGCCTTCAAGGCTTTCGGCCTGCTCGAAGTCAAGACGATTTACAATATCAACCTCACCGGTCTGGATAGCGGCCATTCGGGTGGAGGACTCGGGAATGGGAACGAACACCACTTCGTCTACGCGGGGCAGACCGTCGCGCCAGTAGTCCTCGTTAGCTTCCATGACAACCCGGTCTTCTCGGACCCACTCGACGAACTCGAACGGTCCGGTACCCACAGGCGCCTGACCGAACTCGTCGTCGCCGACTTCCTCGGTGTACTCAGG
>LFCJ01004006.1_pt1 | contig 10783 bp, 5 predicted proteins | sample 643141 | NCBI WGS metagenome assembly LFCJ01 (sample SAMN03766243, study PRJNA286221) | soda lake metagenome | biome: soda lake; feature: Kulunda steppe; material: water; isolation source: sample B1-Br-g2 brine of Lake Bitter-1 | place: Russia: Kulunda steppe | collected 2010-07 | reverse complement strand
CGAAGTGCGACTGGACACGATTTCGCTTGTAGCCAACGACGACAGTGATGTCGGTTACGCCGGCGTCGATCAACTCGTCGAAGACGTGCTCAAGGATGGGTTTCGGGCCGGCAGAGAGCATCGGCTTTGGTCGGTTCGCTGTCAGCGGGTGGAGGCGTTGTCCTTCACCGGCTGCGAGGACGATCGCAGAACGGATAGTCATAAAAAACAAACAGTAGCAGAGGGAGATTAGTCTTTGGGATGCGTAATTCGTTTTATACTTAATTTCTAGACTAACATCGATCTGAGAGCGAACTTACTGCAACAGTCGTACGAAGAGCCCGATTAGTACAATCGACAACAGTACGACTGGGACGACTGTGACTGGCACTTCGTCGGCAGAGCCCTCATCGGACGGAGCACTAGAGTCGTTTTCGGCTGGATCGATCGGAGAAACGACTCCCTCATCATCCGACTCGCTATTTCCGTCCGTTCCGTCGCCGGATGCCTCGGTTCCATTTTCGCTCGGCGTGGTGTCCTCAGTTTCATTCAGTTGTTCATCGGATACCGTCTCATCTGAGTGATCATCTTGGCTGTCACTTTCGTTGGCCCCGTCGTCGGTTTCGGAGTCACTATCCTCGCTATCCGATCCTGAATCACTATCCTCGCTATCCGATCCTGAGCCATCATCGGACCCCGTGAGGTCAAGCTGTGTCACATCACTGACTGCAAGCGCTTCAGGAGTTCCATGAGCCGTTTCTTCCTCGGATACTGCGACAGCGTACACATCGTATACGCCAGACTCGAGATCCGTATCCGAAACTGCCACTGTATAGCTGTCCTCTGAATCATGATCGGCAACCAGATCTTTCGCCTCGTCACCGTCCCAGATAACAACGCGGACCTCGTCCGGTTGTTCGTCTCGCTCTGTAGGTGTTGCTCCAACGGTAAACTCGAATGATTCGTTGGCACGTGCTTCGTCAAGATCGTGGATCGTAAGATCATACCCGTTCACGACGAGCGGAAAGACAGCTTCTAGAGAACCACCATCGTACAATCTGAGCGAGTACGATCCCGACAGCAGTGCATCCGTTTGGAACTCCACGGTCTCGGTGCCAGATCCGTCTTTCCAGTCTTCTAGCCGTTCGTCGCTGTTGACCAACTCGACAGTAAACTCCTCCGGAGCATCGACATCGACGCGAACCGGCTCACCGGGATCGACCACTCCCAGTCCGCTCACTTCGTAGGTCGACTCCTCTGCTTCGATCGTTTCTGTCGGCGTCTCGATCGCGTTTTCGACTTCGAGGCTGTATTCCGCAGCCAGCACTACCGTTGAGCCGAGTATAATGCCCGCACACGCAATAAAAATGATAGACAGAGAGATTCTAGACATACTATAGTAGAATGAATCCAATTGTTTAGTATGTTTTGATTAGAAAATGATAAGCGAAGAAACGTTCATAAGCAACCCGTTTTCAACTAGATATAAACGCCTTGAGTGAGGATTAGTAGGGATCTGCGTGGAAATTCATAGATACCCTGCACGGAAGTAATAAACGACATCAGAGTCCGCCCATCCGACCCGTTAGGCTCGCTACATTAATTCCACAGAGAATTTATACGAATTAGTCGAAAAAACCACGACTTCAGTCGTGGGAGCATGTCACTATGTGTGCTTCTCCGGGGGAAACGGTATGTTTCAAATGAACCGGATGTATTAGGAATGGTATGGATCAATCATCTCGCGTGAATGATGTCACTAGAGATTATCAGAGTAGGATGACTTCCGACCGTCAACAATCCGAAACGCAAGTGAACCGACGAGCGATACTAGCAAGCGGGTGTGTTACACTTTCGGTATTAGCAGGATGCCTCTCTGACGACGATACACCATCGACAAGCAATGGAGGAACCGAGTCCGAGGAAACAGACAGGAAGGATGAAGAGTCATATCTCACTGAATTAAAAACGGATCTTACCGATAAAGGGATTGATATTGTGACTATTGAGTTCGAGGTTGAAGAGGAGATTGTAACTCTTTCATACCATAGCACGGGTCAGTCCGATAACGAACTTGCAGATGAAATTGGAACTATTTCTGGAATGTTCTTTACACAACTTGACGAGGGAATGGCCGCTGCTCGTCTCGAATCGACAATTACCAATGATAGTGAAGAGCCGATCGCTCATTGGAACGCACGATCTGAGTGGTACGAAGAGATGCAAGAGGGAACGATTACTCCGGATGAGCTTTCAATGCAGATTCTCCAAACAGTCGAAACGGTATGACATCATTCCACGACTAAACAGTAGTTACTGAAGTGGCCAGAAAACGATTGTCGTCGCTGTCGTTGTCTCAATGTGACATCCCCGAAATAAACAGTAGTTCCGAATGCCAAGATCTGTGCATTGCTTATTTTCACTTTTTTCGGCTGATTAGAACCCAGGTCAGTCATCACCGTGGCCGGACTCGCGACCGACATGAGCGCATGGCTTGCATTAAACACGACTAAACGAGACGCCAACGCGTCCCGTCTCGAAACCGCCGTCAAACGTACGCCAAGTCCTCCATCACAATGACGGGTTTCTCGAACTGTTCAAGTTCGATACCGTCTGTATTGTTGAATCGAGCGTCCGATTCACGCTTGAGTCGGTAGCCCTGTAGGGGAGCGATACCGACGAGTTGGCGGAAGTGCTCCTCCAACTCGTCTCAGAAGTCCGTGAGCACGTCGACATCAACCGGCTCTACCTCGATCGTGGCTTCTACCGTGTTCGAATTGCATTAGCGCTTGAAGACCTCGACATTGAGTTTCTGATACGTGCACCGCAAACGCGAAAGATCTACCAGTTCACTGATGAACACGATAGCAATACGTTCACCGCAGAATACCAGATGGCTCGGTCCAATCCACCGACGAGCCGGGGGACAGTCTGGCTCGCCGTCGTTCCGCATCGAACGCAAGAAGATGACCACTTCTGTGTGGTCGCAACCGCGATATCGACGTCGGCACTGACGTCGGGATCGCTCGGCCACCGGCCGAAGCGTATCGGCGTCGCTGGGGCATCGAGACGTCCTATCGCAAGACCATGGAGTTTCTCCCACGAACGTCGTCACCGACGTTCTCGGTACAGCTGTTCTACTTTCTGCTCGCGATCGCGCTGTACATGTACAATCTGTGGGTGTTGACGAATCTGCTCGTAACTTCAGATCGGGCGGACGGGACTGACCTAGTCGTCCCGACCGCCCTGTTTTGGGATTTCTCGAACAAATACCGTACCGATAGCAGTTAGCTCAGCCACTGACTCGGACTGTTTGCCTGAGTCAGTACGTCCCCTGAATACTGGTAAGACCTGGAGAACATTGACTGACGGAATACTTCAGCAGTTGCTACACTCTCTGCTCCAACATTTTGATTACCTCCGATACAATCCTAGATAAGAAATACACGTTTTAATGACAATACCGAAAGTATAAGTTATCCACATTAGAATACCCTCACAGAATTATAATTATGCTATCCGGTTCACAAGGAGGATCGAAACAGAGGGAAAAGGGACTGGGAACAGAACCGGTTCCGAAGCGTAGAACGCCGGTCTCAGGGGGTGTTGTCGTTTGATTGATGCAAAGCACATTAGTACGGTACTGATGTGTGTGCTGATGATAACGAGCCTGGGCGCCCCAGTTGTGGCGGGCGGTGCCGGAGACTCGACAACCAGTGACTCAATCGAGGGAGTAGAATCTCTCGCATCGATAACCGATGATGATTCGGAAACAATAACCGTTGGGGGGACACTCACGCAGCATGACGGCGACTTTGCTGCGAACGATACCGTCAAACTACTCAACTTCGATACCGACGAGGTCAGCGTAACCGAAACTCTTCCGGATGGATCGTTCTCGTTCGAAGATGTGGAAGCGGACGCGCCGCACGCGTTGCACTACTATCAGGGAGAGTGGCAGGCTAATGAGACAGTCACTCCACAGGAGCCATTGCCGCGTGATGGTGTCCCCCACTTCGCTGCCCTCGGATCGTTCGAGGCAACTGATACCGACGTAACTGTCGACGAGACCCTGCCCGAAGCCCACAATCTCACCGCACAGACGGTCGATGCCGACGGTGACCCCGTAAGTGCATCGGTGGGTATCGGTCACAGCGCGGCGCTCGACGACCACCTGGAACTCTCACACACCAGGGGCTATAGCACAGGTGATGATGGACACGTCTATCTGCCCAATCAAGACGAGCCCGGGCTCGAACTCGGTGGCGACGTGACCGTCGAGCAGGCCGGTGAACGACAAGCCGAGTTCAGTCCGATCGAAACGGACGAATCGGTCATGTTCGAACCCTCCGAGGTCGGACTAACGGCACAGCCAACCGAAGCCACCACTGGTGAAGAGATTCGGTTCGAGACGGCTATCGATCAGAACGTGATCGGTTTTGACGAAGAAATTACTGGCGGTGATATTCAGTACGGTGATGGAAATGCAACGGAGTTCACCGCAGACCAACTCGAAGAGATCGGCTCGCTGTTCCACGCCTACGACGAGCCAGGCGTGTACACTCCTGAATTTTCGGTCTCGACGCAGGATGCTGATGATAATTTCACCACCTACACTGCCAGTGCAGAAGTCGAAGTCGAAGACGGAGACGAAGACGAAGCTGGTAGCGGTGGCGGCGGCGACGGCGCCGACGGTTCAACGGACCAGCAGCTACTGTTCGATCGAGACGACGTCGAGGTCTGGGAACGAGCGCCGTTGCCGTTCCGAGCCGACGTGAGTGGCGCAACGGAGACGATCGCGTTCGCTGGCAACACACAATTGTTCATCGAGCCGGAGTTCCTTACGACTCCGATCGACAAGGAAGCCGTCGGTATCTTCGACACGGAGTCGACGATCCCGCTCGAAATGAACCCGCGTGAGGGAGCGAACACGAACGAGTTCGCGGACACCGACGCCCAGTTGGTAATCGAAGAAGTCGACGCTGACGTCGACACGCCGGCAGGCTACGAGGTCATCAACGAAATAGATGGCGAGCAACTCCAGATCGACGAGAACGGAGAACTGTCGGTCGATCTCGACGGAATCGAATCGCCGGGCCAGTATCTGATCCACGTCGTGGCGGTTGATGAACAGGAAGACCGGTTCGAGCTGACCGACGATGGACTGGTCAGTGACGGAACGCCACAGATCGTCGGAATGGATCATCTCGCAGTGCAGGCTGCTGCAGGCGAGATTGACGGTCCTGACCAGGTGGCCCGTGGCGACTCTTTCGAGGTCGATGTCGAGGCACCGATCGACGCCGACGGCGAGATCGATCACACACTGATCGCGTACGACCGTTCGACGGTCGAAGCACAGGCCGTCACGATTAATCTCTTCACCGACGATCTCGACGAACTCGACGAGGATGCTGTCGAGATCGAACATGACATTGCGGCAGTCAATGGCGTGGCCGACGTCGACGAGAACCTCTCGATGTTCGATCGGGCGGGCACCCTGCAAGGAACGTTCACTGCTGGGAGCGTCCTCGACGTGGTTGCCGATCAAACAGCGTTTGATCGCATCCAAAACGAGTCGACCGACGATCTCGTACTGGATGCCTCGATGACGTCGCTTGGTGACGCTGGCACTACCGGCACGCTGACGATCGAAACCTTGCCTTCGTGGAGTGAGGGTGACTACGAGTTGCTCTATCTCGCACAGCAGGGTGATGACACCCGGACGCTGTCTACTGCGACTGACAGCGTCGAAGTGTTCGACGAAGAACTCGACGCAGCGCTGACCATCGATGCTGAGGATACAGAAGTTCCCGCCGAGGTAACACTTGACGCGGGCGAATCCGCCGGTGCGATTGTCGACTACCAGTGGGACCTCACCGGTGACGGCGAGATCGATCGTGTCACCGAGGAAGCGAGGATCGAACACACCTACGACGAGCCCGGCGAGTACGAGCCGGCAGTGACGATTACGAACCCAGATGGTGACGAAGACACTGCCAGTGGCGACCTGTCGATCGTCGACACGACTCCACCTGACGTGTTCCTCGCCGGCCCTGAAGAGGTTGATGTCGGCGAAGAATTCGATATCACTGCGGAGGCAGAAGACAATCACCGGATCGACGAGCTGACCCTGACCGTTACGGACGACGAGGGCACTGTCGTCGAGAACGTGACAACGGACGAGCCGTTCTTGAACCTCCCCACGAGCCTCGATACTGAAGGGACCTACACTGCAACAGCCACTGCAGTCGACCCAAGCGGTAACGAGCAAACGGAGACGATCGAGGTTGAGGCCTTCGACCTCCCGAACCTCGAGACGACGATCGACGCCGCTAGTGAACAGCGACTCGAGGATGGCGTCAACGCGACCGTAACGATCGATAACGTCGGCTCCCAGCCGACTGAAGAGGACGTTGCTGTTGCACTGGACGCGACCGGCGTCCCGTTCGCAGAGAACGATTCAGTGACGTTCACTGACGACCGCAACGTTGGCGAACTCGGCCCCGATGAAAATACTACGTTCGACGTCGATCTCACCGACTGGGCACAAGACGACCGTATCGTCGGTGACATCGATCTGACGGCTGAAGCCGATCCGGAGAACCGTATCGAAGAAACGACGACTGATACGAACGTCGCAACCGAGACTATCGACGTCACGTACGTCAATCTCGAAGCGGAAGCCTCTGCACGAGACAGCATTGAGGGCCGAGACACCACGCTCCGATCCTTCATCTCGAACGAGGGAACGGCGACGAGTGCCGATAACCGAACGGCAGCCGTGACGGTTACGAAAGAGGGTGAGACGGAGCCCGCAACGGAGTACACGGTTCCGCTTTCGGAACTCGAACCCGGTGATCAGACTCGTAACCAAACGACAGCTGCGTTCGAGGACTCGGGTACCTACGAGATGGAAGTCAAGATCGGCGACGAGGACCACTTCCCAGAGGGTAACCTTGCAAACACGACCTTCCAAGTCGAACCGTACTCGCTTGCGTTCGACGCCGACAGAACGCGCGTGCCAAGTGAAGTCGAGCGTGGAGATGACTTTTCGGTGGCGTTCCGATACGAGACCAACTCGAGAGCACCGGTCAACGCCTCGCTCGACTTGCCTGACGAACTCGAGTTTGCTGACGAGAGTGAGAAGCAACTCGACCCACGGCGCGACCGTGTGAACACCGTTCGGTGGGATCTCGTGGCAAACGAAACGAGCCAGGAGGATCTGGAACTGAACGCGACGATCGAGGATACGTTAGATCTTGACGTTGCAAACACGACGAGTGCAACCACGTCGGTGCCGGTCAGAACCGAGCGGTTCACCGATCGGAACTCGACGGTTCTTCAGGGGGCAGTCCCTGATGCCGGACAAGAGGGCGAAACAGAAGCGAACTCGACAATCGAGATAAGGAACGAAACGACCTACGAACAGGAACTGACGATTTCGGTGCAGGGTGACTCGGAGGGGCGAACCCTGCAAGGACTCGAGTACCTCGTTCGGTACCCGTACGGCTGTGTCGAGCAGACGACATCCGCGTTCCTCGGCGCGCTGAATACGAAACAGTACTACGAGGATCGTGACTACGAGATCGACGACGATCGATTCGACCGAATCAACGGAAGTATTGAACAGGGCGTCGACAGCCTTGCCGGAGATGGTGTCCGTGGCCAGCAAGACGACGGCTCCTGGAACATGTGGGGAAGCCAGTTCCGCTCTGGTGAGACGTTCTTCACCTCCTACGCGCTGTTTGGCCTCTCGAACGTCGAGCAGGACCCTGATTACAGCGCAGCAAACGCCGACCGACTCGACGATGTTGATTTCGATCGATCGGTCGCTTGGCTCAACCAAGACGATCAGAACGAAGATGGCAGCTTCGACGCTCGCTGGTACATCCGTGATCAGAACGCGATGACCGGCTTCGCGATGCTGACCGTCGACGAGACGCTCGAACACGATCGGAGTACCGAGGTTGCAGAAGAGAACGCAACGGAACTCTACCTGGAGGCGGCCGACTACCTGGTCGAGGAACAAACTGAGAACGGTGCATGGGAAGCCCGGTCTGGCGAGAGCGCAACGTCGACGGCACTGTCGATTTGGGGGCTCCAGACTGCACTCGACAACCTTGAGGAAAGTGACTTCGACGAGATGAATACCGACGAGGCTGAGATCGAAACTGCAATCGCCGACGGCCATCAGTGGCTGATCGACGATCAGGGTGAGGACGGTGCCTGGTCGAACTACCAGAGCTCGCCGTTCTGGAACACACAAGGTGATGCAAGCGAGGAAGCAGCTTTCTCCGCACTCGCCCTCGACGCGACGAACGAGACGGCAGCCAACGACGACACCGAGGATACAATCAATAGCGCCACCAGGTTCCTGACCAGCGTCTACGAGGACGAAGGCTCGTGGGGCTACCCACGGGCGACCACGCTCGCGATCGATGCACTGCAAGAATTGACCGACGAAGTCGAGGCAGACCGTGAAGTGACTGTCACTATCGGCGGGGAAGATGGAATCGAACACACCTTCGATCGGATCAACGAGGACAACCCCGACGAATCAATCGTGTTCGATATGGACGAACTCGAAGACCTGCGTGATGGTGATACGATCAAGACGGTCGAAGTCGATACCGATGATGACAGTGGTCTAATCATCGTCGCAATCGAGAACGACCAAACCATCGATCGAGATGAGTTCGAGGGAGGTGACTAATATGAGAACAAGATCTGAATCTGCGATCGCGATCGGTCTTGCCACACTGCTTGCTGTCTCCGTCGTTGCGAGCGTCGGGCTGGCAGGCGCTGGGAGCGTTGTAGCCCAGGAAGACACTGGATTCGAGGTCGACGTCGAATTCGTCGATGATCCGCTGTTAGCGACTGATGGGCAGACGGTAGCGGTAGAGGTCACAAACACTGCCGACGACGATCTAACCTCGCCACTGATCGAGATCCCGCTCCGTGGCAGCATCGCTGCTGGTGAGGAGTTCGATAGCACGGATGGTGACAATCCAACCCTCGATGCAGCGACGGTAACGTACGAAGATGGAAGTAGTGAAGATGAATCTGCCTATACGGATGACAGCACGTTCCGTAGCGGCCAGGCAATCTTCGTCACTGCCGAAGAGGTCGCAGCAGGCGACACCAATACATACGAAGTCGATGTTACCATCACCAGCGACGGAGAACGATCGCTCGAGACCGACGTGCGGCCGCTGAACCGCGAAGACAACAACGTCCGTGCAGAAACGAGTGAAGAGGCAAAACCGGTCGGGGATCTAGAGATCGACGCTGACTCCGACCAGCAGGTCACCATCGACGGAGATGTCGAAGGTGACGGCGATAGGATCCTCGAAAATATCGAGGCGACCGAATACGATGTCAGTGCAGAAATGTCACTTCTCGGTGACAATCTGACCGTCGAAGACCTGTCCGTTCCGGCTGACGGCGCGGGGACCGTTACGTTCTTCGACCCAACCAGTGCAACGGATCCAACGGTTCTCGCACGCACTGGCTCTGAAGCCGACGTTATCGGGCTGAATACGCCGCTTCGCGTCGGTAACGCGGAGACCCCGTTTACCAAGGAGTTCGACTTCCTGTTAGGCTCAGAGGGCGGTGAGACGTACATGGCTGTCGAAGATCCCGGTGACCTCCATCAGCCACAGGGTACCGAACTGGACGCCAGTAGTGGGTCGATCACTGAGATCGACACCCCTGGAACCGATGAGACAACGCTTGTCGAAATCGACGTCAATGAGGACACCGAGATTCTCATCGAATATCTCGGATACGAACTTGGAAACGTGAATTTGGACGATGAAGTGAACGAAGCGGATGCGACAACGATCGCTGAACACCTCGCATCCAGCACTGAGAACCAGGTCAACATGTACGGTGACGTAAACCAGGATGATGAGATCTCGGCCGTTGATTCGATGCTGATCCAGCAGTATGTCGATGGGAACGTCGACGAAGACTACGAGGTGATCGACTAATGCGATCGACAAGTAGTCGTGGCCTCGCAGTTGCGCTCGCGCTAGTCATGATCGGTTCGGTCTTTGCGATCGCAGTCGGTCCAGCTGGTGCCTCCAGTGTCCCGACGATCGAACTGGAAGATCCGGGTGATGACTCCGAGTCACCAGCCTCGGTAGATCTGGTTGTTAGTGATGTCGAGACACACGAAGTCGGTGCGTTCCAGGTCGATGTAACGGTCAATGAGAATATTTCACTTACCGTCTCGGAAACGGACCGCTTCATCATCGAAAGCGAAGAAGACGACGGAACGATTACAATCGTCGGTTACACCGGCGAAACCGACGAATCGGATAGTGAAACTCTCGCAGAGATCGAAGCCGACGGGGAGGACGGAGACGTTGGGGAAGTCCAAATCGATGAGGTGACGACTCTTGCTGATACAAACGGTGACGACATCACCCACAATATCAACACAGATCCCATCTCGTTCACGATCGGTGAAGCGAGTGGCGGCGGTGGCGGTGGCGGTGGTGGCGGCGGTGGCCCATCCGCGCCCGAACCGGACGACTCGGTTCCATCGGCAGCGATCTCGATCGATCCCGATCCTGCAACAGTCGGTGAAACGGTGACGTTCTCCGGTGCGGAGTCGACCGACGATAACCGTGATATCATCGACTACGAGTGGGTAATCGACGACGAGACGTCCAAGGGTGAGACGGTGACGAAAGCCTTCGATTCGGCAGGCACCTACGATGTCGAGCTCACCGTCACCAACAGCGTCGGCGGGTCCGATACCGCAACGGCCACCGTAACCATCGAAGAGGGTCCCGAT
>LFCJ01004005.1_pt1 | contig 10784 bp, 18 predicted proteins | sample 643141 | NCBI WGS metagenome assembly LFCJ01 (sample SAMN03766243, study PRJNA286221) | soda lake metagenome | biome: soda lake; feature: Kulunda steppe; material: water; isolation source: sample B1-Br-g2 brine of Lake Bitter-1 | place: Russia: Kulunda steppe | collected 2010-07 | reverse complement strand
TGTGTGTGCGTGCATGTGTGTGTGCGCGCGTGTGTATGTGTGTGCGTGTGTGCGTGTGTGTGTGTGTGTGTGTGCGCGCGCGTGTGATTACGTGGGTGCGTGTGTGTGTGTGTGTGTGTGTGTGTGTGTGCGCGCGCACGCGTGTGATTACGTGGGTGCGTGTGCGTGTGTATGTGTGCGTGTGCGTGCGTGTACATGTGAGTGTGTGTGGTGATTGCACAGTGTGCCGCACCCTGTTGGGTGGAGTGAGTGGGGCACAGTTGGGCGTGCTGGGCTAGCTGGCTGGCTGGCCTGCCTTGTACTTGCTGGGGATGCCCGATGGTGCCGCCCACCCAGGAGCAGAGCAATCTCCTAAAAGTGCTCCTGGGTGTGACCCTGGCCGTGCTCCTGGCAGTGCCCTTTGGGGCTTCTTGCGCCACCTGGCGCGAGCAGGAGACGCGCCGCAATTGCATGCACAGGCATGCTTGGCTCATCCGCAATAGCGCAAGCACGCATACACACACGTGCCCGCGTGCGTGCATCTACACGTGCAGGCACCCAGAAGCGACGGCGCGGGCCTCTGCCACCGCACCTGCACAGCCGGCCCAACGAGCTGGCCAGCCTAGGGGGGGCGGAGGTGGCGGGGGGGCCTTGCGTAGATGCCTGCCCCGGGCTGCGGGGCAAGGCGGCGCCAGCAGGTATGGTTGAGGGGGCGCGCGCAGGAAGGGAGGCGCGTGTGAAAGCAGGGTTATGGAGAAGGAGGGATGGGGCGGAGCATCGTGTGTGTCGGTGGGTGCAACTCTGGGCCCATGCATGCATGCACATGCGTGAGGTGATGCTGTGAGCGTGCTGGGATGCCTGCATGCAGAGAGGGCAGCGTTCTGGGCAGCAGAGCTGTGCGTTGCAGCAGCCGTGCACTGTGCTGCATGTTGCTGCAGCCTGTCCTTGAAAGCAAAGGGCGCCCTGGATGCACCCATAAAAGCTCGCTGGCGCTCCCTAGGCTGCGCTGGCTGACAGCACCCGAGCTGCGCCAGCTGGAGCATGCGCGGAGAGGGATATGTACCCGATGCGAGCTTTAGATGGGGGACTTGGAACGCAAGCCATGCACTGTGTGATGCACCTGTATGCAGTGGCCTCACCCAGATTGGGACCTCGGTACGAGGCCATACTGCTGGCAGTGCCTTTGTGCACTCGGCATTGTGTCTCGATTGCACTGCTTGGCTCCATTGACACAAATCCCTTATGCAACTGTGGATGGTCCCATCCCACGCGGCTGCAGGGAGCGGCGGCAGCAGCAACAATGGGCGCGCGATCCTGCTGAGGGATCCCTGCGCTTTCTTGGGGCACCTGAGTCCCAATGAAGCCATCCTCCTGGAAAAGCCGTGGGAGGATGTGGCCGGCACGTTTGCGCCCCCGCTGTACATGCATCGTTACGGCAGTTAGCTGGATGCACGGCAGCTGCCGGCAGGCGGCCCATGCCTACCACAGCCAATTGCCGTCTTGCTGCCTTGGGCCTCAGGGCAATAAGGGCCATGAGGCTTTCAGCCCAGGTCCCAGCTGATCGGTTGCTGGTGCTGAAGCAGGGCCTAGTCTGAGCGCGTGCAATGTCGTATGTCAATGGAGACGAGAGTGCTCGTTTTCTAGTGACATTGTTAGGTTAGGTTCGCAACATGTGCGATACCTTCATGATGGATCAGTGCATCGGAGGACATCGGTGGACATTCATCGTATGCATGGACGAAAGAACGAAAGTGCACACAACAAATTTACACTTGAGATCTTTCGACTTGACTGCTGTAATTTGTTTGCAGAACAGCTCAATCGGAAACATTGGGTACACATTGTTACTGGACTAGTATATTATAGTGGAACAGTTAGAGAGTTAATTATGGTGAACTAACATAGGGAAGGCGAACAAGCATGCGTGTGTTCGTTGTCGTCCTGGGGGACTTTGGTCGCAGCCCCAGGATGATGTACCACACCCTGTCATTCTCACAACAGCATCAAACGAGTGTTGAGGTCATAGCAATGGGAGGATCTGCCCCATTGCCGCAGCTGGCTGCAGCCCCAAACGTGAACTTATCATCGCTCCAACCTCCTCCGGCTTGGCTTAGTCATTTCCCACGCTTCCTGTTCCTCATGCTCAAGGTGAATATGTGCATTTGTGCCCTCCAGCTAGCCTAAATGCGTGATGATGATGGTGAGTGTAGCATAATCCTGAGACAGATATGGACAGGCAAAGGCAGACAGATTTGCAAGTTGCAAGCTCTTGTTGCATCGTGCACTATGCAAGGTGGCGTGTCTTTCAAATGGTAGACTTTGCTCACACCTGGACAAATTATTGCGAGCTATATTACTTACACGTTCCTTAGCGATATGTTGCCATGCTCATGTCTGGCAAAAATTCAGGTCCTCCATCAGCTGCTGCAGCTGCTGTGGCTCCTCCTGGTCCGCTTGCCCAGGCCTGACATCATCCTCATGCAGAATCCGCCTGCCATACCCACTATGGCTGTGTGCTGGCTGGCAGCAGTGCGGCATGGGGCCCGCATGGCGGTGGACTGGCACAACTTCGGGTGAGGCTGCACAGCTGTGCACGTAGTTCTTGGGCGGGGCCAGGGGTGTGACCAAGTTCTGGTAATAGGGTGTGCTAGCGAACCAAGCTGTGTGACCTTGACAGCCACTGTCAGGCCTTTAATGCACACATTGCCTTGCAGTTTGGCATGCAAGATGTTTCCACCTCTGAGGTTCTGAAAAGACATTGCAGGCAATTCTACACTTCCATAGTCTTCCGGGCTTTCATGTGTTTGTTGAACAAGATCTCAAGCTGTAGCAAAAGAAAGTTTGGAAGTGGTGCAACTTGCTCACGCACGCTCACATACCCAATGCATGCAAAACTTTCACGTACATTCACGAACACACTCACTCAAATACACGCACATGCACACGCACATGCTGGTTGCCAGCGTGCTCTCTCCTGCTCCCATCGCGCTGCTGGGACATGCTGCCGCAGGTTCAGCATCATGGGCCTGAGTATGGGCCCCCGCCACTGGCTAGTCAGGCTTGCGCGCTGGCTGGAAGTTGCAGGGGGCCGCTTGGGCCACATTCACTTCTGTGTGACCCAGGCGATGCAGGAGGAGCTCCAGGTAGGGGAATAGAAAGGGTCAGGGTTGTATAGCTGCTCCTGCCAAAGGTGGGTAGCTGAGTTCAAGCCTATCAGACCTAAAATTTGGATCTGAACCTAGAGCAGGAGCACCAATATATGGTGAGGAAGGAGGAGTGCAGGCAATAAGGAAAGACCAGCCCTCCTCTGGGAAACCCCTGACAGGGAACAGGCTGTGAATGCGAGGGTCAGACGGCTTCCTTGCCGTACCTAGGCGTCAGATAACTTCAATTTTAAGGGGTGTGAAGGATAGGGTAAGGACTTGGGTGACTTTTGTTTTGTGTCGGAGAGCTTGGGATTATGAGGAGCATTGTCAAGGGGAGCTTGGTGGGCACAAGTGGTTGTGCTTGCACCTCGATGTAGGTAGCCACTCAATGGGAGCATGGGGGGACTGCAGCAGTCTTTCTTGATGCATTAATTTGTTGCATATGGCATATTATACCTATAAATGTCGCCCCTCTGTCTTCAGCTTCTGCTTCAGGCTTGTTGTTTGTGTTGGGACGGATTGGCTCGGGCAGTCCTAAGTGCGTTGGCACACAGAGCCTCAGCAGAGGGCTTTGGCTGCACTGCAAGGGGCGAGGCGCCATAGCCAGGGGTGCAGATGGTGCTGTGATCGCCGGCTCGGCTGCGAGTCATTGCTGGGCATCCCTTGTTGCCCCTTCTGCTAGGAAGTGGCGCCGGGGCTCTTTGCGTGCGCGTGCCTTGGGCAGTTGCTCCACATGCACATGCCTGGGATGGCTTGGCCAGTTCAAATTTAACCGCCTGTGTGTGTACGTGTGTGTTTGTGCTTCCGCTTCGCAATCAAGAGCAAGTTCGGCATCCGTGCATCGGTACTTTATGACCGGCCGCCGGCGTTCTTTAGGCGCACAGACGCAGCAGCGGCACATCAGCTGTTTTGTAAGTGAGTGAGGCGGTCCCTGGATCTTTTGCCTTCCAAACTGGTGCTGCTCAGCCTATTGAGAGTGGTGCTAGCTTGTGTGTGTGTGTGTGCGCGTGTGTGCATGTTCTTGCGCGCTCGCGTGCTTGTATGTGGGTGTGTGTTTGCACACAAGTGTGCGTGTGTGTGTGTTCGAGCATGCGTGTGCGTGCGCGTTGGCGTGCCCGTTTGCGAATGTGTGTGTTTGCGCGTGTGTGTGCGGGCGTGCATGTGTATGTGTGTGTTTGCACATGTGTGTGTGCATGTGTTTGTCTCACAGTGCTTGCATGCTGCATCCTGCTTGCTTGCCACCACTTTTTTGTGCCTTGCCGCTTGCTGAAGTGCCGTTGCGTGCGTGCGCGCCGCCTGTGCCGGGCTGCCCAGGCTGGCGCCTGTGCTAGAGGACCCGGGCTTCACGGACTTCCTGTCGGCCTGGCACAAGGTCCACCAGACGGAGGTCAAGCAGGGATCAGGCACCATTGTGACCACGTGTACCAGCGACGTGAGCACATGCACCGGCGACTCCAGCGTCCCGAGTACGTGCGCCGGCAGCACTGGCGTTGTGAGCACGTGCACCGGCAGCAGGACAGGCGCCAGTGGGGCTGCCAGCAGGGCAGCGTGCGGCAGCGGGGATGCGGCTGATGCGGGCGGCGTGGGGGATGGCAATGAGGGCGGGGGCGTCAAGGAAGGCGGGGGCGTTGAGGAGGGCAGCCTGGCCAGGTGCCAAGGGGATAGTTGGCGAGGAGGCCCCGCCTGCAGCACGCCAGGCAGCAGCGGCAGACACGGGCGCAGCAGCATCCATGCCCGCGCCCATGCAGCAGGGATGCAGGTGGCCGCCTCGCAGCCGCAGTGCGCGCCAACCTGTCAGCCGCCGCTCGCGCAGTCTGATGGGGAGGTCGGTGCGGCACTGCAGTGGCGCGCGGGCCGCCCGGCCATTGTGGTCAGCAGCACCAGCTGGACGCCGGACGAGGTGCGCTGCGCTGCATGCATGCAGGCAGGCAGGCAGGCAGGCAGGCAGGCGAGGGCTCAGTGGCCAAGGATGTGTGGGGAGGGGGCAGCGGGTGGGGGTGACCAGCATTGTGTGGCAGGAGGTGGTGGTGGAGGGGTGAGGGGCGTTTCTGCTCATGTGTGTCTGCGTTTGTAACGGTAGGAGTGTATCTTGTGCATGCCTGTGTCCAAGGGTGGGTTAGTGGCTGATAGATGCATGCAAGCGTGCATTGGTCCAAGCACCCTCATGCAGACAAGCAGGAGGGCGCTGCAGCTCAGCCACTCATGCATGTGTGTGCATGTTTTGATCCGTGCGCACAAGCAGCGAGGTTCTTCAGTTCAGCCACTCACATACATACGTGTGCGCATGTGCACATACGCACACACGCCCAGACGCACGCACACACACACACACGCACAGAGACATGCAAACACACGCACGCACGCACACACAGAGAAGTGCACACAGAGACACACATAAGCACGTCTTGATTACGCCTGCTGCCACGCAGGATTTCGGAATGCTGCTGGATGCGGCATGTGCGTACAACCGGCACGCCTCACAACCAGAGCATGCGCAGGCGCTACCTTCTGTGCTCTTCTTGATCACAGGTGAGCAGCAGGCGTGGCAGGGTCTACCTTATGTGCTCTTTTAGGCCGCGGGTGAGCAGCGGGTGTGGCATGGTCTACCTTATGTGCTCTTCTTGATCACAGGTGAGCAGCAGGCGTGGCAGGGTCTACCTGGTGTGCTCTTTTTGGTCGCGGGTGAGCAGCAGGAGTGGCAGGGTCTACCTTCTGTGCTCTTTTAGGTCGCGGGTGAGCAGCGGGTGTGGCAGGGTCTACCTGGTGTGCTCTTGTTGATCACAGGTGAGCAGCGGGCATGGCAGGCAGGCAAGGTGCGCCCGCTCCATACAGTCCATGAGTAGCAACATTGCCAACCCTCACCCTGGGTGCATGCTGTTGTGAGTGAGTCGCTGTGACTGGCATGGCCACCAATGGTGTCGCAGAGCCGCCCTCTGTTCCATGCCATGACACACATGCCTGAGCGCGTCTGAAGACAACCACGATGCTGAACAGCCATATGTTCACTGCGGGGCGCACCTGTCTCATGTCAGCATGTGGACACATGCACACGGTTTTACGCGCGGACGAGCATATGTCCGGTGATGCCACAAGGCTAAGTGGCGCTGAGCAGCGTAGTCACCATAGAGCCAACCTCTGTTTTTCAGGAGATGGCGAGACACGAGCCACGACACACACTCCATGATGCACACACGCGCACATGCGCACGTGCACGTCCACACGCAACAGCCCCTGCGTACTCTCAGGCAAGGGGCCTCAAAGGGATCCCTACCTGGCCCGCATCAGGGCCATGCCCTTGAAGCGCGTGGCCTTCAGGAGCGTGTGGCTGGAGGCGCCGGACTACCCGCGCCTCTTGGGCTGCGCGGACGTTGGCGTGTCCCTGCATGCCTCCTCTTCCGGCCTGGATCTACCCATGAAGGTGTGGAGGGCGTGACGGTGTGTGCGGCCGCGTGCGCGACGAGAGGATGGGGCAGAGGGTCCAGGAGGTGGCCCAGCAGGGCACACCAAGAGTGTGCTTGGGCAACTGGAGGGTGTGGTAAGGGAAGGGGCCACGGTGTGTTTGAATGTTTTCCTTGTGGGTACGCACAATGAAGAGTCTGACTTTACGTACACATGTGTGTGCTTGCGCTTAATCGAGATTCTAGGGTCTTGAGCTCACGCAAACTCACACAGAGCACACACACACACATGAGCGTGCTTGTGCGATTTGTGTGATTTCGCCCATCTGCACATGTGTTGGCAAGTGCCTGCAGGTGGTGGACATGTTTGGCTGCGGGCTGCCAGTCTGCGCGCTGGGGTACAGCTGCATCTCAGAGCTGGTGACAGATGGAGAGACAGGGCTCTTATTTTCGTCGGCACAGGAGTTGGCGGAACACTTGGCTGCCCTGTTGCACGGCTTTAACGCGCAGGTGTGCCTGATTATGGTTGGTGCACTTGCACCTCTTTCGTCTTCGTTGGAGTGCGCTCAAGCTGCATTTTTGTTTGATGCGTGTGCTTTTGATATAGGAGCTTGAGTGACTGAGGCATCTCTTGCCTGAGTGGACCACCTTCCCACTAAAGCTAATTTAGACGGATGCACCACCACCGGGGCAGCTTGTCTCCAATTATGAAATACAGCAATTCTCAACTGTCGTTGTGCTCGCCTTGTGTAACAGCGGCTACTCCTCAATGAGGGAGCTATGATCGTGCGATTCAGGTATCCCTTGCAGGACAAATCAAGCAGGCCACTTGTTAAGATTGTGTGGGTGCTTACGACCCACATGCTTGACTTTGTGGCGACCATTGTGATGCGTGCAGGCACCCACCGCGCTGCTACAGAGGCTGCAGGCAGGCGTCCAGTCCAAACAATGCTTGCATTGGGAAGACAATTGGCAAGAGAAGGCATGGCCGTGCCTATCAGAATCAGGCTTAACATCCCTGCGGTAGAATTGCTTGTTTGGCCGGCATGTCCTTTTGTCCACCATGCTGGCTACACTGTTCGGGTTTGTCTGACGCATTTGGTGAAATGGTTGCTTTTTTAACATGTCATGTTGGAAAGGACACAACTTCTCCGACAGCATCCATTGTGTCCGTACTATGATAGTATTGTCAATATGCGCTTCTAGCGCATGATGTTCTTTCCTTGTTGTTCTCCAACCTCCTACTTGTATTTATGATCTTTGTTGCGTATTGAATAGAATGAGTGTTTAGATCGAGAGTAAGTTTTCTTACTCTACACTGGTCTAGGCCAAGTTTACTGAGGGGTAGTTCAGTTTGACATTTATAGATGGTTCCCATCACTCCAATCAGGATGGTATGTAGGCTTACTTTGTGGCATTGCTGTGCAAGGGCATGTTTCAATCCATTGTGCAGATCAGTTGCTCTTGCTAGTTGTGGCTCTGCTAGCATATGAGCGGCTAGTACTACTCACTTGTAGTGTGTGTTTGCTAAGAAGGGGAGCGACAAGGGAAAAGTCATTCTGAATCTTTGAGTCAAAGATGGCTCTGTTGGCATATCCTACAGAAGCTCATCCGTTTGAGAAAATATCCCCCTAAGGAGCCTGCTTCTTTAGCAATTATGATGAGTCCGACTCAGAGTCTGCAAGCGCTTGCAAGCAATGTATAGCACTTAATTAGCGCACCAGAAAAGGTCTGGTTTTGACAACCTGATGCACTGCTTGAATGAGAAAAGAGAGGGCATTGGAGAATGGTTAAGGCCTTGAAGCGGACAGCATGCTTCTGCTAGTAGTTTAAAAGGGTTCCTGTGCGCTACTAGTAGCCACTTAAAGGACACATCGAGCATTGCCCCAAGAGTGTTGCTGACATTTTTGTGGGCTATGGGAAGTTGGTCCTATTGATATTTGTGACCGATTGTAGGTATTGCAAGTTTACAAGTTTAAACTTAAACTTGTAAACTTGTAAACTTGTAGGTATTGCATGACCAAGCTTATGTTCTGAGTGCATACATGCCTTCAGAGCATCATGGAGGGTTGAGAAGCAGATGAGCTTTGGGGCAGGAAGGTTTGATGATTTTGATATTGTTGCATCAGAGGTGGTATTGCCTTCGAAAACAAGCCAGGTTATACAATGAACAGGGTTACCATCAATGCCAGCACATGGCATCCCTGTGTCTGCATGATTTGCGCCAGCTTTTGTTGCTTGATGCTTGGCTACATCATCTGCACACTCATTACCAGCAATACCAGCGTGGGATTTGACCTGAAGTATGGGCACGGGGGTTGGTGAGTTGTGGATAGTTTGTATGAGCATCTTCAACATATCCCCGTGTATGTGTTGGCGGTAAAGCTCAGGGTACAGCAAGTGCTTCCTGATTCGGTGGAGAGACGGGAGGCTGTCAGTGGCAATACGTGAGCGGCTGTGAAGAATGGACATCTACTAGATGATAGAGGCTTTTAGTAAAAGAGAGCATAGACCTTATGTGAGCTGATGTAACCTGGAGTCAGTGTGTACCAGACAGATAATGATGAGGGACTGGCGAAAAAGCGCTCAGGATCCCAGTGGTTGCATGTATCACACATTCTGTGTTGTTGGGTGGAAGACAAAAGCATACTTTCAGAGGGCTGAGGTGTTGGCACCACATTGATCCGTGTGAGTGCCGGAGGCGACAGAGTTGTCATGCCAGATAAGTGCAGTGCCAGATTTATGCTGCATTGTGACCCGGAGGTTGGTTGAGTGTCATGGCCGTGCCGCGAGTCTGGTTTGGATGCAGCAGACTGAGTGCTTGAAAATAAGCACGTCCCAGCTTCAGCACCTTCCCACAAGTCCAAGCATAAGCGCACTGGCCAGGCGTCCACGCAGCCCAACTTGACCGCGCAAGACAGCAGCAGCAGCCGCAGCCCCAGAAGCAGCAGCAGCTGCAGCATCGGCAGCGCTGTCGCATCTTGCTCGCTTCCTTGCGGCCTCCATCACAGCTTGAGGAAGGCAGCCGCGAGCGCCGGCTTTCCGCCCTCCTGCTGCTGGCCCTTCCTCTTTTTGGACATCTGGCCGCCGTGGGCCCGCGCCTGCTCCTGCTCTTGTTGCAACCTGCAGGCGCGCACAAGGGCACACGCATACGTGCGTGTGCATGTCAGTGCATGTGTATGCGCAAGTGTGTGTGTGTGTGCCTCAGTCTGTTGCCGCAGGAGGAGCAATGCTTGGGCTCCTCCCGCGCTCCTTCACCCGTGCACCGCGCCCATGCACGCCCCACCTGTCTCCCACCCTGGTCTCACCCTGGCAGTGTGTCCCCAACCCGTGTCAATCACCCTCGTCCCACCTTGAGAGTGTGCCTCCTGCCCTAGTCAACTGAGCCCACAGCTGCACCGTCGCATCATAGTCTCTTCCTACACTCAGTGCGCCGCATGCCTTTAGCCAAGGACCATGGAAGCCTGATTCCTTTCCCTCTTTCCCCACCACACTCCCTTCCGCCACTCCTGCCCGCGTGGCAAGCACTGCCTCGCTAAGCCCACCCCAGCCACCTGCCTCCCTTTTGCCTGGCTGTCCCCCCTCTCTCCCCCACACCCCAGCCATCTGCTCCCTTCTGCTCAGCTGTCCCTTCTTCACCCCCAGCCCAGCCCAACCCCTCCCCCTCCCTCGCCCCAACCTACTTTGCGAAGACCGCCCCCGAGGTCCCGAACTCGGTCTTGCCGTGCTTGGTCGCGCCCTGTCCCAGCGCGGCGGCCGCGGCCTTGGCGGCTGCCTTGGCGCCCTTCTTGCCGCCCACCGCCGCAGCAAGCGCAGCACTCTTGCGGCCGGCCACCTGCGCACGCGTTTGCCCATGTGAGGATGCCTTTGCTTGCGCATGCGTTGCGACGCACGTGCCTCTGCAGTTGCAAGACCACGCTCGCCGCGACTGGGCTTTGCACTCGTGAGGCCCTTGCGGCTGTGGCGCCTTTGCAGCTGTGGCGCCTTTGCAGCTGTGGCGCCTATGCAGCTGTCTGTCCACCTGAGCACACATGCGCGCTTGTGTTTCCTACTGTAAACCAGCCACAGCACCCAAGTTCACGCATGGAAGTGTGCTTGCTGCTGGAGGCCAGTTGCAAGCTAGGCTAAGAGCTGAGGAGCTCGAAATTCGCGTCCAGGACCATGACCATGACTGTGAGGCACACATGCATTTGAGTCCTGAGAGCACAACACCCCTTGGGCACACGCATGCACACATGCACACACGCACACATGCACACAC
>LFCJ01004003.1_pt1 | contig 10785 bp, 9 predicted proteins | sample 643141 | NCBI WGS metagenome assembly LFCJ01 (sample SAMN03766243, study PRJNA286221) | soda lake metagenome | biome: soda lake; feature: Kulunda steppe; material: water; isolation source: sample B1-Br-g2 brine of Lake Bitter-1 | place: Russia: Kulunda steppe | collected 2010-07 | reverse complement strand
TCAATGATATTGCGTACGACATGGCCGAGGATCCGGTCGTCGTCGACGTGGATGGATCGTTCGAGCATCGAGTATCTGGAGACTTCACCTACCGGAGGCTCTGAATGTATCGGGACCACACGGTTGGGGTCGTGATCCCAGCCTACAACGAGGAAGGGTTCGTCGGTGACGTCATCAAAGAGATGCCCGAGTACGTCGATGCCATGTACGTCATCGACGACTGTTCGACCGATGGCACCTGGGATGAAGTCCTCGAGGCTGCCCGTGAGGATGGGGACACAAGTTCCATCGTGTTTGAAGAGGAGGTCATCGCTGATGGTGGAGCGTCGATGCTCGAGCAGCGAGCGGTGGTGCACGATACTGTTGGGAGGGTTGTTCCGATTCAACACCGGGAGAATCTAGGTGCCGGTGGAGCAATTAAAACGGGGTATCTCGCTGCGTTGGCTGATGAGGTCGATATCGTGCCGACGGTGGATGGCGACGGACAGATGGATTTGAGTCAGATGTCGAGATTACTCGATCCCATCGTCGAAGACAAGGCCGATTATGCCAAAGGAAACCGCTTGCTCTACAAAGAGTTCCGGTCGGACATGCCCCGATTCCGGTTTCTTGGGAACTCGATTCTGACGTTTTTGACGAAGATCGCTTCAGGGTACTGGAAGACGATGGATCCCCAGAACGGATACACCGCGATTTCAGGGTATGCCCTCGAGAACGTCGGCGTCAGTGGGATGTACGAGTACTACGGCTACTGTAACGATCTGCTGGTGAAGTTGAACGCCAAGGGAATGCGAGTAGCTGACGTGGCCATGCCTGCCGTGTACGGTGAGGAGGAGTCCTCGATCAACTACCCGACGTACATTCGCAAAGTCTCGGGAATGTTGTTGCAGAATTTCTTCTGGCGGTTGAAGGTGAAGTATCTCGTCCTCGATTTCCACCCGCTCGCGTTGTTCTACCTGTTTGGGGCAGCGACTGCAAGCCTTGGCATCGCCGGTGGGTTGTGGTCACTGTACGCAGCGCTCGTGCTCGGAAGTGGGCTGTTTATCCGAGCTTCGGTCAGCATGATGCTGTTCACGATGGGCAGTATGTTTATGATGTTCGCAATGTTGTTCGACATGCAAGTTAACGAATCGAAGGAGGTGCAAATCCGTGAGTAAAGGGTCCCAAAAGCCGCCGGATCAGGATTCGCCTCCGACAGAAGGCGGTTTGGAATCTGACTTCGACGACCGTGTTGATCAAGACCCCCCCGATGTATTCGAGTATGATGAATCTGATTACCTGAAAGACAATTCACAGGTAGCGGACAGCGAAGTTCCAGCGGTTGAGCCGTCTACTCAAAAGGTCACGTTCACACTTGATCTCGAAAACGATTGGTACTTTGACGAACCGGGCTTCGATCATCTAACATTTGAGTACCTTGACGATTTTATTGCGCTGGTTGACGAAATCGGCGTTCCGCTTACAATATTTGTTGTGGGGAAAACCATTGAGAAGTATCCCGAAGAAATCGACCGGTTACAATCCGAGTTGGACTGTGAGTTTCATCTTCACTCTTACCAACACGATATTAGCAAGGACTACGAGTTTCGGACCGAGCTTCAATTGGGTAAAAACGCGTTTAGGGAGCACTTTGGACGAGATCCGATTGGCTATCGTGCACCACAAGGGAACATCGAACCTACAGAGTTCCAAATTCTCGAAAAAGAGGGGTTTGAATTCGACTCGAGCGTGTTCCCTTCGTACCGTCCGGGAGTCTACAGCAATCTCGACGCGCCGCTTAAGCCGTATATTCCTGATAATGTCGACTCGCTTCTTGAGATTCCACTAGGAGCGTTTCGCGGGACAAGAATACCCTGTTCACACAGCTACTTCAAACTCTTTGGCTTCCCACTCGTGAGGGCACTCTCGGTCGCCCCACTTCCAAGTACGCTTGTCTACAACCTTCACCTGCAGGACCTGTACCATACCGACTCCCACGACAATCTCGACACCCCGAAACGATGGATCATGAAGCGCAACCTCTCAAGGTCGAAGGAGATGCTTGAGCGAAATGTATCACAGATTCTTAGCCGAGGGTATGAGCCGGTAAAGATGACGAAGGTGTACAATGAGTGGAGATAAGAAATCACACACAAAAGTCAATAATGGGCTCCCACCTCGAGACGATGTACTTGAACTTCTTAACGAGGCGTACGAAGGTTGGGGGAGTCAAGACCTATTTAGGTGGAAATACGACCAGTATCCTGGGTTTGACGCCAACACGCACTGTTTTTATATCGAGCGAGACGGTGAACTCGCGGCCTTCCGACGCGTTTTCGAAAAGCGTGTCAAGACTCCCGAGGGTGACATTCCGATGTTTATTCTCGGCGATACAGCCGTCGGTACCGATTTCCGCGGGCAGGGGCTTTATTCAGCATTACACCGCGAGACCACCGGGATGTTTGAAAATGAGGGCGTGATCTCGACGTTCAACCGGGTTGGTAACATTACGTACGAGGCAAACCGAAAACGTGGATGGAAATTCCGAACCTTGCCGCTTCACATCCGGATCCTTGATTATTCTCATATCATTGGGCAGTACGCAACGAACGTCGCTCCCCCTGGGTCACGATTATACTCGCTCTTACGATTGGTTGATCGGTACCCAGGGTTGCGAACGATCGGTGGAAATCGTATCCGCCTGTCGGACGCGACAATAACCAGCGATGACCTTCGAAGCCTGGCCCTCCCGGTACCAAAAGGCGTTCTCAATGCGCTCGTCCAGACGGCCGCAACGCCGAGCCCAACGCATGGTTTGGTCGATTCGCTCACTAACATCCTCGAACGTGGCACGGTAACGCGAAGACCACACCAAGTGTCGCAAGTTACGGATCCCGAACCAATGATCCACGACCTCGTGGAGGGCTGTTCCCTTCGAGAGACGACCTTCGCACGAACAGAAAATGAACTTAACCATTTGCTCCGATATCCGGACGCGGACTTACTGGTGAGCCAGGACGGAGATGAGATCACTGGCTTCGCAGTTATCGGTCCGAAACACGAACGCCATACTACCGAAGGACGTATCTTGGATTTTCACGCCGAAAGTGACGTAGCCGAGTCGTCGTTAATAGCTGCTCTGGAGATTCATGGACATGCCAAGGGGTACGACACACTGGTTGCCACTGTTCCGATCGACCGCTCGAACTGGATTACCGTTCAGCGACAGGTATTGATGTGGGATCCCGAGACCGCAAGCGACTTTTCCGAGGAATGGCTCAGACAGGCGAAGCTTGGTCTCTACGACACGCTATGATGGGTTCGATCGGGCGAGAAAATCCCCACGCTGCATCACGGATCGGACGATTGATTATCATTGGTGCGTCTCGAACGCATAGGACAGATGACTGAATATCCTCTTCGAATACTACGAGTCGTCCAAAGTGTTTATCCTGAAGTTGTCGGTGGGATCGGGTTGCATGTGAGCACGATGTCAAAACTACAAGCAGAGATGGGGCACGATGTGACCATATTGACCTCTGATAATGGTGATCGGAGTCTTCCACGTGAGGAGGTACGAGACGGGTATCGGATCGTCCGACATAAGCAGGTGATGGCTCCCGTGGGGAACTCGATTACCCCAGGAATTGCACGAGCCCTGCAAAAAGAAATCCCTCAGCACGACATCGTTCATATTCACTCGCATCTCTACTTTATGTCTAACCTTGCTGCATTCATCTCGAGTGTCTCGGATACGCCACACGTGGTAACCAATCACGGTGTGTGGTCTGACACCGCCCCTCGGTGGCTATTAAATATATTCAATCCTACTGTGGGGCGTTTCACTTGGGGATCGGCAGAACGAGTGTTCTGTTACACCGAAACCGACCGGGAGCGCTTGCGAAACTGGAACGTAAACACCAAGGTGCGTGTGATTCCAAACGGCATTGATACAGAGACATTTACCCCAGGACCAGACGACAAGCGTGATCCACAGATCCTCTTTGTCGCCCGGTTGAAGTGGAACAAAGGCGCACAGTTCTTGCTCGAGGCGTTCGCCTCAATCGCTACGGAATTTCCCGAACACAAGGTCACTATCATCGGCGACGGTCCGATGGCTGAGGAGTTACCGGGTATCGCATCAGAACTCGGAATCCGTGATCGGGTAACGTTCACCGGAGAGATTCCAAATCATAAGTTAGCGAGCTACTATCGAAATAGTCAGGTATTCGTTCTCCCCAGCCTAAACGAGGGACTCCCACGGACAGTTTTGGAGGCAATGGCAAGTGAAACGCCCGTGATTACGTCTGACTTGGAGCAACTCGTACCTATCGTTGACGGTGCAGGCTATACAATCCCGACCAAATCGCCAGAGGTACTTGCTGATCGGCTTGTAGAAGTTCTGGGATGTGCTGAGTTACGGCGGAATCTCGGCCGAACCGGTCGAGAGCGGGTACTTGATCGATACTCGAAACGAAATTTGGTTACACAGACCACACAAGAGTACTATTCAGTTATCATCGAAAAAGAACCACGTTCTAACCAACAATGAAATCTGGAAATATTACCTACTTAATAAATCATATTGAGTACGGAGGAGCGGAGGTAGGAATGGTTCGGCTGGCCTCAGGTTTGGTAGAGAGGGGGTTCGAAGTTTCGATAATTACATTAAAAGGAAGTAACCCCGATTTGGCGAATCAATTACCGGCCTCAATCGAAGTAACTGAATTGAATATACCGACAGGTTTGACGCAATCTAGTGTGAGAAGAGCGACCAAATTGATATCTGAATCAGATATTCTAGTTTGTTCATTATTTCCATCATCAATCGTTGGGACATTGTTCGGAAACCTATTAGGAGCAGAATCAATATACACGTGGAAGCACGTTTCCGTAGAAACCAACCCCCTTAAAAAGCGGCTCAAATACGTTGCCTTCCAGCTATCAGACCAAATATTATCCGACTCTGAGGCTGCAGCAGAGACCGTTAAAAGTTGGGGGTTTTCGGATGAAAGGATAACCATTCTACCGATCTCGGGAATAAATATAGACCAATTTCCAACGGTTACCCACACAGAGAAAGAGATTGTCAGGGTTGGAACGGTGGGCCGCCTTGTCAAGCAAAAAGGCTACTTTGAACTACTTGAAAGCGCGAAGCAGTTACCCGATTGTGAGTTCCACATTGTCGGTGAGGGACCACTCGAAGAAGAACTCAAAAAGGGACCGGATAACGTCTGTGTACATGGTGGTTTGGATCAAGGTGATCTAGATGAATTGTGGTCTACATTTGATATTTATTTCCAGCCATCACATTATGAGGGGTTATGTATCACAGCAATTGAAGCGATGGCTTGCGGATTGCCTGTTGTCGCAAGCGACACGGATGGTTTATCAGAATCCGTGGTGCACGGAAAGACAGGATTTTTAGTTCCCCGAAAAGATATCAAGGGATATGTTAAGTATATAAAAACTCTTAGTACCGATTACGAATTAAGATCAGAACTGGGTAAAGCCGGTAGAATTAGAGTTGAAGAAAGCTACTCACAAGATGCGTTCGTTACTAGCTTTTTAACACTTGAGTAGTCAAGTGATTACTCAAAAAATCTTAGATCGGGATGATCACACGGGGCTTGTTTGTTACCCTTGTATACCTGTTCTCTAAGAGTTTGCCAAGACTCATGTCGAACGTTTATTCTCACAGGTATTTGATTTATATCTAATATTTTACACAGCTCCAATCGATGAATCCCACCGTGCCATAACAATTTACCATCTCTCCCAATATCAACAGCAATCTCTCGATATACCGGAGGTCTAATACCGTGATCAAGTTCCCCAATTAATGAGTTGGACCTTCGGAGTTCCGCCTGGCTGAGATAGCCTTCCCGATCAATGAACTTGTAGAGCTTCTCAATTCGGTTGCATCGAGCCATCGCTTCGCGCTTATCAAGCCCACCGTGTTCGGAGCGGTCCGTTTGTAAGAAGTCGATGTAGCCTGTGTCTTCCCAGGGACGGTTTTCGATAAATCGGGAACGAAAGACTCGCGAAACTATATCCTCTTCCAGTGGGATGAGCTCACGGTCCCAATCCCCGCCTGCAATAAGCGTTGGTGGAAACCGTGCGGACGGAGGCGGTGTCGCCGGCTTGTGTGTGATCTCGGTGGGATCAACGTAGATGACTCGGTCAGGCCGTAGCGGTGAATCGAACTTATAGCCAAACTGGACCCAACCGCTTATTTTGAGTCCGAGGTCCAGCATTCGGTGAAGGATACGCTGCATCGTAATCAATCAGGCCAATACGCGCCAAACTCGTAGTCGTACTCGACGGGATCAAACTTTTCGCCACCAGAGCCGTGAGCAACAGTTATTTCTCCAAACACAATAGTGTCGTCGGTCGGCTGGTAGAGATCCACGCGAATCGCGTTGAAATCCTCGCCAATTGCCTCAGCAACATCTATCATTTGGTTGTACTGTGCCGGTTTGTCAGCCTCTGGGCCGAGCGGGAACTCAAGGGTGAACTCCATCGGCGTCCAATCACGATCGAAGAACCGTCTTGTGTGATCACTAAATCGGTCAAAATCAACCTGTACATACTCAACTCTTCCGTCAAAAACGAAAAACTTGTAATCGCGAGGGACATCAAAATTGTCGTCTTCAATAAATCGTTCGATGACGATCAGGGGTTCAATCTCACTGTACCAGGACTCGCGCCTTCGAGCGCCGTAGGTGCGGTTCAGCCATTCATTACACGTCGAACGAATCTCTTCCGGATCCTCATCTTCTTTACCACTGATGAAAAGGTTCCAGCCACATCCGTGATTAGCTTTGACTACGTATTTATCTGGGAGGTCATCGAACGGGATCGTAGCAGGGTCGCCGGTAACGTGGTAGACCTCGTTGAGGACCTCCTCACCGACGCGCTCGGCGACATATTCTCTGACTCGCCATTTGTCTGCGACCGTTACATACCGGTCGTCGTCAATGTACAATTTTCGGTGGAGGATATGTTCGTTGAACGTCTTCGGGTTCGCAATGTTCGGACGATATCCCAGACGTGGAGCCCGAATAAGTTGTTCGTGCCGTTCCTCGCCAATGACCCATTCAAAAAAGTGGTACAACGGCGTCAAATATATTGTTGATACCCAGATGGCTTTCAACACCCCAACGAAGCCTTCATCAGCATACCAAATACGTAACCGGTTGACCTTCCCCATGTGAATTATGGGATATATTTCATCAGCTCAATTTAGTGTTTCCATGTTAGATCACCACTCGGATAGGTACATAGGTTCGGACCGACAATATTATACTTCTAATGCGACTGTAATTCATTGAACGTGAGCCTAACAGACCCACGGATTCCTCTCATCGTCGGCTTTATTGGAATCAGTGGAATCGTATTCGCTGGTCATACCACTGGCCGCTTCTATCCCTGGACAATTGCAATATTCTTTATCACAATGTCTACATTGTTGCTTTTGGCAATCCGGGGAACATCGCTATACGGGATATTGGGAGGGGCGCTAATCGCTGGGATGGGGTACCGCATCTATTTTAATTTTCACTCACCAACTCCTGTCGGTATTTCTACACACAGCTATCCAGGTCGAATTGATGCCGTGATTGAGGCGGGGCAATTGGGCGTCGTTGGAGGGTACTACGGAAGCCCTACAGGTGCACCGTTCCAACGACTGCTTTTTACCGAGTTTGCAATCGTTGCAGGGGTCGATGGGTACGCTAGTCTGTTCCTCTATGCAATCCTGATCGCAATTCTTTATCCACTGCTCGTCGTTGGGATTTTGCGATCCTTTTCAATTGTTGATCACCGAATCCTTGGACTCGGAATTGTGCTCGCTCTCGTGACGACAGAAGGGCTTCGAAGATCGTATTGGGTCCGTCATCAGGTGCTCGGGGTACTGTTCGGACTACTCGCAATTTATCTGTTAATGAAATACCTTCGTAATCCCAATGGTCGGGACTTCGTGCTAATAGCAGGATTTTCGGGAGCAATGGCATTCAGTCATAAACTCCCCCTCGCCCTATTCGCAGCGATGCTTGGGACATTAGTAGTTCTCTATATTCTCGAATACATCACATGGTCTGAGTTTAAAATAAACCCGGTTTATCAGATAGGAGGGTTGTTGGTATTTATTACAGCGCTAGCTTTCACCCAGTTACTCTACATGGGCAATCTTATCCGAACCTTGGTGAATCGTACGTTCCGGTTTTTGAATCAGTTCGAAATGACTGACGATGGAACTGAAATCAATCTCCAATCAACGTCCTCCGTCGAAGCTGATGCGGCGGTAGAAGTATTGCCAGGAATGATTGCCAATGTATACGAATATCCGTCTACATTCTCTCTCTTCGTCGAACGTGGCCACGGGATCTGGTTGCTGCTGGCAGCTGGGGTAGCATGGGGGTATCTCTATCTATGGGCCAGAGACGAACGATACCGCAAGCAAACCTTGGCGTTACTCGCGATATCAGCTCTCGGAGTATCGTTGATGTTCGTAGGTGTGGTGTCAATCAGAGCGATGAATCCGACACGTCCGTTACACTTTATTGAACCGATTCTGGTGGCATTGGTGGCCGTTTTCATCTGGATGTCGGGGTTGTTAGATCGGTGGTCTCTTTCTTCTGTTGGAGTTGGACTATTGCTAGTCCTGTTGATATTAAGTCAAGTATTCGCGATGGCTGCAGCACCCGACTATACGAATTCACCTAGGTACTACGCCGACACCAATGAGGCAACAGCTCAAACAACGATTTGTGAGTATACACCTGGTGATGTTTACGGAGAGATAGAATTAGGCTATTTTAATGGAATTGATCATCAATCAAACTGTATCTCATCTTTTGGGAGCGAAGCAGACAGTCCCCTGTTTAATGCGGAGGTTACTCCTGAGGACCATGGGACTGTAATGACAAGAAATGATATCGACACGTACCACGGCCGATTTGACCGATTCTCGCTTACGTGGGACCCAATGACAGAGCTACGAACCGATTATAATCAGGTGTATGATAGTGGGCAGGTGGTGCTATTCGAGAACACAACCAATACGTGATTCAATAAGGCTTACGAAACAAAGCTGGACAGACGATTCTCAAATTCGGTAGGGTCTAATTGAATGTTTCTATGACGGTTTTTATTATTGGTTTCTGCCGGATGTCCGAGAATAGCATCGTACTGGTGACCTAGAAGATCAGCCATTAAATAAAACGGCGGGATTATCACCCCATTGAATATTTCTAGTATGCTGAGATCATCTGCCCAAATCATGCTGGTTAGTCCAGCACCATGAGGAGAGACGACGCCCCTAGCGGATCGGATATAGTTAATTTCCTCTTCGAGCGATAGGTCCTCTAAAAAGATTTGTTTAAATCCGTACTGATCGAGGATCGGTTCTATCTCATCAAAGTTCGCCACTCTTCGTCGATCAGTCCTCTGTCTAGAAATATATAGGTAGTCGTCTCCGGTCGAGTTCGGTTGGATTGACTCGATTACGGTATCACGTAGCCACTTCATTGTGGTGGCGGTTAGTTCTGGCCACGACGGGAGTACAATAGTGTCGGCCAACACGGGACCACCGTAATAGTGCTCAATCTGTTCCGGGTCAAAGCCTGCTCGGGTTATGATTTCGAATACAAACTGGGGTGCGTCGGGTGTGACCAGAATCGTAACCTCAGAATTAGTAATAGATTGATATTTAGAGATTCCTCGTAACGTCAGTAATCGCTCGACTACCCAATGGTAGAAATTGTTCACCGAAGATTTTCGATGTAGTATTGCTACTGTATCGTATTTTGACCCTGGTTTTATTTTACTTATTTCAAGCTTAGATTTTAAGTAGCTCGGGGATAGAACTGTACTACCAAGGTGAGCGTGTATCTGGTTATGACGTGTTGGCCGTGTTAACGAATCCGCTGCGATCTGATTGTTGGCTGTGACAACTGCCGCACGTGGGCCGACGATGTAGCCACCCTTAATTTCAGAGATGAAAGGCTGTCTAAATATAAAATCCGGATTGGATTTTGTATATATGGAGTCATCGTTACGATATGGAGCAATTCGTGACGGATAGCCGTATTCAAGTTCAGTAGACCGATCGTCCAGTTTCCACACGCGTTCGGATGTAGCCTGCAGTTCATAAGAAGACAGACAGAGGTCTGCGTATTTATACGAAATAGCTTTCTTGACGATACGTTTTGGTAAGCCCTGTTTGATTGAATTGGGAATCATGTTAATCAATTTGTTGCTGACCACGAGTATTATCCACGACCTCATTGTACAACTCCTCAAACTGATCGACCACCAGTTCAGGCTTGTAATTCGGAACTCGTGATCTGGTCTCTCTGGACATCTCGGCGAGTTTATTACTCATAAGTGTTTGGTGGAGGGTTTCTACGATCGTGTCGAGACCTACGTCTTCTACAATCATTCCTGCATCACCAACGATATCCTCGGTCGCACCAACATCGGTCGCAAAGATTGGCGTTCCTGCACCGAGTGACTCCAGAAATACCCGGCCAAATGGCTCATCCCAGATCCCCAAGTACACGAAAAGATCGTGGGCAGCGTACATCGATGGGAGTTCCTCATACGGAATATGTCCAGTAATAGTAATGTAGTCCTCGAGTCCGAACGCCTCAATTTGCTCTGTGAGATGCGGTTTGGCCACTCCACTACCTACGATCGTCAGCCGAACGTCGAGATGGTATTTAGACCGGTACCTGTTGATCAACTCGGCCAGACGATCAGCTCCTTTCCTCTTTCGTAATGCGCCAACGTAGAGGAGCTTGA